>Ga0194125_10004483_pt1 | contig 21737 bp, 22 predicted proteins | sample TA2KigC250mmetaG_FD_148626 | JGI IMG/M metagenome (GOLD analysis project Ga0194125, IMG submission 148626) | Freshwater microbial communities from Lake Tanganyika, Tanzania - TA2015034 Kigoma Deep Cast 250m | ecosystem: Environmental > Aquatic > Freshwater > Lake | place: Tanzania: Lake...
GGTGAATTCAAGGATTTTTATGATAAGATGTTTAGTGTATCAATTAATATGATAGTAATAGGTACAGCAATGGTGTATGCTGAATTTTTAGGTGGAACTAATTTAGATAGAAAATTATCAGATATTATTTTTGAGACATTAGATTCGGTTCCATCAAATGTAAGCTTTTCTTTGGCTACAGAAGATGATACTAAAGAAGTTCCTACAATAAATGTTAATTTGAAGAAATCAGTAGCTACTGCTGTATTAGAATAATTTTATTTATAAATATATTAAAAATATATAAAGCAATATTTATTTATAATTATAATGACTGATTATAATTCTTTATTTGTAACTGCTGGTATTAGTTTAGCAGTTTCTTCTTTAGTTGTACTAGCTAATAATTTTTATTTATATAGACATGCTTGTAAAAAAGAATTAGAAAAAAATAAAAATTGAAAAACATATTTAAAAATATCTAATCTATGATATTAAATGTTAAAAATTGTGAGTCCATATCGTAACATTAAACAATATACTAGAATTTCCATAGAACCATTTAATATGAATTCAGACATAAAAAATAATATGAAAATTATTTTAAAGAAAAAAATAGAAAAAAAATGTAATAAAAATGGTTTTGTAGATGAGGTATATAGAATTCTTGAATATTCTGATGGTATAATGCCTCCAGAAAATTTAAATGGTAGTGTTATTTATAACATAACATATCATTGTAAAATATGTATTCCAGTAGAAAACACAATTATTATTGGACAAATCAGAGTAATAAATCAAGAATTAATAATTGCAGCAAATGGTCCTATAATGTTTTTTATTCCCAAAGAAAATATTGATACAAATAATTGGGATATTCCAGAAGGTTATTTAAATAAACTAAATAAAAAGAAACTTCAAAGAGATGATTTTGTTAAAATACAAATTATGGATAAAAGAATAAATCAAAATGATAGTCAAATTAAATCAATAGGTAAGTTAATAGATTTTGCAAGTTCAGAAGATGTTGAAAAATATTTTGGTAGTAAAATTGTATCAGAAAAAACTACAGAAGATATAAAAGTAAATCAACAAGATTCTTTGAATACAGATGAAACAGAAACAAATTATATTATTTAATGCTGCTAAAAATATCTTTTTCTAATTTATCAAGTTTATCTTGAGTATAATTTCCAACAATCCAATCATTGATATCTATGTTAATTTTTTTAAGATAAATATCTCTATTTTGTGTAATTTTTTTGCTAAAATTTCTTATAATTGATTTAAAACTTTGATTATCAAATTTTATCCATTTAATTAATTCTTCACTAATATTTGTAATAGATAGTTTAGGATTATCAATATTTAACATTCGTTGGTATACCCACCAGACACACCAAACACCACAAAATCCATTTGGATCACCAATTTTTTTACATTTTTGAGACTCGAGATTTTCTAAAATTTGAAAACTGATAGATGGTAGAAATTTAAATGGTGGATAATAAATAATATTTTCATCAAATTGTTTAAATTTATTTTCAATTAAATTATCTAATAAAATAGGATTATAGTTTAGACCAATTGGATAATGTGAACCATTTGGTTCAAAACGTTCTAAAGTTTTATTTTTAATATCCCAAAATAAAATATTTGCATGAGATCCAACTGATGTTTCAATTCCAATAGGTATACAAATATATTTAGCAGTTTTTATTATTTTCTTTATCTCAGCTTCAAAATAAGAAGGAAAAAATATTTTTTGATAAGTCCAAATAATTTCAATATTAGAAAAATCCATTTTATAGGGATAATCTAAACCTGTTTTTTTATAATAACTTTCTAAAGGTGAATTTATTGTTAAAGGATAATCTAATATAATACCTAATCCTTTTGATTTAAAATCTTTATTCAATAAATATAAACCAAATAAAATATCAATAGGAGATCCAGTATAAAAACAATTATTTAAGAATATTCCATTATCTAAATTTAAATTTATATTTTGAACATGTGGTAAACTTCTCTTATCATTTATAATTACATCCCTAATTTTATTTTTGCATATTTCTTCTGAATTTTTAGCACCTTTTTTATCAACAATTATTTTTTTAAGTTTTTCAAACAGGTCTTCAGAACAATATTTCTCCCAATCTTCTAATAATTCGTCTTTTTTAATTTTTATTTGGTTATAATAAGAATCAACTAATACATCTAAAATATCATCTGATAGTTTAATTTTATTAAAATTATTATCTTCAATAAAAAAATTAAGAGGTTTTAAAACAAGTAAAGAAGTAAATTTATTTAATAAATTTTTGGTTACTATTAACATTAAACATGTTATACCTTGATTATTTTGAATATTAAGGTCACTTTCTAAAATAATTTTATTAACTATTGTTTGATTAATATCTTCTATCATATCAGAATCCAACATAATATGCAATGGAATATCACCATTAATATTTGATAAATTAAATTTTATATTTTGAAATTTAAATAAGGATTCTAAGAAATCTATTCTTTTATCAATCATAATATAGTGTAATGGTGCATTTCCATAAAAATCTGTTAAATTAATATCAATATTTTTAAGTAATAACTTTTTGAATAAATCTAGATTGTTAAAGATTATTGACTGATGTAAAACATTAATTCCTAAATCAAAATTAATATTATTAAAATTAATATTTGTTTCTAATAATTTATTTACAATGTCAATATTTTGATAATTAATTGCTATTTGTAATAAACTATCTCCATTACTGTTTAAAAAATTTAAATTATAATTATTGTCTATTAGATAATTAATAAAATTATTTCTTTTATACATTAACGATAAAATAAAAATATTAGATCCATCATTTGAAATTAAATATGGATTAGAATTATTTTTTAATAAAATTAAAAATGATTCAAAATTATTAAATATTACAGAATAATGTAGAGCTGTTAATCCTAAACGATCTTTCAAATCAATAATACTAATACCAATATTAGTTTTATTATATTCAATTAATAAATTTATTAATTCTTTATAATCAAATTTAATACAATTATATAAAATAGATCTTCCATCTGAATCAATAATATCTATTCTAAAATTTAAATTATCAGTATCTCTCATTTTTAGAAGTAGCTTAACTATTTCGATTTGATTATAATTTATTATGTATTGAATAAAATAATTAAAATTATTATCTTTAATATCAAATTCTGTAATTTTTTTATTTTTTATTAAATTATATATTTCTTCGAATTTTTGATTTTTTATTAATTTAAATATTTCTTCATTAGTTATATCCATATTATTAATATAGAGATAAAATAATGTTATAAAATTAGGTTTCAAATAAAATGTCCCAAGAACCATTAACTACTCGACGATAAAATACATTTTTACCAGATGTAAAACTAGGTCTGATAATTCTAAATATATCTCCTATTTTAGCTCCATAATATCGTGACATCATATCTGTTAAAAATATTCGTGCTAGTTCTTGTTCTGAAAATTTATTTAGTAATTCTGTTTTTTCTTCTTGTGATAATAGTTTATGAACTGGAATAAAAACTTTAGATGGAATATCTTCCATCATTTCAGATTCAAAAAAAAATTCAGCATTTACATAATCACTAACAATTTGTTTAACTACTTTCTTGGCTACATCTTTAGCAACTACAATTTTATGAATATCTAGATTATTAGATAAATATTCATCTAAAGGTGTCCCTTGAACAATTGAAGTTAATTTAGCATTAACTAAGTAAATACTATATTTTTTTTTATCTTTTACTTCAATATCAAAAACTGTTTTTCCTGTTGTATCAGATGAAATTTTTTTAAAATGATTCTCCCATGAATCTATTAATCCTCGTCTTTCTAACATCTTTAAAACATTTTCCATAATGATTAGTATAATTTCTTTATTATTAAATTCTACATTGATTGATGACATTATATTATTAAATAGATAATCTTTATATATTTATTTCAATATTTTCTTAAAAATTTTAGGTTTCACTTTTATTATAATCAAAAAAGTTAATAAAAATATAATTAAAAATTTTGAAATTAAAGTTTAATTTAGTTAATATCTTCTTCTTGTTCTACATCTTGAATAGGTATACTCTTTCCATTTAATGTTGTAAATAATAATTGTTGATATTCATTTAATTTTTTTTCTGTTTTTAAGATTGATAATGTTGACTTTACTTCAAAAGAGGTTCTTGACGTAATTATTGCGTCATTATAAGGTTTAATTAAGTTCATATGATTTCTATTTTCTTCAGATGTAGATATAGTCCAATCATATTTTAATTCAAATTGTTGTTTTTCATTATAATTTAATAATTTATTATTTTGACAATTATCTTTAGTATTTACATTATTATAATCTTGTTTATCAAATTTATAAAGATTAATTTTTTTTAAATTTCCATCTAGTTTAGTTTGACTCCATACTATATCAATTCCATTTTTATAATCTGAACTTTCTATAACAAAAAATGGAACAGTAACATCAATATCTGGTATTTGTATTATATATTCATTATCAACTAATGATGGTTTAAATTCTTTCTTGTTTAATCCATATATTATTTTAAATTTAAGATCTGGTACAATTTTTTTAAATATAGGATCTGATATAGTTATTTTAAGGTTATATAATTGAGGATATGGTACTAATCCAAGTAGCCATAATGGTTTTAGACGATATGCTTGAAAGTCATGTCTATGTGTACATTCATTTTCTTTTATTTGCTCTGGTGAACAATATTCTGAAGTAGGAGGAATAAATACAGCATCGTTTAATAATCTTGCATTTCCGATTTTTTGTAAATTAATAGCTGTGATTTGTACTCCATCTCTAAAATATTTCATATTATCATAATTACCAGATGAAATATTTAAAGAATGAGGATAAAATCTCATCAAAAGACGTTGTGTGTTTACAATAGAGAATAAATTTATTGGTGTTAGTTTACTAGTAAAAGGTGAAGCTGATGATTTTGACATATTAGTACAATATTCACCATTAGGTAAAGGTTTACAATTTATAAGTTTTTTCATTATTTCCATTGAACTTTTTTCTAAATGAATCCACTTTTGGTCATTTTTACTAAATTTTTCTGAAATTTGTTTATTATCTGGTGGACATAATTCATGACCTACTGTTTCTTTATCTTTATCTTTATCTTTATCTTTATCTTTATCTTTATCTTTATCTTTACATTTTTTATTTAAACCCCATCTAAATAAAATTTTATTTGACATTTTTTCAATTGGTATATTCAATAAATCAAAATCTGTTTCAATTACTTGAACTGGAATTGGATCTTTTGGTAATAATTTTTTATATTCATCTACTTTTGAACCAGATAATAATTTATCATTTATAGTATTCCAAAAAATATTTTGTTGAGATTTTTTATTTAAACCCTTATTATCAAATGTTAAAATAAAAGGTCCTGATTTAATTCCATGTTCTATTTTTTTTATTAAAGCATCCATAATTACATCCAATATACCACCTAATTTAATAGATCCTTGGATAGAATCAAATAAATGAGTGATTATAACATCATTATCTTCAATACCATATGTATCTATTTCCAAACAACCACCTGCATAGACCATAGATTGTAAATTATAATAACAAAGACTTACTTTATTTGTATTTTGATTATGTGGTAAATAAGTATTATGAGATGAACTTATCCAATAACTAAATAAATTTTGCGATAAATAGTAATCAGATTTTGGATCAATTCTTGAAGTCATAAATTCAGGTTCAGGTACGAAACCACCTAATTGTTTTTTGAGGGCTAAATATTTTAATTTATATTTATCAGCTTTTTTTTTCCATACACTGATTGACATATATATATAGTTATATTTTATTTTATTAAATATTTTTCAAAATTAAAATAGACATTACATAAATGTGAATTAAATATAATTACATACGTAAATAATATTATAATACAAACATGATAACTAATTGTAGTAGATTTACTCATATTATACCCAACTAATAATGGTATATAATGTATTACAATATCACTAATAAGTAATAATATTTTATATTTTGGATATTTTTGTTTAATAATCTTATAATAATTTGGATATATATGATACAAAAAAATACTACCAATAAATACCAGAATATTTAATGGTAATATATTTATACTACTTTTTGAAAATAATAAAATGAATGTTATGATAAAAATAATAAATGAAAATGATTTTATTTGTTTATTTATTAATTTACATGGTGACATTATATTATTTATTAGAAAATACATTTATCAATAATGATTTGTTTAATCTAATATATTAGAAATTAAACTAATCATAATAATATCTTTGTCTATATTTTTTTTAATTTTTTTAAATATTTAATAGTCTATTATGAAAAAAATTAGATACAGAATAATAATATAAAAAATTGTAAAAAAATATATATAGATAACTTCTCTTTAATATTAATGTATCAACCATTAATATTTAAGTTAGAATCGGGAAAATCTGACCTATTAGATAAGGGTATAAAAAAAGAAAATTTAATTTTAAGTTCAACGATAAACATGCCATTAATAAGCTTAGGATTTCATCAGTACATGCATAGAACTAAAAATGCAATGTCAATAACTAATAATCTTCAAACAAAAAATAAATTTTATTATGTTGTTAATCCATTTGAACATGTTATATCAAATTATGAAGATTCCTTAAAAAATTTAACTAAACATTATTTGAATATCAAAGAAGATACTCCAGAAATTTTATCAAGAGCATTTTACAAAATGTGGGAAATATTATTTTTATTTGGTGTTGCAGATCAAAAAGAATTAACTTATGCAGCTTTAGCAGAAGGTCCAGGAGCTTTTATTCAAGCCGTTATTAATTATAGACAAAAACTTGGATCAGGAATTAAAAATGATAAAATATTTGGAGTAACTATTCATCCAGAAAAAGGTAAATATATAGAAATGGGAAAACAATTTATGAATTTTTACAATAAAAAAGTACCAGGCTATTTAAATATTCATGAAACAGTTAGTACAATAGATTCTAAAAATCATAGTGCTAAAGACAATGGAGATATAACTCAAGTAAAAACAATTAGCTTGTTTAAAAAAGATATTGAAAAATCCAAAACATTTGCAGATTTAGTAACAGCAGATGGAGGATTTGATTGGGATGATGAAAATTTTCAGGAACAAGAAGGTTATCAATTAATTTTAGGTGAAATAGTTGCAGCCTTAAGAGTACAAGCTAAAGGTGGTAGTTTTGTTCTTAAATTATTTGAAACATTTACAATTCCTTCAATTAAAATGATTTATTTGTTGAGTAGTTTTTATGAAGAGTCATTTATACATAAACCATTTTTCTCTCGTGCATCGAATTCAGAAAAATATATAATTTGTAAGGGTTTTAAATATGATCAAAAGAAAGATACAGCATTATTAGATAAAAAAATTAAGCCATTAGAATCAATTTTAGAATCAATGAATTCAAATAAATTTGTATTTGATATTTTTCCAGAAATGGATTTACCGCTAAGTTATTTAGATAAATTTAAGTTTATAAATATTAAAATTGCTAATCCTCAGCAAATTATGATTAATGAAATTGTAAAATATATCAAAGAAAATAATTATTTTGGTGATAAATATCATATGTATATTGAAAAACAAATTGAAGCTACTAAATGGTGGACATCTAGTTTCTATCCTCCATCATCTAATTTATTTGAAAAAAATAAAGCAGATATGATTAAATTATTAAATACCACTCAAGAAAAATTAGAAATGGAAATGAACAAATTTACATCTACACTTGTGAGATAGTTAAATATTTTTTTTTAATTGCAAATATTTATTCTTATATTTTAAGTATTTTTTTTGAAAATTTTCTGTATTAACAACATTACATTCCTGTGGTATATGTCCTAACATATGAAAATGTTGCCAAAATAAATTTAAATATTTTTCCTGAATATTTGATATTAAAGCTTCATGATTTCTCTTTGGTCCCGTTCCGTTTCTATTTAAAAAAGGATCCGTTAATCCATTAAGTTGATATTGAAAAACTCCTTCATAACTAATCTCATCATCTACCAAAGGATATGGAAAAATTTTAATATCAAATTCTCGTTTCGGACGGACATTAAAACTATTTAAATTTGGTGAAAGCCATCCAAATAAATCATTTCTATCAAATTCTCTTGGTAAATATTTAGATGGTGGAGCTACAACATAAGGATTTAAATTTTGCAAAAACATATTCAATCTTTCATTTCTACTATTAAAAATATTATTATGATAACGTACTTGTGGATTTTTTGACTTAACATCTTTTATAAAATTTTTGTATGATGTATTTGAACCAACACCAAGTATAACAATACCATAATCAATTTGACGTAATTGTGGATAATTATCTTCAATTAATTCAATTAAACTTGTTGCAGCTAAAACTTGTTCTTTTATTTCTATTTGTTTTTGTTCTGAAAAAATCCAATCTTGAGCTACAACTTGTTCCATAGATTCTCGACCTTCTGCAAACATTGTATTTATAATTTTATTAGGTCTAACGTTAACTAATTCTAAATTAATTAAATAGCTAATACGATCCATTATATATATTATTTTAGATAATAATTATTTAAAATAATTTATAATTGCATTTGTTAAGGTATTTTGATAATAAATATCATATGTATATTGAAAACAAATAGAAGCTACTAAATGGTGGACATCTAGTTTCTATCCTACATCATCTAATTTATTTGAAAAAAATAAAGCAGATATGGTTAAATTATTGAATACTAATCAAGAAAAATTAGAAATGGAAATGAACAAATTCACATCTACACTTGTGAGATAATTAAAAGTTATTTTTTAATTGTAAGTATTTATTCTTATATTTTAAATATTTTTTAAAAAATGGATCAATCTCAATAATATCAAGTTCACTACTATAATAGTTTATAAAATTCAATAACATTTCCTCTAAATTAAAACTATCAAATAAATTAATTTTCTCTGAAATATCCTTAAGTGTTTCTCCTTCATTCATATTTCTACGAAACCATTCACGAATTTTATATATATCTTGGCTATTTTCAGCCTCTGATGGAGAAGTTGTCCAAGATTTATCAAAATCATAAATAGCTAATCTTATATTACTTCTTTTTTTAATGGTTGTATTACCTATAATAAAATTTTTTTCAATCGGATCTATATTTTTAACAATTACATTATTAAAATGTAAATCTCTATGTTGTATTCTAAAATATTTATTTAATAAATACAATCCATAAATTAATTCAAATATAATATTTATTAAATCCTTTTTTGGAACTATAGTTGGATAAGTTTCTTTTTTATACCAATGTTTATATAAATCTGGGTCTTCATCTTTATACCAGTCTAATCTTTTTAGACGTTCTTTTCTTGTTTCTTCAATATTATTTAAAAAATTACATTTGCGTTCTAGTGATTCTCCATCAATATCCTCAGTCACTAGAAAATAAATTTCATCTGAATCAAATTCTTGTGGTATTTGTTTAAAAAATATAGCAGTTTCTTTAGTAGAATAATAAGTTTTTACTTCTTTTCCTTCATAACCGTGTTTTATTTGTTTTATTTTATTTTGATCTAAATAATCAAAGAATATTTGTTTGTTCATTACAAATATTGTTTCGAGTTCAATAATATAATTATCTAAATAAGATTTTACACTTGGATCAAGAATCTTTTTTACCTCTTTTATATGATTATAAATTGTTAATTCATTTACTAAATTTCCTTGTGTAGGAGAAAATGCTTTTATATAAACAGGTTTTCCTTGATATATACCCCTTAATATTAGACTTGAAGAAGCCGAATTTTTATTTCCAAATATAGATAAATCACTAAATCTATCAGTAAAAGCTTTAATATCAAATATATCTAAACTGAGTTCTGGAATTTGACCATATTCAATTACAAAATTTTGCAAAAAATCATTTTTTTCCATTATATGCTGTTCAATTTCACGAATTTTACTAGTCATATTTTCTTCTAATTTTTTGAATTCTTTGAATTTTTTAATTTTTTCTTTTAAATTTCTTATTATTTCATTTGTTGTAAATATATTATGTGACAAGTAATCAATATCCTTCAAATTTGTATATTCTTGTATTATTTCTAAAAATTGCTGTTGCTGTTGCTGTTGCTGTTGCTGTTGCTGTTGCTGTTGCTGTTGCTGTTGCTGTTGCTGTTGCTGTTGCGCTATAGCTAATAATCTTTCTAAAGAAGATATTTGTTCTCTCAATATAATAAGTAAATCATTAAGTGAATTATTTACTTCTATTAGTTGTTTAAGTAAATGATTAACATTTTGTTGTTCCATATATATATATATATATATATATTATTCTAAATAATTTATAATTGCATTTGTTAAGGTATTTTGAAAAAACCTAGTATCAAATTTCTTATTATTAGTTGTGTCAGTTATTGGAATATTTATATAAAATGTTCCATCAATGTTTTCTAATTCATTACAATAAAATCTATATTTTTTATTATCTATTGTTACAGTATATTTATCTAAAAATAATTCATCAATAGCATATGACATATCTAATCTCAGTGCTATTATTTTAAAATTATTATCTTTCATATGTTTTCTTATTTTTTGTTTAATAAATTCATATAATTTATCACCCATAAATTTTATATTTTTATGTATTTCATTATTTTGATTATATTTCTGATTTTCAATTAATCTGACTAATTCCCCTTTACTATTTCTTTCTGGTCCAAAACAAAAATAGTCGACAAATTTATCATTTATATACCACATTCGATATTCATTATCTCTTTGACTAACTATTTTATTATATGGTTGAACTATAATTACTAAATCTAATTCGTCTTTTTCTATATAGCTATTGTATAATTCTTTGATCTTATCAAATTCTTCAAATTCAATGAATTTATTTATTGTTTTTGTTTTATCATTTCTGACATAAAATATATCTATCATATCAGCACTAAAACTAACTTTAATTACAGTAAAATCACATAGCTGTTTTAGTTTTTTACAATGATTATAAATTTTTGTCCATTCTTTTTTATCTTTTTTTAATTTAAACACTTTTGAATGAGGTAATACTAATTCATTATTTTTATAAAGTTCAAGTGCATAAGATTTTGAATTAGTATATATATGAAATTTAGGGGGAGGATATATTTTAACTCCTTTTTTTTCTAATTCTAAATAAAATTGATAGACATCTTTCATATTTAAATTTGAATGAAAATGTCTTGAGAATCTAATATAATAATCTTCAAAATTTAATATTAAATCTATTTTTTTTGTTTCCATTATTTTTTTTATTTCATTGGGATAATCTTCTTTTAACAATATAATTTCATAACCATTTTCTTCTAATCTTTTACTTAAAAAATTTAAAAAATATACCTTTGGAAATCTATCCCTTTCCTTCATATTATATTTATTATTAAAAATGATGCATAATTTTTTACCTCCTCCCATTTGACCATATTTTAATGATAAATATTTTTGCTTGTAATAAAGATATTTTTCTTTATAATCCATTTATTATAAGGAAGAATATAATTTTAATTTATTTTTTTCCAGATCCAATTTGGTTTGAATCTACCACCATATGTTTTTCTAGCAATTACTCCCATGAATTTAGCTTTATCTAATTTTTTAATATGATCTCTAATTAAGTTATATCTAATACTCTGAAAAACAATGTAACCATTTGGTTTTAATTTACTCCATAAAATATCTAATGATGCATATAAAAATTTATTTTTCCAGGTATCAAAATCACTAAATAGATTAATAGATTGTTTTTCATCATTAGAATAAATCTCTCCATCAAACATTGGAGGGCTAAACCATACCAAATCCTGAGAATTATTTGGTATTTTATTTATGGGAATAGAATCAGGTAGACCATCTAAATAAACAATTTGTTTATCTGGATTGCCAAATGTATTAATTAATTTATTAAAACCTTCTGATAAAAGTGAATTAGGATCTAAACTAGTATAATGACAGTCATAAACAACACTGGTTAACAATCTTGTGCCATATCCAGCTGCTCCATCTAATATTTTAATATTTTTAAAATCATCAAATGATTTATATGGAAATAATAATTTCCACACGGTTATATAAAATAAACTACTTTCAGCACTAGTTTGATAGATATCTTTAAATTCATAAAATGAATCTCTTAATGTTTCATGTGTGACTTGAATATTTTTACTAATTAATAATTTTAAGGCTTTTTCTAATAAATCTAATTTATAAAAATGATCATATAAAGATGGTGATGAACTATTTTTTTGTGCTTTTATACGAGCTTCTTCTATCCAATAGTCTATGATAATATCTACAGTATTGAATTCTTCAATTGGAATTGAAATAGAAATATATTTACCATTAAATCTAATGTCTTCATATATTGGAAATCTTTCTCTATCAAGAGCATATTTTTGATTACTGACATAATTTATTGGACACTTTTCTGAAAATACTGGCTTAATCGCTTTTTCATAAACCCAATCGTTTAATTCTGAACAAAATTCAACAAATTTATCTTTTCGTTCTTTTTTCATATCATTGACACCATAATCATGTCTTGCATTTACTTCTAATAATTTAACTATATTATTATCAGTAATCATAAAATCAGCTCCAAAAATTTCAAAAGCATATTTTGATTCTGAATATGAAAATGCATTACCTTTAATTATTGATGAAACTGCACCCATAATTTCATTCATTTGTTGGAATAAATTATCGGTAACTTCTTTGGATAATTCTAGATCATCAGGAAAATATTTATTGATATAAGTTGATTTAAAATGGGTATCATGAATTTTTGGATTGGTATAATCTTCATTTTTATAAGGTAACTCAGCTGTAATTATTTTACCTTTATGCCAAAAATGCCATTCAAATCCATCTTTATATGGTGCTCCAACACATATCATCAAGTACATTCTTAAATGAAATTTTTTATTTGATAAATTTTGTAATAGTAATGGATTGGTTATATATTCACTAATTATTACATGTCTATCAGTTTTATTATATCGTTTAGTTTTTTCTCGAGCCCTTTCTAATTCTTGATTATTTGATACCACAAAAACATCTGCACCACCACCTGCACCTGGACCAATTGGTCTAATAATGTATACTTTTCCATCATCTATTTTTTTAATATCTTTTAAAGGAACAGTATCCATCATATATTTTTGAGCTATTTTAGGGAATTTTTCTTGAATATTAAAATACAAAGAAGATTTATTAGTTATAACATCTTTCTTATCAACATCACCCTTAACGCCACCTCCTTCTAATAAGTTTTTTAATTCAGTGTTTATCTCATAAATTCTTTTATCATATTTTAAATAATTATCCCCAATAGTAGCACCAACCCATGCAAAATCGACATGTGTAATTTTTTGATCATTTATATCTACTTCTTTCCACATATTATTTCCATCACATTTTATACCATTTAAAATGTCTCTAAGTCTATCATGTATTAAACCCTGATTATCGTAAATAACAAAAGTTTTAACTCTATTATCTAAACTATGAGCATAATCAACTAATTGGTTATATATTTTTTTTTCATCAATGAAATGTTTAGCATATGGAAAACCTATTTTCTTCCATTTACTTAATAATTCATTAAAATTATTGCCACCAGTTTGATTATTATATTTAATTAATTCAAAATATTTCGATTTATATTTTATATATTTATTTTTAAAATCCATATATAACATATAATACAATTTAATTCATATGTAATTGAATCATTTGATATTTCATAGCATTTGAATTATCTCCTTTATTTAAATAAATTTCTTTTATTTTATCTAAAGCTTCTAATGATCCATTATTAAATGCAATTTGATATTGTGTTAATGCATTATCCACATCTTTTACTTTTTCATATAATCTACCTAACATATACATACTATGATAAAAATCTAAATTATTTCTTCGTATATATTTTAATGAATCTCCATAATTTTGTTCTTTATAATATTTTTCACTTATTTTGTATAATAAATAAAAATTAGTTACTTTATCATATTCACCACTAAAAAACCATTTAATTTCTTGATTAAAATTATTTTGTAAATCTCTTTTAGAAACAATTGTTAATAATCTAATTCTTTTATATCCTTTGTATTTAGTTATATGATCATAGTATTCAGTTCTATTTAATTTTATAATACCACCTGGAATAACAAATAAATCTTCATCAGCTTCTAAATTTCTTATTAAATCAAAAAAATATGGACAATCATAAATTAACTTATCTTCATCATTATAAAATTTTGGTACTCCTCCACAAACAAAAATACAACATGCATGATGTCTAATTAGAATTAAAATACCAATATCTTGATTATTATCAAATCTAATTTGATTAAACATATTTCTAGTATGCATTGAAAAATAAACTTCTTGTCGCAAAAAAAATGTACCTAACACATTTGCAAAAAAAAACTGATCTAAATTGTCACCACCTGGATTTAAAACAGAATAACTTTGAAATAATAATTTATAAGCAGTACTCATTACTCTTTCACATCTTTGTGGATTTATTTCATCATCTACACTTGCTGGTTTATCTGATAAAAATTTATTAAATTTAGATAAATATCTTTTAATAAATGCATCTAATAAACTTGTTAAATAAGAATCAATATCACCTGATTCTAGATTTAATTCTGGAGGTATTAAACTAATAAATTTTCTTTTACGAGCACCAATTAATAATTCAATAATCATATCTTTGTTTTCAGTATTTATAACTGTTAATTCTCTTTCAATTATATCTTTAGTGGCATCGCCAAAACATATCATCATTTGAATTGCTACCATCCAACACGTTCCTAAAAGATTTTGAAATACTCTTTCATTAACACAATTCATACCACCTTTTTGTTTTAATTCAAAATATTTCGATTTATATTTTATATATTTATTTTTAAAATCCATATATAACATATAATATAATTTATTTATTCATTTTTGCGGTTCTATCGCGGATGATGATGTTGTTGAAATATATAAACCATGTTCCTTTGAATCATTAACAACTGTAAAATGACGTTTTGAAGATGACATAATTTATATTATACTAAAATTTTTTGTAAAAGTCCTTCCTTAAATAGTTTTAATGAGTGAGAGATACTTAGGGTTTTTTTATATTGGAGGAGTATTCTCTTACCGTAATTCATCTATTTTTGCTTGAATTTTTGCTTTTATGCTTTCTTTTTCTTGTTCAACATTTTCTGCACTTAAATTTCCAGGTTCAATTTCTGATTTTGATTTTTTAAAAAGTGTAACTAATAAATAATTACTTACTGTAATTAATTCATTTAATTCTGAAATAAAACTAGATTTTAATCTAGTTTTTATTTCCATCTCATCTCTATATTGAAAATCTATCATACGCATATTTTCTGGATTTTCAGGAAAAAAAACTATATTAGTTCCTTCACTAAAATCATTATGATTTATTCCATTTTGATAAAATAGATAAAGACCATCTAAAATATTTATTAGTCCAGATAAAAATCTTTTTAAAAAAATATTAGACTCTGAATCTGTCTTAAAATCTGTTTTTATTTTAGGGAAAAAAAAATCTAAGAATGAAATACCACCATATTCATATCTAATTTCAAAATTTGGTTCAAAATTTCTTAATATTTCTCTTTGTTGATCAGGTAAATCATCTATTTCATCTATATTACTTGGTATAATCTTCTTGAACTTATCATTTTAACATGATGTTTTCCTGATGGGTCTATTTTATTTAATTTATTTTCAAGTTCTATTAAATTTCTTATTTTTGTTTCATCATCAATTTTAATTAATTTTGAAACTATATTATCTTCTCTTATACGTAAAACAATACCTTCATTTCCTCTTCCAATAATTTTTCCACCTTTTTGATTTTTTAACAGATTTATATATTTCGATTTATATTTTATATATTTATTTTTATAATCCATATATAACATATAATATAATTTATTTATTCATTTTTGGATAAATATATTGATTTGCTAATTCATTACCAAGTTTTAATTCAACAGATGCCAATGACTTTTCACCCTTTTCTACTTGATCTAAATTACTGAGCATTTTAAATAACATACTAATATCTTCTTTTTTACATAGTTTTTTAACTAAAAAAGGATACTGTTGATAAAATTCAGGATGAGATTCCATAAATTTTAATTCTAAATCAAAAGGATCAGCATTTGGATTTTGACTAATAATTTCTTGAATTTCACTAACATTTGATTTAATTAATTCAGTATTAAATTCTTTTCTTACTTCAGGGGGTGTTTGTTTTAAATTAGGATCAGACATAACTTATTAAAATATAAACATAATTATATTTTAAATAGTTTTATTTTTTTTTATAAACAATTGCAATGATAATTAAACCTATAAATAAAACTAATAATATACATAAAGTATTATTTGAACTAGATTTATTATCATTAGTAAATCTTTCAATAGTTTTAACTGGTTGAACACATTGAGTATTGGTATCAATTAATTTTCTAGCTTCAATATATTTTATAATTGGTTTTTGTTTCATTTCATTTACAATATTATGAAAATTTATTAACCATTTAACAAGAGATTCTTTATTTTTTAGATCTTTATCTGATAGAGGCATTTTTTTTAGATTTTCACCATAATGATTTGCACAAACTGAACAAGGTAATGTATATTTTAATAAAACAAAAAAATTTTTATACTTTTTTTTTTGGTCTTCTGTAGGATTTTCAGGATATCCAAGAGTAATATAATGTAAAGCTTGCCAAACATGTGGACCCCACTTATCTGGATAAATTATTTCACCATAAGACATATGTGATTTTATAATAATGTAGATTTTTTTTAATTTAATTCATAGACCAATTACTTTATCACATTTTTGTTCCCAAAATCTATCTAACCAAATCATTAATCCTGATGTTAATATACCATTCCAGAACATAATAGTTGGTAATTTATGAGATTGATGTAATGTCACTAATAATGTTATAATCCAAACAGGTAACCTTAAATATTTAATAACATTTTTTCTATATAGCTTACATTGTTTAGATTTTTCCATATCTTTTTCTTCCATATGAATAGCATCAATTCCTGTTACTATACTAATAGCTTCACCTGTTAATATTAAATTATGAAGAAATCCTAATTTGTCATATTTATTTGCAATCATCCAAGATCCCAAAGCCCAAATATGATGTACATACAAATCCCATCTTTTATTTTTCATCCATATCATTTTACCAATATCTAAAATTATATATGCCATAAACCATTCTGAAACATCTTGAAAACCAGGAACTTTATAATCAAATGGATCATTATATCCTTTAAAAACATTATTAATTACATTGTCAAATGAATATAAAGTAAAAAATAAACATATCAGAGATCTATATACATTAAATTTAGTTTCACTACTAAAATTTTTTAATTTTGGATATTTTTCTACAAATATTAAAAACAAAAATAAAACAATTATTCTAATTATTATCATATTAATAATTAAATATATTTTTAGTTATATATAAACGTTTATTTGTACATTATAAAAATTTATTATTAAGTACCAATTTTATTTAATATACTTTCCATTAAAATTGATTTTGTTGGATTTTTCTTTTCAATTACTATGTTTAACTTACCTATTATATCCCACAATTCTTGTACTCTCATTTTATTAATTTTAGATTTATTTAATTTTCCTATCTTTTCTAATTCATCTTTTTTAACAAAAATATTATCTTCATCGTCAGTTTTAACAGATGAATCAGAATCTTCAATTAATTGTGTTTCTGGAATCTTTAGTTTCTTCTTTTCTATTGACAAGACATCATTTATATTACTTATATACATAAATTCTTTATCAGTTTTATTTTTTTCAAAGTATTCTATTAAATTTTCTGTTTGAATAATTTTTTTTATTACATTATCATTATAATCAAATACTCTTTTTGTTTCTGATTTATTTTTAATCATCATAATAGGTTCCCAATAATTTTTAAATTTAGATAATAACAAAGTTTGTTTCCATGGATTCATCATATCTTTATGATAAACAGAATATACATTTGTTGATTCAAAATCAAATATTAATAAATTGATATCTAATATATCACATAAATATTGTAAAGTATAGATATCTGGATCTAATTTCATTCTTTCTCTTAAATCATTTTTATCAAATGATTTATTTATGCTAGATAATTTAGATTTCATATATTTTTCAACTAATTGATTTTTAAATTGATTAATTAATGAAAATTCGTCATTATTATAAGGTATAATAAAATTTTTATCAATTAAAGTTAATAAAGATGACCAAAAACTAATATTAGTATTTTCATAGTCATGAGTAGTAATACCATATCTATAAAATTTATCAGTAAAAAGTTCTTTAAATTTATCTGGGAAATTTACTGAATAATTAAATATACTTTTTTGTGTTATAAATGTATTTGATTTAATTTTTGGTTTTATATTATCTGTTTTTTTAACCAAATATTTAATAATAAGATCATAATTTATTTCCATTATCTATAATAGTAATATTTTTTTAAATAATCTTTTGATCAATTTTTATTTATTTTAGAAAATTATATTTCAATAAAATTATTATTATTTTTGGTAATATCAATATACAAATTAATTAAGAAAAAATATATTTGTTTAATCATTGATATTTTTTTATCATTATATGGTCTTATTTTTTCTAAAGCTTCTGGAATAGTAAACCATGCCATGTCTCCTATTTCATAAATTTGATAATCATTATTTATACTCAACTCTAGTTCTTTATCAGAAGAAGCTAAATAATAGATATGTTTATATTTTATTCCATTTGTTCCAGTATATTCTTCCTCAGCACAACTTAATCTTTCTAATATATGTAAATTATCAAATCCTAAACTAGTTTCTTCATTAAATTCTCTCATTGCACACATAATATTTTGTTCATTGGTATTACGTCTTCCTTTAGGAAATCCCCATTCTGCTTCTTGATAATTAGACAAGTTATTTTCACTCAATAAATAATGAAAATTATTATCTTTTAACTCTTCAAATTTTATTTTGGATAAATTATATTCTTTTTGATAAATTTTGCTTTTAGCTGTATCTTTCCACAATTCATTCCATAAATATTCAAAACTACTATTTAGTATTTTTAAATTTTCTTCTCTTGTCATTAATGAAAAAATATTTTTTAAATGATTAATATCACTTGGATCATATTTACCACGTAAAAATTCTATATAATTCATACTATTTTTTCTTCTTATCATTAATATTTTAATTTTGTCATAAAATGTTGGAATATTTTTTAAGTTGTTTAAATTTGAATAATTAAATTCTTCTATGTCAATATATTTGTTGTAAAAGTAGTTTTTAATAGATTTATTTGTGAGATTGAGAGTTGAATTTAAATTAAAACATATAACACCATATGAAATAACAGGTTCATCACATGATTTAAATTGATGACCTGATTTACCACAATTTAAACATTGTATTTTTTGCGAATTCATCTAATATATTTTTGATATTAATTTTTTAAATATATTTTTTATTTAATCTAATGATTCATCAATTAAAAACTTATTTTTTCGTATTTCAATAAAATCTTCTATATCAGCTGATTTTTTATCTAATTCTTCATCCTCTGTGTCTTCATCTTTATAATCTTTTGTTTTATCATCTTTAGAATTATCTATATCTTCATCTTTAGAATCTTTTGTTTTATCATCTTTAGAATTATCTATATCTTCATCTTTAGAATCTTTTGTCTCTTCTGATGAAGAATTAATTTCATCATCTGAAGATATATAAAATTTTCCAGAATTATCTGTATCTTTATGAAATAAATTTTCATATGATATCTTGAAAAAATATGGTAATTTAAAAATTTTATTCATTTGATTTAAAAAAGGAATTTGTACATAATATGTAAATAAACTCAAAAGATGTAAAAATAAAATCATAAAGCAGTAACAATTAACAAAAGTGAAAGCTAATACTAACAAATACATTAATATAATAATTATTTTTCTTTTAAATTATTTTTCTATTTTAATTTAATGAACGTAGAATCTTTAAGTCAAACTATTAAAATGGCTATTGAAAAATATGATACAATATGTTTAAAATATAAAGAATATATTAATAAAAATGCACAAATAGGAGATAGTGTAGATAAAATAAAATTTAATTTTGATGATTATGAAGAAGAATTTGATTGTGAACTTTTAGGATATTTTGATAATCAAAATAATATTTGGATTTATAGTTGGGTTCTTACTAATAGAAACCTATCTAATGCTAAAATTAGCAGAGAATTATTAGAATATGGATTAAAATTAGAACCAAATTCAAATACTGATGAACATTTTATGATTAAATCTTTATTAGTTAATTCAAGAATACAAATTGAAGAATCATTACAATTAGACATTAATTTAGCATTATATACTTCATTATTAAGAGATAAAATTAAATTTATATACCCAGAAAAAAGATATTTAGATGACTCTAATAAAAATTTTGTAACTTATTACTATTTAATTAAATAATTTGTATTTGCTAATATATGAAGTTCATATTTAATAATAATAATCAAAACTATATTGTAAAATTTCATGAAGTTCATTTATATCATAAAAATAATAATAAATTACAATATTTATTTATTCATCCAATTTTCAAATATAAAAAATATATAATCGATATTGATTTTTATGACTTTAAAAATTTTATTATAAAATGTTCAGAAAATGAATATAATATAAAATTAGCTTTGGATGTTAAAATAAAATATAAAAAATTAACAGAAAAATTAATTACTTGTAAAGATATTGAATCAAGATTATATTTGTGTCAAAAACTTGGAGAATTAATTTTTTCTAATTATCATCATAAAGATGTATTTGATATTAAAAATATTTATGTTCTTTTTACTAGTCTTAATAATGAAGATACTTTTATAAATTTATTTAATTGTCAAATAAGATATTTAATAATAATGATTAATAATTTATTAGATATTGAACAGAATATAATAAGAGACAATTATAAATTCGATATGTTAGATTTTATTTATGATTACTATCTAAATTAATATCTAATAAATATTAATGTCTGATAATATTTGTTTACCAAAAAGTTATTTTTTAATTATATTTTGTATTTTTATAGGGCTAGCTGCTTGGTACATTCATAATGATAAAAAAAGAAATGCAGATAATTTAAATTATAAATTTAATGATTCAATTTTAGAGGTTATTAATAAAAAAATATCTGAAAATAAAAATTTACAAAAAAGAAGATTTATTCAAAATAGAGACCACCAAGTTTTATTTAATAATTTTGTTGCACCTGAAAGAAGACAACCAGAACATGCTTATCCAGTTGGACAAGTTAGAAATATGATTAATGTACCAACAAGAGGACTACCAGACAATTATCATCAAGTTGGTTTATTATTTAGAAATAATACTGAAACAGCTTTTAAATTATTTGGTCGTCAAAAATTTCCAGGATCTAATCAATGGGAATATTTTGCTCAAGGCGTCATGTCTAATAATGATATTAAAATACCAATAACTATTAGAGG
>Ga0194125_10004485_pt1 | contig 21733 bp, 20 predicted proteins | sample TA2KigC250mmetaG_FD_148626 | JGI IMG/M metagenome (GOLD analysis project Ga0194125, IMG submission 148626) | Freshwater microbial communities from Lake Tanganyika, Tanzania - TA2015034 Kigoma Deep Cast 250m | ecosystem: Environmental > Aquatic > Freshwater > Lake | place: Tanzania: Lake...
TCCAGATCGGCAAGCGAAACGCACACAAACTCAATGCGATCTTCCACCTTGTTCAGAGAAGCATTCTTTCGCGCAGACTCGACCGCGACCGGGTCGTTGTCTACCGCGGTGATGCGTTTGAGGCCCCACTTCGCTGCTGCAACGGCTAGAATTCCCGACCCGCACCCCACATCGAGCAAACTTAGCTCGTCCCTGGGACCCTTCAGTTCCTCGACGGCCTGTTCAAGAAGCTCTAAGCATCCCTGAGTCGTTTCGTGGGTCCCGGTGCCAAAGGCTTCCGCGGGTTCGATGACGATCACATGCCTTCCAGGGGCTTTCGGGGTCTCCCAGGGAGGACTCACCATGAGGCTTGCGCCGATGGAGATCGGCTTGAAATGCTCTTGCCATATGATCGCCCAGTTTTCATCCGGAACGGGAACGACAGTCACGGAAATTCTCGTGGCGTGAGGGAAGATGACCGCCAAAGAACTCAAGTATGCCGTAAGGCGAGCTGTGGCCTCATGGGCCTGTTGAGGGTCGAAATAAGCCTTGATGAGTTCCGATGCGGATCCGCCCTCTTCAATCACCACGCCCAAGGCGCCTTGTTCGTGCAAGAAATTAGACACAGGGTCCGCAAGGTCCGCAGGAGTTATCGCTTCGATTGCCGTCCATTGCTGATTCATGATTCAGGACTTCCTCATGAGCTTGGCCGGGAGCGGCTCGCGATGCTCCCAGCTCAGTTTTTGCTTTACATTGCCCGGCCGCGTGGATAGGATCACCTCGATTTTGCCGGAATTGGGCCCAGATCTCCACTCAGCGGCCGTTCGCTCGTGAGTATTATGAGGATCAAGCAGCTTGAAATAAAGGGATTCAAAAGCTTTCCCGACAAGACTGTCTTTGAGTTGAAGCCTGGGATCACAGCCATTGTGGGCCCAAACGGCTGCGGCAAGAGCAACGTGTTCGAGGCGATGCGTTGGGTCATGGGCGAACAAAGGGCCCGCAGCCTTCGCGGCAAGAAGATGGAGGATGTGATCTTTAACGGCTCGGAGAACCGCAAGCCGGTGGGCATGACTGAGGTGCGGCTGGTCTTGTCGAACCGAGAAGGCCAGGGTCCTCCCTCTATGGCCGACTATGAAGAGATCATGATCGCTCGGCGCCTCTTCCGAGACGGCGAATCCCAGTATGAGATCAACAATGTTCCTTGCCGTCTGTCGGAAATCACCGACTTTTTCCTCGATACAGGGGTAGGAAAAAATTCTTATGCGATTATCGAGCAGGGTCGCGTGGACATGGTGGTGGCCTCAAAGCCTGAGGATCGCCGCGTGCTCATAGAAGAGGCGGCCGGGATCAGCCGGTATAAGACCAGAAGAGAGGCCGCGATCAAGAAGCTCGAACAAACGCAGCAAAACCTCCTGAGAATCTCGGACGTGATCGGCGAGGTCCAGCGCCAGAACGCCTCTTTGAGGAGACAGGCCCAGAAAGCGGAACGGTACCGCAAGATCCGCGATAGATTGCAGGAGCTCGATCTGGCTCTCCATGCGCACCGGTGCGCTCAGCTCCAGCAAGAGCTTAGTCGAATACAAGAAGACTTGGAGCGGAAACGGACGGACTTGTTCGAAAGGCAGGCCCGGTTTGGTTCCCGCCAAGCGGAATTGGAATCCGCTCGACTTACTGCGCTCCAGACGGAAAAGGCCCTCCAGGAGTTGATAGAGGCTCAGCACGGCATAGATCTGGAACTCGCACAACTCCGGGCCTCTATGGATCGTGACCGCGCGAAGCTCTCGCAGATGGCCGAGTTCAAGAAACGGGCCGAACTCGAGACAGCGACTTTGAACGTAAAGAGAGATGAACTCAGGGGTGCGCTGGCCGAGTTGGAACTGGACCGCGAGCGCATCAACTGTGAGATTCAATCTCAGCGCCAGGACCTCGAACAAGCCGTGAACCGGATGCAGTCTCTGGAGGAAAGCCTTTCCCGCCAAAGGCAGTTGCAAGAATCGCTCAAAGAGGAGACCTTTCGGGTCCTCCAGGAATCGGCCGGCCGGCGAAACGCGCGGGAGAGTTTGGCGCGACGCCAAGTCGAGCATCGGTCCGAGCTGGCAAGGCGCTCGAAGGAGTCTGCGGACGCGCGCGGCCTCCTGGACGACCGGCGCAAGAAGCGGGAAGAGCTGCTGGAGCAAGCCGAAACGATTGAGGCATCACTGGAGACAGCGACCGGGCGGAAAGCCGAACTCAACAGAATCATCAACGAGCTTCGCTGTCGGCTCAACGATCTCCGACAGGAGCTTGGGAAGAAAGAACAGGAATTGGCGGCAGTCACCGGGCGACTGGACTCCCTCCGGGAACTGCATATCGCCTATGCGTCTTATGGCGAAGGGGTCCGCTATCTGATGCAGAGCAGGGCTCCCGAGTTGGAAGAAGACTTGGTGGGCCCGCTGGCGGAGCTGATCGATGTGCCCGCGGAACATGAGAAGGCTTTGAGCGCCGCCCTTGGAGATCGCCTCGGGCACATGGTGGTCTCATCGCCTCGCGCGGGCGCGGAAGCGGCCCTGTTGTTGGATCAGGCCCGCGCCGGACGATCCACTTTTATTCCGTGTTGTCCGCGTTCCGATCTAAATGGGGAGCGCATAGACGCTTCTGAATCCCTCACGCGACTGAAAGAGGTGGTCCGGTTTCGAGAAGGTTATGAGCAACTGGGCGATTTTCTCTTAGGCCGATCTTTCCTGGTGGACGACATCAATCAGGCCATAGAGATCTGGGAGAGGAACGGCGCTTTCATTGATTTGGTTACCCGAAACGGTGAAGCGCTCAATCGGCATGGCGAGATAACGGGGGGCTCCCAGGGAAACCTCGGTGAGGAGATCTTCGCGAAGAGGCGCCAGCTCGATGAACTGACTGTGAAACAGTCGGAGATAGCTAGAGAAGTCGACCGCCTTAGGGTTGCCACGGGTGAAGATGAGAAGAAACTGGACGGCCTTGTCCGCGAGCTCGACGAGACGACCAAACTCCTGCATGAACTCACAGTGCAACAGGCAGGGGTCCGAAAAGATCGCGAAGCGCTTGATGCCGAAATCCAGGGTTCTCAGCGCCGCCTCGAAGCGCTCACTCTGGAAGAGGAGCGCCTGACGAAGGAACTGGAAGAGCTTTCCACAGAGACTCAAACCTGCGACGAGAAGCTCCGCGCCCTGGAAGCCACACGAGAAGAGCTGGAGAGGAAGAGCCGCCATGCAGGGCAAGAATTTCAGCGACTTACTGAAACCTCTGCAAACCAACTCGATGAGTCGTCCAAGATCCGAGTGTGGCTGGCGCAAATGGAGGAGCGTGCTCGATCAATCGAGCGCGAACTGAAGACCTCACGGGAGGGCTATGCTCATCTGGAAGAACGATGCTCCACGCTCGTGGAGGAGATGAAACGGAACTCCGATGAGGAGCTTTCCCTGGGCGAAACCGTCCGGCAAGACCAGAGTCGCGAACGGGCGCTCATGGAGCGGCATGGAGACCAGGCAGGCAAGATCGAGACCTTGAAGAGCCATTCGGAGAACCGCGCTCATGCGGCGCAATCCTTGCAAGTCCAGGTCCAACAAGACGAGAAGAGCATCCGCGAGCTGGGAGAAACGGCGCACGCCGTGGAAACGGAATCGGTTCGCGTCGAGCAGTCCTTGGAAGGCATGGTGGATAAGATCCTGGATCGGTATCGGATCGACCCACGAACCATTCCTACGCCCGAACGCAGCCCTGACGAAAACGAGATCCAGGAACTCAAAGGCAAACTGGAAAGCTTCGGAGAAGTCAATCTGGCAGCGATCGGGGAAAGCCGCCAGATTGAAGAGCGCCTGGAATTCCTCCTGAAACAGGATGCCGACCTCAGACAGGCTGTCGAATCTCTGTACGAAACTATCCACAAGATCAACAAGACCACACGGGAACGCTTCCGTGACGCGTTCGAACAAGTCAACGAGAAATTTCAGGAGATATTTCCGTTTCTCTTCAGGGGCGGAGAAGCCCGACTGGAACTCACGGACGACCGGGATCTCCTCGAAACCGGCGTAGAAATACTCGCCCGCCCTCCCGGCAAGAGGATACGCAATATGGACCTCCTCTCCGGCGGAGAAAAGGCGCTCACCGCAGTTGCTCTCATCTTCGCCATATTCCTCACCCGCCCATCGCCCTTCTGCCTCCTCGATGAGGTGGACGCGTCCCTCGATGAAGCGAACATCATTCGTTTCAACGAGATGCTGCGGAGGCTCGCGGACAAAACCCAATTCCTTGTCATCACTCACAACAAGCGCACAATGGAAGCCGCTGACACCCTGTACGGCGTCACCATGGAAGAACCCGGCTCGTCCGGAGTGGTCTCCGTCGAATTCGCAGCCTAGCCGGCATTTCGCGGGGAGAGTAGGTCGGGTTGGAAAGGCGCGGCAATCACTCGGTTGCGCGCGGCGGCCTTGCAATTTGCGTCATTATGAGGAGTGAAACGACGAAGTAATCTCATGGTTCCCCGCCGCGCGCGCACGGATTGTCTTGACAATAAATCCTGAAAGATATATGAGTTAGTCCGCTTAGTTAAAGTAATCTATCTAATGTATGGCCTGAGACCTTGGCGGATAAAATAAAAAAAACCATTATAACTGCGTGGCTCACCGCCCTCCTCTTCGCGCTCCTCGGAAATGCCCATGCCTGGGAAGTCCCCTCATACTTGCGCTTCCAGGGCGGGGCGCGCCTCTGGTTCAGTGTCATTGAAGGCGATCTTGTTCAGGGCGACCGCACCAAGCTGGACCTCACCGGGAATATGGGCTTGACCAAGGACGTTTTCACGTGGGACCTCTTCGCCTGTCTCAGGTACAAGAACATCCACGCGTTGCGTCTGAGAGGAGAGCCGTACACCGCGTATGGTTCATCCGCAAACGGGTCATATCTGAAGGCGCGCAATTTGCGCGTGGGGTATGACGGCGACTATTACATGTCGCCTCAGGGGCTCGTCGGACTGAATATTGACCTGGACGCGCTGAACCTGGATACCCGGGTGAGCAACGTGACGGTGGGCAATGTGACCTACAATTACTCTGAGAGCCGGACCTGGGCGATTCCGTCAATCGGGTTGCATGGCGCGTTTTACCCCATCATAGACGGGATTGCCCTAAGGCCCAATATCTCCGGTCGAATCAACTGGTGGGATATGGACAACCGTTCCATTTGGGATTGGGAGATTGCCACCGCAGTGGACATCCCGATCAACCCTCTCTGGACATGGACCGTCACCGGTGGCTACCGAATGTGGAACACAAGAATCAACCGCACTCGAGACACTATCGATATGACCCGCCGCGGCTTCTTCATCGAAACAGCCATCCTGTTCTGATTGCATCCGCTGCCAGTAGCGAATCAGACCGTCTGTAATAATCGATAAACGGGGGAGTTCTCTGAAGGGGGCGCGGGGTGAAACTTGTTTGCGCAAGAAAAGTTTTCCCCCACTCCTCTCTTCTCAAAAAATCCCGGCTTTAGCGACCCTTATCAGCAGGCCATGGCCGCGATTCTTTCTTCCACGGTCTCTGCGAGGCGCTGGACAATCTCTCCTGCGCTTCCCAAGAGGAGTACGTCGGTGACCTGCTTATGGAGCGCGGATGGTTCGCGGTTGATTTCAATCACTTGGGCCGGCGGATATCTGAGTTTGACGGACAGGGGGATTTGCGCGGCGGGGTAGACCTGCAGCGAAGTGCCCACAACGAGGAGCACGTCGGTTCTCTGCGACTGGACATGAGACACGGAGAGGGCCTTCGGCGGTATGGCTTCTCCGAAAAAGACCGCGTCAGGCTTAACCAACCCTCCACACTTGCGGCATCTGGGAGTGCCTTCTTCGCCGGTCGCCACCCTGGCTTCCACGTCTCCGATGGGCTCCAAGGCACGGCACTTGATGCAGGTTGCCCTGAGCAGGTTCCCGTGGAACTCCACCACTTCGATTGAACCAGCCTTTTGGTGCAAATTATCTACGTTCTGGGTGATAACGGTCTTAATGACGCCCAGTTGTTCCATGCGCGCCAGCGCATAGTGCGCCGGATTGGGCTGAGCCGACGCTAAATCGAAGTGCCCGGAGGCTTTCAGATCCAGATGGATACGCCAAAACCGGCCGGGATTTTGCAGGAATCGGTCGATGGAGAACTCCCCGGGGTCTATGATTTCCCATAAGCCTCCGGGGCTTCTGAAGTCGGGAATACCCGATTCGGTGCTGATGCCCGCCCCTGTAAGCGCAATCGCGTTTCGCGAGCGGGCCAGCAAGTCCGCTGCTTGCTCTATTCGATCATGCATAGGTGGACCTCTGTGGGATTGATGATAACGGCAGGATCACTAATCTGCAACCAAATTCTCATGCGGCGCGGGCGCGTAAGGGGCGCGCGGATACGGGGCGTCGTTTCGATTTCAGGCGCTTTTCTCGGAAGACCTTGGCGTCTTGGGCCGCCTGGACTCGCGAGATTGGGGCCGGCTTCTCCGATACTTTATTCAGCGGCTCATGCGATCCGTAGCGACTCCTGGACCGCCTCAGCCGGGGCATTTGGGCTTGACACGGGTCGGATGTCAAGACTATCTTGCTACAATAGGGTGAATATGCAACCCAATCATAATTGAGCCGGCAATGTCTGATCATTCAAAATGAAAACGATCGACGACAACGATACGATAGCAAAGGTGCTGGACGGAGATTATAATGCATTTGAAGCTCTGGTTGAGAAGTACCAGGGCAGGGTCTATCGTCATCTCAGAAAAATGGTCAAGGACGCGCAACTTTCCGAAGATCTCTTGCAGGAAACATTCTTGAACGCTTATAAGGGGTTGGCCGGTTTTTCCGGCGCGTCGTCGTTTTCCACCTGGCTTTTCCGGATCGCCACGAACACCGCCCTCATGTTCTTGAGGAAACAGCGTCCCGAGAGCGTGGAATACGATGATGCCATAAGGAACGACCTGTATTACTCGCGCATGTCCGCGCCGCGGGAGTTTGTCCAGACTCCTGCCGAGATCATGTTGTCCGCGGAAGGCCGCCAAAAAATCGAGGAAGCCATTGAAAGCCTTCCCCTATTGTACCGCACGGTGCTCGTTCTGAGGGATGTGGAAGGCTTTTCCTTGGAGGAGGTTTCCCAGATAGTGGATACGTCGGTGGCCGCGGTGAAATCCCGCCTCCACCGCGCCAGGAACGCTGTCCGGGAGCAGCTCATAGATTACTATGACGAGAAGAGACTTGCGTCGGCAAAGGCCTTGTGATGAGTCAAACAAAGGGTTGCGAGCACTTCTGTGAACAGTTGTCCGATTATCTCGACGGAGAAATCGGCAAAGATGAATGCTTGCTCATTGAGGAGCACCTACGGTCCTGTCCTCCGTGCGCAGTCTTATTTGAGTCGCTCCGCACAACGGTGTCCGTTTGCTGCCAAGGAGTGCCCGAAGAAATCCCGGAAGATGTTCGAATCCGCTTGAAGGCGTTTCTCAGGGAGCATTGCCAAAAAACTTAGGCATACTGATAGAGGAGTAGCACAATGGCAGAAAGCACGCAAATTTCCGTGGTCACAGACGGAGACTTTGACGAAAAGATCCTGAAATCAGATCTTCCCGCGTTGGTGGATTTCTGGGCCGCGTGGTGCGGACCGTGTCGAACCGTTGCCCCCGTGGTGGAGCAACTGGCCGATGAATACGCCGGCAAAGTAAAAGTCGCCAAGCTCAATGTGGACGACAATCGAGAAACTGCCAACCGATATGGGATCAGAGGAATTCCCACTTTGATGCTCTTCAAGGACGGTCAAGTGGTCGACCAGATAGTGGGAGCAGTGCCCAGAGATCGAATAAAGGAGCTCCTGGACAAGGTCTCGTGAGATGAAAACGGACCTGATCATTCTCGGAGGAGGGCCGGCTGGGTTAACCGCCGGCCTTTATGCGTCCCGAGCTCGAATTCCCACGATCCTGTTGGAACGATCCATTCCCGGTGGACAGATGACGGCCACGGAATGGATCGAGAATTATCCCGGAATCACCGAGCCCATCCTCGGGGCGGAACTCGCCCAGCGAATGGAAGAGCACGCGCGCAAGTTCGGGTTGGAAATCCATCAGGAGGATGTGGCCCGCGTCTCGGCCACGGACTCGGGATATAGAGCGGATACGGATTCGGGAAAGACCTATGAGTGCCGTGCGATGATCTTGGCAACCGGGGCTTCTCCTGTGAAACTGGGTATTCCTGGGGAGCGGGAGCTGGCCGGCAAAGGCGTGAGCTACTGCGCGGTATGCGATGGGCCGTTCTTTCGTGATCTGGAAGTGGCTGTCGTAGGAGGGGGCGATTCGGCTGTCGAGGAAGCTGTGTACCTCGCCCGTATTGCGGCGCGGGTACATGTGATTCACCGGCGTGACGAGTTGCGCGCGGTGAAGGAAATTCAGGAGAAGGCCTTTGCGGAACCCAAGATCACAATTCACTGGAGCACGGTTCCGATCTCCGTGAACGGAGAGAGGGATGTCCAGTCCCTCACTATCCGGTCGGTGAAGGATAGCTCAAGACAGGATCTGCCCGTGGCCGGCGTCTTCTTCTACGTGGGCCTGACTCCCAGTAATCAGGTCTTCTCGGATTTGGCGCACATGGACGGCAAGGGATTCGTAATAACCGACGGGCAAATGGCTTGCTCTAGGCCGGGGCTTTTCGCGGCGGGCGATATCCGGTCCAAGACGCTCCGCCAAATCTCCACCGCGGTTGGAGAAGGCGCTCAGGCCGCGTACAGCGCTCAGCAGTTTCTCCAAGGGTTTTAATCGATGACACGAGCGGGAATTTGGACGTTGCGGAGTGGAAAAGCCGCAGGGAATAATCGTGATCCGCTCCCCGCGGCTCCGTTGAGGCGCTTATCTGGCGGGTCCGTTATACCAGAAAGGCTCCGGACTAAAGTAGTCTTGCGCGCCGAAAGTGTCGTTTCTGGTTCCATAGACCGGATCCAGTGTGGGGCCGTATTCCGGTTTCCAGAAGGTGAGCATCTCGAGAAACCCGAGCGTAGTCCTCTGGATTCCCCGATACAGACCGGAGAAGAACCCCGCTACGTAACCATTCGTTGATCCGGCCAGATACCCTTGCAGACCGCCGTCGTACGCGCCTATATAGGCTCCCTTTACCGCCTGGTTGGCCATGTTGGTGAACAGTTCATACGGTCCCGCGGCTGCATTGGTAAACCCTCTACCGAGCTTCCACCACATCAAGTTCCCATCATAGCGCCTGATGTCGTCGAAATCGGTCTCAAAGGCGTGGGACCAACAACCCAATCCCGTTATGAGAACCGCTGTCGCAATTAAGATCAATGACCGTTTCATAGTCTCCTCCGGGATCAGCCGCTGGATCCACGGTTCGAGCTGATCCTCTCCTGATCGTGTTTCCATGCGTGAGATGTCTTGAAGCGCTCTCACCTGACCAAGGGAATTCCGTAGAAGGATCTTACCACAACGGAAACACGATGGCAACAAATTTATCTTATTATTTGGCCATGATGTATTAAATAACAAGAATTTAGTTTGGGTTATGGGTTCGCCCTTGCACGCTATCAGCCTATCATGTATAATGAATTTGCGTAGTTGACGCCTGCCGAAACCCCGGAGATCTCCGCATCGAGGATCACCATGAAAAGATGGTTTCTGGCCGCTCTTATCCTCCTCGCACTCGGCGGCTGCTCATGGCAAAAGGTCATAAAGTGGTTCCAGGACGCGGAGTGGGAGCGCGATGATAGGACCATCCGTATCATAGAGATCATCCCTGGGTAGTTCATCTTTGCGGGGGGAAGGGGGCCCGATTCTCGCGATCAATAGTCTTCGCTCGATGTCATCCCTTTCCGGAATATCTGTATCAGGCGCGAGATCCGCGGAGGTATAATGGAATCCGACAAGCTCTCGGAAGATCTCATGATCGACTTTGAGAAGTCCGGCGGACTGGTTCCGGCCATAGCCCAGGACGTGCGCACCGGCGCGGTGCTGATGCTGGCTTACATGAACCGGGAAGCGCTGAAAACCACCCTGCGGGAAGGACGCGCCTGTTACTGGAGTCGCTCCAGGCGGGAACTGTGGCGGAAGGGCGCCACATCGGGAGACGTGCAAGTCGTAAGGGAAGTCCGTGTGGACTGCGACCAGGACACCATTCTCCTCTTGGTGGACCAGACGGGCAAGGGCGCTTGCCACACAGGTGAATGGACCTGCTTTTACAGTCGGATAACGCCTCAAGGAGAGATCGAGAAAATTGATGACGAGAGAACCGCTTAGATTGGTAATACCGAAAGGGAGCCTTGAGCAGGCTACTATTGAGCTCTTTCAGAGGGCGGGCTGGAATATCTCAGGGTCGCCGCGTAGCTATTTTCCCGCGGTGGATGACGAAGAGGTCGTCATGGCTCGGCTCAGAGCCCAAGAAGTGTCTCGTTACGTGGAAGACGGGACCTTTGACGCCGGTCTCACGGGCAAAGACTGGATCCTGGAGAATCAGTCGGATGTGGTGGTCATCGACGACCTGGTCTATTCCAAAGTCTCTCAGAGCCCTGCTCGTTGGGTCCTTGCGGTGGACGGAGAATCTCCTTACGACAGACCCGAAGACCTGGAGGGCAAGCGAATTGCAACCGAGCTCGTGCGGTTCACGCGTGCCTTCTTCGAGGAACGAAGCGTGAAAGTGGAAGTGGAATTCTCCTGGGGCAGCACGGAAGCCAAGGTGCGTGAAGGGGTGGTAGACGCGATTGTGGATGTGACGGAAACCGGGAGCACCATAAGAGCCAATGGGCTACGAATTATTCATACTCTGTTGACGACGAATACTCAGTTCATTGCAAACAGGCGCGCCTACAAGGATCCTTTCAAGCGAGAAAAGATGGAGCAAATCCACCTGCTGTTGCAAGCCGCGCTCGAAGCGCGCAAAATGGTCGGGCTCAAGATGAATGTGCCTGGAGACAAGCTCGACGCTGTCGTGGGGATGCTCCCGTCGCTGAATGCACCGACGGTCTCGGGTTTGTACAAATCTCCGTGGTTTGCGGTGGAATCGGTGGTTTCGGAAGAGATAGTGCGAAGCCTGATCCCAAAGCTACTCAAGGCGGGAGCCACCGGCATAATCGAGTACTCGCTCAATAAGGTCCTTTGACAAGAGCCGCACAGCGGCCTTTCCGGAACAGCCAACGACCGCGGACGCGTATTTGGGAAGGGGCGCGGGAGAGATCCCGTGCCCTGGTTTGCGGAAGAGGGTCACAAGAGCGCCTTTTTCCGACCTACCGTGTGGGAGAAGTCGCGAAGGAATTGGAGAATGAAGACCATATTGGTTGGCGATATTACCCTTGCCGTAAAGAAATTGTGTATGGAAGCGTGCGTCATCTTGGGTGAAGATGTGCTCCAGGCCCTGGAGCGGGCCTACGCGTCCGAGGAATCACCCGTGGGCCGTGAAATCCTGGGCCGCATCATCGAAAATGCCCATATAGCCAAGACCGAGAACCTTCCCCTCTGCCAGGATACGGGTATGGCTGTGCTCTTTCTCGAAATAGGGCAGGAGGTCCATTTCGAGGGGGGATCGCTCACCGATGCAATCCACGAAGGCGTGAGGCTTGGTTACCGAGACGGTTATTTGCGAAAATCGGTCCTGCATCCCATCACACGCATTAACACAGGGGATAACACGCCGGCCGTCATTCATACGGAGATCGTTCCGGGTGACGGCCTTAAGATTATCATGGCGCCCAAAGGTTTTGGCTCGGAAAACATGAGCCGCGTGGTGATGTTTCCACCGTCTGCGGGCATGGACGGGGTCAAGGAATTCGTCGTTCAGCGCGTGGAAGAGTCGGGAGGCAATCCGTGCCCTCCTATTGTTGTGGGTGTGGGTCTCGGAGGAACCTTTGAAAAAGCCGCGTTACTAGCCAAGAAGGCGCTCCTCAGGCCTCTCGGAACAACCAATCCCGACAGCTTGCTTGCTGAATTGGAGAGCGATCTTCTGGACAGGATAAACCGTCTTGGCATAGGGCCTTTGGGGCTGGGCGGCAGGACAACCGCCCTGGCAGTGCATGTGAACGCGTATCCGACTCATATCGCCAGCATTCCCTGCGCAGTGAACATCCAATGCCATTCCAGCCGTCACCGGGAGATTGAACTATGAACAATGAAGTCAGGCACATAGTCGCTCCTCTTGAATCGCGGCTGGTTGGGGAGCTGAGGGCAGGCGATAAAGTTTTGTTGTCCGGAACCATAATCACTGGTCGCGATGCTGCTCACAAGCGCATGACGGATCTGCTCAAGGCCGGCGAACCTCTGCCTTTTTCCATCAAGGGTGAAACCATCTACTACGTGGGACCCACACCCGCGCCGCCGGGAAGGCCTATCGGAGCTGCCGGCCCAACCACTGCATACCGCATGGACGCGTATGCCCCGCTCTTGATCGAACACGGCCTGAAAGGGATGATCGGGAAGGGTCGCAGGTCGGAGGAGGTTAAGCGGGCAATGGCCCAGTGGGGCGCGGTCTATTTCACATCCGTGGGAGGCGCGGGAGCCCTGATCTCTCAATGCGTCAAACAGGCGGATATCTTGGCCTGGGAGGAGCTTGGCGCCGAAGCTGTGCGCAGGCTGGTGGTTGAAGATCTTCCGCTTATTGTGGCCACTGATGTTCATGGCGGTGACCTGTATATATCCGGCCCCGCGCAATATCGACGTTGACAAATAGAATCGCCGCAATTCGTGGGGATCGGCAGCCATATCGAACGCAATGAATTGCGCTCTACGTATTCCCGCAGATCCGTTCGATGAGAGATTGCCAGGGGCCGCTCTTACAGCGAGAGATCTTGCTTCTCTTCTATGGAGCGCTTTATCAGCTCCAGGGTTTCCATGCCGCGCAGGGCTCGTTCGCCATCCACCACCGGTCGAGAGGCGTGCTTTATGGACCGGAAGAAGTCGTCCAATTCGGCGCGAAGCGGTTCGTGCTGGGGCACCAGCGCGTCTTCACGTCGGATGTTTCCCATCAAGCAGATAGTCCGGTCCGGGGTGGCCACCTGATCCGCAGTATGCACCGTGAGGCTGTTGCACAGTGTATCCACTTCGAAGTAACGCCGTGGGGTGGTAATCGCGATGGCTCGCACTCTCTTCGCGGAACACTTGCCTGCGCAGAGAGCCGCGCATGCCTTGTTTTCGAACTCAAGCGTTGCGTGGACCACGTCAATCTGTTGCGAGAAGACGGACCTGCCGGAAGCCGAGACCCTTCGGACAGGCGATCCTGCGATCTCTAGCGCCAGATCCACGTCGTGGATCAGCAGATCGTGTAACACGTCCACATCGAGACAGCGGGCCCCGTCAAAGGGCGCCAGACGGCGAGTGTCGATGGAGACAATCTCTTCCGGCTCTTGAGCGAGCATTGCCATGAGCTGCTGCACCGCGGGGTTGTACCGTTCAACATGCCCCACCATGAGCGTGACATGTGCGGCCGCAGCGACTTCCACGAGCCGCCTGGCCGCGTCAAAGCTGTGCGCAAGGGGCTTTTCCACGAGAAGATGAACCCCGCGTGAGATGCACATCTGACCGATTTCGTGATGCAAGGAGGTCGGAGCGGCGATACTCACCGCATCCACGTGATCCAGCAGTTCATCCAGGGTTTCAAACGCGGTACAACCGTAGATCGAGCAGTATTCCTTTGCCCGCTCCAAATCGGGCTCATGGAATCCAACGAGCGTCACGCCAGGGGTTTGGGATACGAGCCTGACGTGGTGGCGTCCCATAGATCCCACACCGATCACACCGGCTCTGAGGTTGTCCTGGAGCTTCTTCATGCCCGGGGAAGATACACTGCCGACCTGGTTTCGTCAAAGCCTAAACCGTTTACTTTGGTGAAGCGTTTGTGCTTATATATGGTCCCATTCCTTATCCCAGGAGGTGACCGATGCTCAGAATCCTGTCCTTGGTGGTGGTAATGTGCCTGGCGCTTGCCGCTCCCTCGTGGGCCGCTGAACCGATCCCCATCGGAGCCTTGTTGCCTATGACCGGGGTCGTGGCGGCTTACGGCCAGATGGGATGGAGCGGCGTGAAGGTTGCTCAATCAATGGAGCCGGAAGCGCTGGGAAGAAAGGTGGAACTGAAACTTGTGGACACCAAGTCCGATAAGGTTGAAGCCGCGAACGCGGTCTCACGCCTCATAGAAAAGGAAAAGGTGGCAGCCATCCTTGGGGAGATGATATCGGGGAACACCATTGCCGCGTCCGATGCCGCCGAACGCAGCCAGATCCCCGTGGTCTCGCCTACAGCCACCAATCCGATCGTGACCCAAGGAAAGAAATACATCTTCCGGGTTTGCTTCATCGATCCGGACCAGGGCCGCATCGCCGCCAAGCTGGCGAAAGATGAACTGAAAGCCAAGAGCGCGGGTCTGATTTACGACATCTCCCAGGATTACTGTGTGGCTCTCGCTGCCTTCTTCAAAAAGGAGTTCACGCAGGCCGGCGGAACGATCGTTGCCGAAACCAAGTTCAAGAGCGGAGACAGGGACTTCACCCCTCAACTGAGCAGTATCAAGTCAGCCAATCCGGACATTATTTACGCGCCCATTTACTACACCGAGGCTGCATTGATCGCGAAACAGGCGAGAGACATGGGCCTGAATGCCCCGATACTGGCGGGAGACGGAGTGCAAGCGCCTGAGTTGATCCAACTGGGTGGAAAGGCTGTAGAAGGCGTTTATTTCACCGCTCACTTCCACAAAGACATGATAAGCACCGAGCGTGGTAAGAAATTCGCCGCCATCTACGAGAAGGATACGGGCAAGGCGCTCGACGCGTTCAGCGCTATGGGCGCGGACGCCTATTTCGTGATTCTGGACGCGATCAAGCGGGCAGGCTCCTCAGACCCGAAGAAGATCCGGGAAGCGCTGGTGGCTACCAAGGACTTCGACGGAGTGACGGGAAAGATCTCGATGCAGCCCGATGGAAATCCGATAAAAGCAATGGTTATCAACAAGGTCAAAGACGGCCAGTTCGTTTACGTAACAACCATAACTCCTTGACGCGCCTTACGATACTGAGCGTTAAAGCGTGAATTACGAAGCGTTGGTTCAGCATCTGATGTTCGGTGTGACCCTCGGTTGCCTCTATGGTCTCGTGGCCATCGGCTACACCATGGTGTACGGGGTCCTACGGCTGATCAACTTCGCGCATGGCGATCTCCTCATGGTTTCCGCGTACATTGCCTTCTTTGGCATTGCGATGTTCCATCTGCCTTGGCCGGTGAGTTTCGCTGGCTCGGTAGTATTGACCGGTTTGTTAGGAATCCTCATAGATCGCGGAGCGTACAAACCGCTCAGGACCAGCCCGCGCATAAGCGCGTTGATCACGGCTATCGGTCTTTCCTTTCTTCTGGAGAACCTTGCGTTGGTCATAATCGGCGGGCGGCCCAAGTCTTTTCCTATGCCCTCACCCTTTGACGGCGTTTTCGTAGCGAGAGGGATTCACGTCCCTTACCTCTCCCTTTGGGTCATTGGAATCACCGGTGTTTTGCTGGTGATTGTGCTCTTGATCGTTCATCGGACGAGGGTGGGAATGGCGATGAGGGCCCTGTCCAGAGACGTGGAAACTGTTCGGCTCATGGGCGTGGACGCTGATCGGGTGATATCGTTCACCTTTGTCCTCGGGTCTGCGCTGGCCGCTGCGGGCGGCATGATGTGGTGCATGAAATATCCGGCGCTGGAGCCTTTCATGGGGGTAATTCCCGGGCTCAAGGCTTTCGTGGCTGCGGTGTTGGGCGGAATCGGCAACGTTGCGGGAGCCGCGCTGGGAGGTCTCCTGCTTGGGCTCGCAGAAATCCTGATCGTTGCGATCAAGCCCGAATGGTCGGGATATCGGGACGCGATTGCATTTGGCGTGCTTATCGCAATTCTCTTAACCCGACCCACCGGTATTCTCGGTGAGGAACTACCGGAGTAATACCGGCATCGCCTTCAGGGGTTCCAAGTGGCTGGAAGACACCGAGGTTTCGGGGAAGTTGCCGAGGAAGCTCTTCAAAATCCCCCCAACCCCCCTTTACAAAAGGGGAGTCCGCCGGCTCCCGCTTTCACAAGGGAGAGCCCATACACTCCTCCTTTTCTAAAGGAGGAGCGCCCATGAATCCCCCGTTTCTAAAGGGGGATAGAGGGGGATTTTTGTTGGCATTCCTATTTTTCTAAAGGCTTCTGGTTTATGAGTGTGGAAGCCAGTCCGTATAGAGCGCATGTGGTCCGGGACCGGGTGTTGTCCGCCGCGTCGCTCGGCGTTCTTTTGCTCTTTCTCTGGTATGCGGACAGCCACTTTAGCCCTTATTCCATACGTATTCTCAATGTCACGGCGATCTTTATCATCCTCGCGGTAAGTTATAACCTCATCAACGGAGTGACCGGCCAGTTCTCCCTGGAGCCGAACGCATTTCTTGCGCTCGGCGCGTATACCAGCGCTATCTTGACCTTGACGCCGGCGGAAAAGGCCCGGACCTTCATCATTGAGCCCATGATATGGCCCCTTTCGGATATTGCCGTCTCGTTCCCGGTTTCTCTAGTGGCCGCGGGGCTTGTCACCGCATTCATGGCTTTCCTCATGGCTATCCCGGTCTTTCGGGTTCGCGGCGATTACCTGGCAATTGTGACCCTCGGTTTAGGTGAAGTAATCCAGGTGCTCGCGAACAATTTGGTCCCTGTAACCAACGGGTCATTGGGCCTCAAGGGGCTCCATCCCTACACCAACCTCTGGTGGGCATGGGGCACATGCATTTTCACGGTCATTTGCATCGTCCGGCTCGTAAATTCCTCTTATGGTAGGGCCATGAAGGCGGTTCGGGAGGACGAGACCGCGGCCGAAGCCATGGGAATCAATGCGTTCTGGACTAAGACGCTCGCGTTCACCCTGAGCGGGTTCTTTGAAGGTTTGGCCGGAGGTCTGCTCGCACATCTCATCACAACCATTTCTCCATCGCTTTTCACGTTCTTTTTTACCTTCAACCTGCTGATTATCATTGTGGTAGGCGGATTGGGGAGCACAACCGGTTCGGTGATCGCCGCGGTGCTCTTTTCATTAGGCGGCGAGTGGCTCCGGGCAGTGGAGGAGCCTTTCACTATCTTCGGCTACACGTATTCCGGGGTGCCGGGGATGCGTATGGTGATTTTCTCAGTCATCCTGATCCTGGTAATGCTCTTTGCACGTCAAGGACTTATGGGCCGGAACGAGTTCACGTGGCAGGGGTTCTTCGAGTGGACAAGGGGCCTGGCTGCAAAGATACGGAGACAGGAATGAGCCTCGCTCTCCTGGAAACGCAAGGGCTGAGCGTAACGTTCGGCGGCCTCAAGGCTCTGAATGGGTTGGATCTCCAACTTCACCAAGGGGAGCTCATCGGGCTGATCGGTCCCAACGGCGCGGGAAAAACAACCGCGTTCAACGCGATCACGGGACGCGTTCGCCCGACGAAGGGAAGAGTGCTCTTCCAGGGCCAAGAAATCACCGCATGGCGTCCTTATCGCACCGCGAGGATCGGTATCGCCAGGACATTCCAGAACATCCGGCTATATGACGACCTCACGGTCCTCGAAAATGTTATGGTGGCCAGCCATTGCTCGATCCGCTACTCTTTCGTTGAGGCCATCGTAGGACTGGGCCGCTTCAGGAGCGATGAGCAGAAAATCCGAGAAAAGGCGGAACAACTCCTGCGACTGATGGGCCTGATCCACGCCGCGGGCGAAAAGGCATCCTCACTCCCCTACGGTGGCCAGCAGAAACTGGAAATGGCCCGTGCGCTTGCCCTGGAACCCAAGCTGCTCCTCCTCGATGAGCCCGTAGCGGGCATGAACCCGATGGAGACACGAGAGTTCGGTGAGCTGCTCCGAAGGATTCACTTGGACTTGAGACTGACTATACTTCTTATAGAGCATGATATGCGGTTCGTCATGGGCGTGTGCCAGAAGATCAAGGTGATTGATCACGGCGCGCCCATAGCCTGGGGCAACCCGGAGGAAATTCAAAAAAATCCCAAGGTGATCGCGGCATACCTAGGTGATAACGGCTAAGACGCCCATGAACCGAGTGACACCGGTTTGCCGGATCGGATCGGGAAGGAGGCGCAAGATGGCAACACCGGACAAACCCGCAGATGGTGAACTTAAGAAACTGTTCCAGGAAATAAGGACCATAGCGGTGGTGGGACTTTCCGACAACCAGTCTAAACCGAGTAATCGCGTGGCAGCGTATCTCAAGAACAAGGGCTATAAGATCGTTCCCGTCAACCCGGGCGCTGAAGAGATCTTGGGAGAGAAAAGCTACCCCGACCTCAAGTCTATCCCCGTCCCTGTCGATGTGGTCGATGTCTTCCGTAGGCCGGAATTTGTTCCTCAGGTCGCGGAGGACGCGGTTGCGATCGGCGCAAAAGTTCTGTGGCTTCAGGAGGACATTACTCACGAAGAGGCCGCGAAGAAGGCAAGGGCCGCGGGGCTTACGGTTGTTCAAGACGCGTGTATGCTTGAGGAGCACTCGCGCCTTTCGGGTTGAGGCTTGAAGTTCGTACAAGACGTGACGGCAGCTTCAATGAAAGAGAGGTGGGGCGCATGGGCAGAAAAACTAAGGAGGCTAAAGTCGCCTTTGACGGTTTTCCCCAAAAGGGTGTTGAATTCCTGCGGCAGCTTGCAGAGCACAACGATCGGGAATGGTTTTCCCGGCATAAACCCGATTACGACGAGTTTCTGTTGGCCCCTGCCCGGGATTTTGTCACCGCTATGGGTGCGCGTCTTCAAAAGATGTCACCTGGAATCATCGCGGATCCTCGAACCGATAGGTCAATATTTCGCATCAACCGGGATACACGGTTCGCTAAGGACAAATCGCCGTACAAGACGCACCTGGGCATATTTTTCTGGGAGGGGAACCGTCCGAAGATGGAGTGTCCGGGCTTCTATTTCCACTTGGAACCGCCGACATTGATGCTGGCCGCGGGGCTGTACTGCTTTCCGAAGCATCTTTTGGAAACGTACCGCGATGCGGTGGTAAGCCCCAAGCATGGGCCCGCGCTGGCAAAAGCGATTCGAGAGGTGACCAAGCCGAAGGGCTACGAGGTGGGCGAAGTCCACTACAAGAAGACTCCACGGGGATATGACGCGAACCACGCGAACGCGAAATACTTGCTCTACAGTGGACTTTACGTGATGGTGAACGAACCGGCGCCCCAGGAACTTTTTTCAAGCAAGCTTCTGGATCATTGCTTTGAGCGATTCCGGCTCATGGCGCCTTTGCACAGGTGGTTACATACGATCACGCAGTGAAAGTTCGTTCGCGGCGTGGACTGACAACGGAGGTTACCGAAGCCTTTCGGCCACCAGTTCAATGGAATGCCTTGTCTGCGGATCTTCCTCTTCACAAAGGTTTCCTGAGAGTGTGAGATTGCATCCGGGGCAACCTGTGGCCACCACCGACGCGGCCGTTTCGCGGATGTTGGCTTTCTTCCGGTCCGTCACTCCTGCCGAGATCTCCACGTGCTCGAACTGAAACGATCCCGCCCCACCGCAACACTGGTCCGAACCGACCATTTCCACGAGCGTCACATCATTGAGCGCCTTGAGCACTTTTCGTGGTTCGTTGGAGACCTTCATGCTGCGCGCCAGGTGGCAGGGATCATGATAGGTCACCCGGAGCGAGGACCGTGCCGCACGAGTGTCCAGCGGCAGGTCTTCGAGTCGCTCTGCAACGATTTCCGTGATGTCCCTCACCTTGGAGGCCACGCGACGGGCCCTTTCAGGGTCTTGCCCCAGGTCTTCCATGAGATGAGGGATGGCCTTTTTCAGACCTCCACCGCAGGTCGCGCAATCCACCACGATGAAGTCCGCATCGTCACGATCGAAGATGACAAGGTTCCTTTCCACGTTCGGAAGCGCTTCCTTTCGTGCGCCGCTCAAGAAGATGGGAACAGAGCAGCAGACCTGATCCTGCGGGATGACCACCTCGATGCCGAGAAGGGTAAGCGTCTTAACTACGGCTTCTCCCACGCGTTCGTTGATCAGATCGGTCGCGCAGCCGGTGAAGTACAGGGCCCGCGCGGTTCTCTTACCCGCGGCCGGGACAACTTCTCCCATTCGGGCTCTGAATGAAGTCCGGTTGAAGGTCGGGAGCCGATTCACGGAGATGTTGCCCAACTTCCAGCGTACGTTGAGAGGCGCAAGAAAGACTTGTTGCCCTATTCGGCCTATTCTCGCGCCCAGCCGCATGAGCAGCGGGTTCTTCAGCGCGGTGAAAAGCGCTTTCTTCGCGAACTTCTCACCGAGCGCCTCATGGAGCTCCATGCGCATGTTTTCGAAAACACGGTCCAGGCGCACCCCGCTGGGACACGCATTCGCGCACGCCTCGCACAGGATGCAGCTCATGAGGGCTTCCTGGAGGCCCCTGGTGACTGAGAGATCGCCGTCGAGGTATTTTTTTACCATCTGCACCCGCCCTCGGGGGGCGTGACGTTCCATCCGCGTGACTTTGAACGTGGGGCACACCGGCTGGCACATGGCGCATTTGAAGCAGCTAAGCAGGTCTTCCTTAATGTTTGTTGCGAACATGCTTTTTCCCCGAAGGGCCGGCGCCGTGGCTTTTGGGCAATTGAAGGAGTTAAACGAATTTCCCCGGATTGAGAATCCCTTTGGGGTCGAGGCTCTCTTTGATTCGCCTGGTCACCGACATGCCCACCTCGTCTATTTCCATGGGCAAGAAACGCTTTTTCGCTAGGCCGATACCGTGCTCGCCCGTCAAAGTCCCTCCGAGGCTCACGGCTTCTCTGAAGATCTCTTCGGTGGCCTGTTCGACCCTGCGCAGCTCGTCCTTGTTGCGCGCGTCGAAGAGGATGAGCGGGTGAAGATTCCCGTCACCCGCGTGGGCGAGAACGCCGATCTGCACGTCATACTTCTTGGAAATCTCTATGATTCTTCTGATCATGACGGTCATCCGAGAGACCGGGACCGTTGCGTCTTCTATTCTGGCATTCGGGCGCAATCTCGCCATTGCCGGGATGGCCCCGCGGCGCGCCGACCAGAGTCTTTCCGCTTCCTCGCGGCTTGTTGCGGCAGTAACCGTGGCCGCACGCTTATCTTGCAGTATCTCGCGGATCTTCTTCACCTGCCCGTCAAGGCTTTCGGGGTCTCCGTCCACCTCAACGAGAAGGATTGCGTCAACATCCGTGGGCAGCCCCAATTTCGCGTCCGCCTCCACCGCGGATATCACCGTTTTGTCCATGAGTTCAAGGCAAGCCGGAACAATTCCTGCGCCAATGATGGCGGCAACCGCGTCGGAGCTGTCCTCCAATTTGGGGAAGCTCGCCATGATCGTCCGATTGGCAAGAGGTTTGGGCACGAGGCGAACTGTGATCTCCGTTACCACGCCGAGCGTGCCTTCCGAACCGCATATGAGGCGAGTCAGGTCGTATCCGGTAACATTCTTGATTGCGCGGCCGCCGGTGTTGAGCACATCTCCATTTGCGAGCACCACTTTCAGCCCGAGCAGGTAATCTCTGGTCACGCCGTACTTGACGGTTTTGGGACCGCCTGCGTTGGTCCCCACTGTTCCCCCCATGGTGGCCATCTTCCAGGAACTGGGGTCAGGAGGGTACATGAGGCCACGCTTTTCCACCTCCTGCTGGAACTCGAAGTTGATCACGCCCGGTTGAAGGCGCGCAAGACGATTCTCTGGATCTATTTCCAGGATCCGGTCCATACGCGAGAAGGCAAGAACGATGCCGCCTTCCACCGGCACGGTCTCTCCGGCAAGGTTCGTCCCTGAGCCCA
>Ga0194125_10004494_pt1 | contig 21698 bp, 22 predicted proteins | sample TA2KigC250mmetaG_FD_148626 | JGI IMG/M metagenome (GOLD analysis project Ga0194125, IMG submission 148626) | Freshwater microbial communities from Lake Tanganyika, Tanzania - TA2015034 Kigoma Deep Cast 250m | ecosystem: Environmental > Aquatic > Freshwater > Lake | place: Tanzania: Lake...
AAAGAGGAGGCCCACCCTATCACCTTTTTTCAAACCGAGAGAGAGCAAGGCATTGGCAAGTTTTTTGATTCGATGGTTGAGTGCACGATAGGATATGGGTTGACCCTCAATGACGAAAGCAATCCGGTCAGGAAAATAGTAGGCGCTTCGTGTGATGAGATAACCAACATTCATAGTTAAGTTCTCCTTTTAATAAAAATGGCTCTTTGCGTAATCAAGTGGGTCATTTCCGCCTTTTCTTCCCCCTCTTTGGGAAAGTTCCCTCTTTTTTTCCCCCTCTTTGTCAAAGAGGGGTGAGGGGAGATTTTATAAATCACCCTTTTCCAAAGGGGGATTTATAAAGATTATGGCCACATCTTCATGAGGTTTTCACCAACTCACTCCCACAATGAGCCTCAAAAATTAAGTTACTAATCAGTCCATAATTGTATGGACGCTGGATACTAAATTCCTCCTTTCCTCCCTTCACAAAAGGCGAAAAACCGTTCACCCTGAGCCTGTCGAAGGGTGGGCAATTAAGCCGTTCATGCTTCGACGAGCTCAGCACGAACGGCTTATATGGATAGTATTGGGTTAGGGGAGATTTTCCGAAGAATATGTCCTCTCAATTATGGACTCCTTTGTAACTTAACCATCCTTCATTCGTTTCGTAGAGACAGGTATTGTCATCCGAATGGAATTGACAAGGCCATTCCGCTCAATGCATATGGGAAACCGGTTCATGACCTATTTTATTAATTAAAAAGAGAATTTTGTCAATTATATTTACGAGAACAATCCTAATTTTTTGTTGACTTTTTCCCAAAAATTGGTAGGCTTTTGTATAGTATGGAGTTCTGTCTAAAATTCAATAAAACAATAAAAGAAGATCATGTTTTAGCATCCTTCAGCCCTTTGGCCACACATAGGGTGGGCATATGGTCCCTAAAAAATAAGCCCCCATTTCTAATAAGGAATGGGGTTTTTTGTCTCATTTACCTCGTTGTGGAATAGTTAATAGAAGGAGAGAGTTATGAGCGAGATTTATTTAGAGCTTATTGTCGCGAACATTAAAGACCCGGAACGGCAGCAAAAGGTTTCATTTCTGGTGGATACGGGGGCAACCAGAGCTTGGGTGTCAAAAGAGATTGCTGAAGCCCTTGGGATAGAACCATCTGGAACTGTCCCATTAGAACTGGCAGACGGAAGCATTCAGGAACTTCCTTATGGGTTATGTCTTTTTGCTTATAACGGAGAAACCATTGCAGGGAATGTTGTTATTGGTCCATCTGGCTGTGAACCACTTGTTGGTACCCATGTTTTGCAGGACTTCCGATTGATCGTTAATTTAGAAAGTCACGAAGTGACCCGTGGTCGGGCAATGCGGGCAAAATAAGGATAGGGTTATGTGATGGACAGAATTAAAATCTCAAATGATCCATCTGGTCGTATAATCGTCTCCTTCCCATATGATCCTCTCCTCGTTGAAAAAGTTAAGACCATCGAAGGCCGCAGATGGCATCCTGTAGAAAAGCATTGGAGTTTCCCAAGGTTAGATGGCGTATTGGAAAAGATTTTGAAGGTTTTTGGGGACAAAAACGTCCAGATAGAACCCGCTCTACAATTACAATACCCCGAGCCTGTCATTGCGAGGGACAGAGTCCCGAAGCAATCCCCTCATAATTTTGAAGACCTGAGAAGAGAGCTTATTTCACGGAAATACAGTTACAAGACCGTAAAAGGATACATTTATTACAACAGGGATTTCCTCGATTTTACGGGAAAGGACCCCTCCGAGGTCAGCGATGACGACATAAAAGACTATCTTGTGTATCTTGCTGAAGACAAAGGATCAGCGACATCTACCCTGAATCAAGCCATTAATGCCCTGAAGTTCTATTACGGAACGATGCTCAAAAAGAAATTCATCTATGAGGTAAGAAGACCCCGAAAGGATAAGAAGCTTCCTGTAGTTTTAAGCAAAGAAGAGATTACAAAAATACTCTCCTCTGTTGATAATCTTAAACATAGGGCTGTTTTGATGCTCGTATATTCTGCAGGATTGAGGGTTGGGGAGGTTGTAAGATTAAAAACAGAAGACATTGATACCGATAGGAAGCTCATACACATCAAGGGGGCAAAAGGCAGGAAGGACAGATATACCCTACTTTCCGAAAAAGCTTTGGAAATCTTGAATCAATATCGGAGGAAATACAGACCTGAAGAGTGGCTATTCGGTGGTGCGAGAGAAGGCCGATATCTTTCAGCAAGAACAGCAGATAAGATATTTAAAAATGCCTGCGACAAAGCTGGGATAAAGAAGGAGGTTTCATTACATGTACTTCGACACAGTTTCGCGACGCACCTTTTGGAGGGCGGAACCGATCTACGATATATTCAGGAGCTCTTGGGGCACTCCCATAGCAAAACGACTGAAATCTACACTCACGTGAGCACGAAAAGCTTGGGGAAAATAATGAGCCCTTTAGACACTCTTGAGTTAGCGAAAGGAGGTGATCAGTGACATTATTTGTCATGTGGAAGGTTTTTGGCGATTCTGCCAGAGGTAGAATATCCGCACCGAGTGCTGATATCACCCATAAATTGGGAGTATATCAGCACCAAGTGCTGATGTGAACAAGTTGACCAAAATGACGCTTCGCTCGAACGCCTGGACGGCGTTCGCATTTTGGTCAACGGCTGGCGGGCGAGCGAAAGGCTTCAGCCGAAAATCAACCGAAGGAATTTCTAACAACCGTAGGTAGTGAGCGAAGCGTCACTTCGGCCAACAGGCGAGTGAACGGCTGAAGCCCAAAATGCCCCTAAAGGGCACTTCGCTCACCCGCCAGCCGTTAGTTGTTCATTGCGGGCAGATTAGGGGAGAGAAATGAATATTTATCAGCGGATTGTTTTGATATTAGGTGCTTTAGCTTTATTAGTCTTGGGCCTTAATATAGGAAATTTATTTAATGAATACAGTATCTATTTCATTATCTATTTTTTAGCTGGCATGCTCACGATTTTAGGCACAACCTTATTACTGTTTTTTGCATTAAAAGGCATTAAGAAGGGAAAGGAGTAAACCTCATGAGAGGAAAAGGTCCGGGTGGTATGAGAACAAGGGATGCAATTCATCAAGTCATTAGCAAATTGCAAAGAGCGAAAGGAAATGACATTTTTAAGGAGGTAAAGAAAATTTACAACTGGGGGGATCACACTATTTTACGTCACATTATGGCACAGACAATTAATCTGCAACCTGGATATTCTGAATGGGTTTTTATAAAGCATCATGAAAAATGTCTTTTCTTATGTGAAGATGGTTATTTTGAACTTTATAACCCAAATAAGCATGGAAATTTTGTAGATGGGATAAAATCATAAAAATGAGAAGTTTTATTTACATCTGTCCGCAACGACAACTAACACAGTGCAACCGGTTGACGCCCAAACTGGAAGGCTTCGTTTGCACTTGAACGTTATCGTACATGTGCCGAACAATCGTTACCGATTTGAAAGGATATTTTAATTGAAATATCGAATTGAATATTCTCCAGACACCGAAGATCATTTTCGTGTCCTAACAACACGCCAGCAGGTGACGATACTGGATACAGTGGAAGAACAACTCCAATATCAACCAGCTGTTGAAACTAGAAATAGAAGACCCATGCGTCCTAACCCAATTGCACCGTGGGAGTTGCGAATCGGTAATCTGCGTGTTTATTATGATATCGAAGATGCCCCAGAATATGTTGTTTATATCCGAGCTATTGGAATCAAGGAAAGGAACAATGTTAAAATTGGAAAAGAGGTGATAAAATTATGAAAACTGTTGAATTTGCTAAAGCTACCCTGCCGCTGTCAGATTACACAAAAAAGGTTAAAAAGGAACCGTTTATTATTACAAAAGAAGGTAAACCTGTGGCGGCTTTGGTAAGCATAACCAATGCTGATATTGAAACCGTTTCTTTGAGCACTCATCCAAGGTTTATTGCGCTTATCGAGCGGTCACGAGCAAAGCAAAAAGCCGAGGGTGGAATTTCCACAGAAGAGATGCGTCGGCGGCTTGAAAAACCAAAGCGTTCGGCACACGTCCGCTAACACAGGCCAAAAGATTTAACTCCAAATGCTATCGCACTTCTTTTAGCCTTGAACGTTGACCAAAATGACGCTTCGCTCGTCCCGAAAAATCGGGACGCATTTTGGTCAACGGCTGGTGGGCGAGCGGCACGAAGTGATGAACAGAATGTGAATCAAGGCTTCAGCCGAAAGTCAACCGAAGGAATTTCTAACAACCGTATGTAGTGAGCGAAGCGTCACTTCCCTATGTCAATCCACGCTGAAGAGGAGATGAACGATGATGATCTGTCCATCTTTGATGTTGAGGGTTGTATTCTTACCGGAAAGATTTTGGAAAAGCAGAAGGACAAAGTCACTGCCGAGTGGAAATATCGAATAAATGGACAATCTCTTTCCGGCGGTGAAGTTGAAGTTACCCCAAATTGAGTCCAACAGGCAAGTTGGTTATTATTACAGTATATTTACCATAACATTCTACGGAAGTAGGGAGAGAAATGATTTGTGATCATTGCGGGAAACAAGGTGCGCGCATCCGCAGAATTGCTAGGACTTACAGTAAGGGCAAGGACATATTGGTCATAGAAAATGTGCCTGTTATTACATGCCCACACTGCGGAGAAAGTTATCTTGAGGCAGAAACACTTCATGAAATTGAGCGTATTAAGTTGCACAAAAAAAGTTTTGCGGTTAATCGCTCAATTCCAGTTGTCAATTTTGCTTAAAGAAAATAATCGCCCACCCCACTCCACATAACACTAGGCTTTGCGACGCTCCAATTATTTGGATTAAGAATAGAGGTCGCTCCATACCGTTCCCTTTTTATATTAAGATTAAGATGGGGGTGGACGGCACGGCGCAAAGCCTTGAACGTTAAGCGATTAGAATATGGACAGCGACGACGGCGGTTTCGCCGGCAACATTTCCGCCACCATTTTCCACTAATCCTATATTAGGAATGGGATTGATCTGCCGTTCTCCAGCTTCCCCACGAATCTGCCAGACGATTTCAGCCACCTGTGCCAGTCCTGTCGCTCCGGCTGGATGTCCTTTGGCAGTCAGTCCCCCAGAGGTATTGACCGGTAATTTCCCACCCAACCAGGTTACACCTTCATCGATCATCCGACCGCTTTCGCCAGGCCTGCAAAATCCCAATTCCTCATAGAGAAATAGTTCAACCGGCGAAACGGCATCGTGAACCTCTGCCACCTGGATATCCCGGGGGAATACTCCTGCCTCCTGATAGGCCTTTATTGAAACACGGGCTGCAATACTTGGTTCTTCTTTCCTTGTAAAACCAAAACTACCTAAAACGGTTGAACCAACTCGGACAGGCCTCTTTCCCATTCTTAAGGCCATCTCTTTTGTCCCGATGAGAACGGCTGCTCCACCGTCTCCCATGGGGCAGGTCATCAGCAGAGTGATGGGGTCAGCGATCATCCTCGAATTTAGTACCTCTTCGAGCGTTACCCGGTTACGATACTGGGCGTGAGGGTTCAATGCCCCATGATCGTGATTCTTCACAGCCACCTTAGCGAACTGTTCACGGGTGAGGCCATATCTTTCCATATGGGCACGGACGCGCATCGAATAGATGCCTGCGAAGAGGATGCCCATTCGTCCTTCAATATCCATGTCAGAGGATGTCCCGAGGGCCTTCAGACTTTTTCCCGTATCATCACAAAAGAGTTTTTCCACTCCAAGGGCGAGAGCCAATTCAGACTGACCCGAGGCCACTGCAAGGTGTGCCAGGTAGAAGGCCGTTGAGCCGGAGGTACAGGCATTCTCAACATTGATGATCGGTATCCTCGTGATACCCGCCTCCCTCAGCATGACCTGTCCACGGATCGATTCTTGTCCGGTGATCAACCCGGCATAGGCATTGCCCACAAAGGCGATATCAATATCGTGAGGGTCAATATTTGATTCACGAATAACATTCCATACAGGTTCATAGGCCAGGTCTTTCAGGCTCTTTTCTAAGAATTTTCCAAAACGGGTCATGGAGACTCCCAGGATATAAGTCTCTCTCAATCTTTTCCTCCTGATGGCTCATCTTTTAAGGGTCTGAATCGATATCCAACGATCACTCTGTTTTCTTTGTCCCTCCCCAGTCTCACAATTTTTAGACCCATTTTGCAACCGATCTTTAGGCCGGGGCCATCTTCATAATCTGTAAGGAGTGAGAAGATGCGTGGGCCATCGTCTGCGAGATCAATGTAGCCTTGAGCATGAGGTACGCTATAGTTAGGGGGGGCAACGCTCGCCACTACAAAGGTCTGCAAGGTTCCATGATCGCTCAAAGGGACCTGCCTGATCGAATGATCATCTAAACAAGAAGGGCAATTTCTTCTCGAAGGGAAGTAGACTTGGCCACATTGATCACATCTGCTTCCCAAAAGATGAAGCTCTTCAGGACCTCTCCCAGTCAAACTTTCAGGTACCTCTGGAACCCATGCCTCTGTCTCAACTCGTTCAACTGCGCGGAGACCTGTCTTTGAAGGCGGGGGAGAAAAGCGCCGCTCAGGGTAAACCATTTCATTGATATATTGGACCATCTCTTTTATCTCCGCACCTGGTGGGAAAATGGCCCCAACTCCTAATGCCCGAAGCTCGCCATAATCTTCTTCTGGGATGATACCACCGAGGATCACAGGGATATCTGAGGCATTGAGCGCCTCCAGCTCCTTTTTCAATTTTTTCATGATCGCAAGATGGGCTCCCACCATGGAGGAGACACCGATCACATCGACATCTTCCTCTATAGCTGTTTTGGCCACAGCCCGAGGGGTCTGCCTTATCCCGGTGTAGATCACCTCCATGCCAGCATCTCGAAGTCCATGGCCCACCACCTGTGCACCTCGGTTATGTCCATCCAATCCTATTTTGGCGACCAACACGCGGGGGATGCGAACCGATCCTCTCATACCCATATAGCACCCTCCTGATAGGTCCCCCACAGGTTTCCGAGGACCTGACACATCTCTCCGATTGTGGCATATGCCCGTACACAGTCGATCAACGGAGGAACAGAGTTTTTACCAAGGCGCACCTCCTCACTTAGGTGGTGAAGACAGTTTTGAACCTTTTCATTGTCTCGCCTTGATTTCAGTTGGCGAAGCTTCTGAACAGCCCTTTCTTGCACCCCCTCATCCACCTTGAAACATTCAATTTTAATCTTCTCCTTTTCCTCCCTGAAACGATTCAAACCAACGATAATACGCTCTCCCTTTTCAATCTCTTTTTGATATTCGCCAGCAGACTTACGGATGAGCATTTGATAGAAGCCCTGTTCAATGGCCTTCTGGGCACCTCCTCGATTGCTAATCTCTTCCATCAACCTTAAAGCCTGCGTTTCAATTTCTTTCGTTAAAGATTCGATGTAATAAGAACCGCCTAAGGGATCTACCACATCGGAAATACCCGTCTCATTTGCCAGGATATGCTGAGTCATCAAGGCCACATGGGCAGCTTCTTGGGTTGGAATGGATAGGACTTCATCCATGGCATTAGCGGAGAGGCTCTGAGCCCCTCCTAAGATGGCTGCCAAGGCTTCGATGGTGACTCGAACAATATTATTGAGAGGTTGTTGGGCGGTCATGGTATAGCCAGTGGTGTAGACTCGAATAAAGCACTTCATACTTTCTGGATTTTTGGCCCGGTAGCGGTCTTTGAGAAGGCGAGCCCACATCCGACGAAAGGCCCTGTATTTGGCTATCTCTTCAAACATGTTCATGGGGACAGAAAGCTGGCATTCCATAGAGGGAGCAAATTGATCCACCTCCAGGCCTCGACTGACAGCCTCGTCAATGTAAGCTTGGGCATTCGATAGGGTAAAAGCAATTTCCTGGACAGCGGTCGCTCCCCCCTGTCTCATGTGGGAGCCACAGACCACGATGGGCTTGAAATGGGGATAGTAACGGGTGCAGTATTCCAGAGCATCGATGGAGAATTTCAAAGAGGGGGTAGGAGGAAAGATGTAGGCGCCTCTTGCCACATATTCCTTCAGGACATCATTTTGCAAAACAATGGTATATTGGCTTGGGTCAAGGCCTTGTTTTTCACCCAGGACGATGAAAAGGGCGAGCATGATCGGTCCAATGGCATTGGCTGTGGTAAATATTTGACGGGATTGATTGAGAGGAATGCCATTGAAAATATCCTCCATATCCTTGAGAGAGTTGATTGACACTCCCGCCTTTCCCACTTCTCCCTCAGCGAGTTCATCATCTGATTCCAGGCCCAATTGTGTTGGCAGATCCAGAGCCAGGGCTAAGGCTGTCTGACCTTTTGAAAGGAGATATTTAAATCTCTCATTGGTTGCCTCTGGATTGCCAAAACCAGAATACTGTCCCATGATCCAAAACTCAGCTCGATACATGGATGGATAAATCCCGCGGGTGTAAGGAAACTCGCCGGGAAGCCCGAGATCTTCCTCAGGGTCAAACCCGATTCTCTTAAGGTCCTTCTGATCGTAAACATCGGCCAATTCGATTTTGGAATCTGAATAATAGGCAGGTTTTCGTCTTCCACGGGTTTTGTAATCGAGGGTTAATAAGTTTTTCCATTCCTCATGTTTCATCTCATCCTTCCTCACCGGCCATGGAGGTTTTCACAAAGGGCCTCAAATAGTGTTTCAGCCGAATCGGTTAAACCTGAAACGTCTAAAAGGTTTTCAATTCGATCCAAACTCTTTTTGGATAAGAAAAGACCTGCGGCCTCGCGAAATTTTTCTTGGATGATCGATTGGGGCAGGGGATTTTCTGGTTCGCCAAGAGGATAGCTTACTTTTCCACGAAGGATGTTTCCATCAACCGTGTAAACTTCTACAATGGAGCCTCTTTGATTGGGGTAGAACCTTTCTATCTCAGAATCGACATCCACTTCGATCTTTTTCATCAACCCGATCAGACGCTCATCGGTGAAATGCTTCTCATCAAAGGCATCCCAGTCACATTTACCTAATACTATCCTAACGGCTAAGGCATAGGGGATATTAAAATAGGCGTCCCCTCGCTTGCTGAGGCTTTCAATCTCTGTTTCCACGGCAATTTTATAAGTTCGAACCTTTACCTTCTCAACCTGAGAAGGATTGATCTCATCTTTTTTCAATATCTGCGACAGTGCATCGATAGAGGGGTGTACATGCCGGCAACCGGGATAGGGCTTCAGGTAACTGCCTCTAATAGCATATTCAAATTCAAGAGGCTTATCAATGGGTGGGTGAGGATGACTGCCTAAATAAGCAGGATAAAAACCCTCTTCAATGATTTGAGGATATCCTGAATGGCCGGCCCCAGCCATCATCGCAGCGGCCATACCACTGCGAACGGACCAGGCAACCTGAAGGGGTTGAGTCTTACCACTCCGGAAGGAAGACATCAGTCCTCCACTTCCGAGGGCAGCCAAACAGAGAGCATTTTGAGTCATCCAGAAATCATGTCCCATGAGCAGAGATGAGGTTGCGGCAGCACCAAAAGGGGCAGTAATCGCTGTTGGGTGGAAGCCCCTCCTTGTAAACTGAGGGTTGCCGCTACGAGCCAGACGGACCATGACTTCATATCCGGCAATGGCAGCTCGATCTATAGTCTCCCATCTCTTCCCTCCCGATAAGGCAATGATTGTTGGAATCACCACAGCCGCAGGGTGACACGCCCCTTCCCTCGAGCCATCTTCAAAAACAGAGGCATGAATGGCAAAGGCCCAGATCATGGCAGCATCCAGGGGATATAACCTGTCCGGACCGCTTCCTGGCCAGCCGCAACCTTTGGATACCTTCGGACACAATTTGATCAGATCAAAAAAAGCCTTACCCCTGCATCCTATAAAGGCTGCTGCAATGGCATCCAGCATATGTTGACGGACGAGAGAACGGTCCTCATCAGAAAACCGTGTTGACCATATTCGATCAACTAACCGTGCCAGAATATAAGAGAGCGCTTTTTCGTTTTGGTTATCCACAGACTTAAATATCCTCTCTTTTTAACTGAAGATTGCAGAGAAGATGTATTCTTTTCCAGCCTTGATATGGTATTTAATCAATTCTTTGGCGGTTTTTACATCTTTTAAGCTGATGGCTTTGAATATTTCGTCATGCTCCAAAACAACCTCTCTCGCCCGACCTGCAGGTAAACCTTCGATACGATGGCGTAGAAAGATCCTCTGATAAACCTCCCGGAAATAATCGGTAAGATACGGATTTTCAGCCATCTGAATATAAGCAGCATGGAATTCCTGATCAAGGGTAAACCTTCCCCTGGTTACTTGTTCAACGACGGCCTTTTCATATAGGCGTTTTTGTCTTTTCAGGAGTTCAATTTTTTCTGGTGTTAGCTTTCGAATAGCCTGTCCGATTGCACCCAGCTCAATGATTTCTCTTATCTCGTAAAGCGCATCGGCTTCTTCTCGGGTGATCTGGTGAACGGAATATCCCTGATTTGGGACAAAGTCCAAAAAACCTTCATTGGCTAAAATGCTTAGGGCGTTGTTTACCGGTGTCCGACTGACTCCTAATTTCTTTGCTAAATCAATAAATATCAGCCTTTGGCCAGGGACGATATCGTAGCTCAACATCATCTCCTTGATCTTCCGGTAGACCATCTGGGTAAGGTTTTTATCGCCGCTTAGATTCACTCTGGAGCGGATTCTTTTCTTACTTACCACTCGTCTTAAACCCCTGTCTATATTTTTTGGGAACTTCCACATTCAATAGTTTGGCAAGATTAAAACCTAACATATTGGCCCGGTCTTGCTCAGTCACAGGAGGATAACCCCAGCCCTCCTGCAGCTCTTTTGGGATCTGGAGATTCAGGACAGCTTTAACGGAAAGATCTGCTGGAGCTGCCGGCCAGTCGGTACCGAAGATGATCTTTTCACTTCCTCCCAGGATGTTCATAACCAATCCCACCATGTGAGCAAGCCTGATGGGTGCATAATATAAAGGTCCTAACATGCCGCTCATGCTAATATAGAGATTACGATGCTTCCAGGCCAAAGAATTTAAAACTTCGTGTTCTGGCCATCCAAAATGGTAGGCCACAATCTTGAGCTCTGGGAAGGCCAAACAGATGTTATCCAAAAGCATGGGTTGACAGTATTCAGAATGTCCTCCAACGGCAAAACCTGTGTGAATAAAGACTGTTATACCAAGCTCCAGGCATTTTTCATAAAAGGGAAACATATCTGGATGATTGAATGGTCCTGAATCCTCTGGTGAGTAAATCTTTGTGCATTTGAACCCGTATTCTTTATGGAGAATTTCAAGCTCTTTAATGGCGTTCTGAACACCCCGGATAAGATGAGGGCCGACATTTGAACATCCGATGATACGTTTTGGATATTTTTTCATGGCCTCAATGGTGTGATAGTTAGTGGAGCAGGGGACACTGTTAAAGGACATGTATAGAAAGGATTCCCTCAACATGCAAGCCATGTCAATTCCCGCCTCGTCCATGTCCTTAATTAATCCCTCCACTGTCCAATCGGATGGTTTCTCCCTTCTCTCTTTTGTGAGGGGATTGGTATTCCACCATTTTCCTGTAGGTGATTCAGCAGGCTTGGAGAAGTAGGCGCTCGCTGGGTAGTAGCTGATATGCTTTCGAAACTCCCAAGGCATGATGTGTGCTTCACAGTCAATGATAAAAAAATCTTTTTCAGACATGGTCTCCTCCTCTTCAAAAGTGAAGTTCAGAGAAATCTTTCAAAATATTACATACAATATTACATTAAATAATTTTTTGCAAGTATTTTAGCAATCCCATCCAAGCAGGCAAAACATCTCTATCCACCTCATGACAGGCCTATAAAGAAAACAGACATCTGATGGGAAAACCCTCTAAACCACTGAACCATTTCTGAACAACCGCCGGCAAGGCAAAATAGACCATTCTTGACATTTCTACATTTGAAGAGACCCCTCTCAATGCGATAAAATGTAATAATTTTCAATGAATAAAGACCCCCAAAGGATCTTGTGAATTGCCATAAGATTAGATTTTTGGTATAATTAGGTCAAGTTATGTGGGGTGATTCAAGTTTTTATATCGGCAGGTTGATTGAAGAACGTCTACAAGCTATGGCTTTAAGAAGGTATTCCTGAACAATTGAAAGGTGAGAGGGAGTAGTGAATAGTGTAGACACCGACCCTTCGATAGGCCGAAATCACATAAGAGAAGGCTGGAGATGAAGAGAGAAATGGTTGCATACTCCACTGTTGACATAACGACCCTGATTGTAACAGTCCGCGGTAAGAGAGTTATCTTGGATCGGGATCTGGCCGCCCTGTACGGGGTTCCTACCTTTCGGTTTAATGAAGCAGTCAAACGTAACCGTAATCGGTTTCCGGAAGATTTCGTGTTCCAACTTACGCGTGATGAAGCGGCCTCTTTGACATCGCAATTTGCGATGTCAAAGTCTGGGCGTGGTGGCCGACGCACTCTCCCCTATGCATTTACAGAACACGGCACTGTTATGGCTGCCAATATTTTGAGGTCTCCAAAGGCCATTCAGATGAGTGTGTTTGTAGTGCGTGCGTTCATTCGTATGCGGCAGATACTTATTAAGCAAAGGGGTCTTGCACGCAAACTCGCAGCGTTGGAAGAAGAACTGACTGCGAGGCTTGATGTTCACGAGACTGCAATCAGCGAGATGTTGGGGCAAATCAAGCGATTGCTGAGTCCGCCACCAGAACCCGAACCGCTAAAGAAACGAATAGGTTTTCTGGTGGAAGAACCGCATGTGCCCTACAAATCCTCAAAAGGATATAAAAAGCAGAAAAGGCAGTGAGCCCTTCTCGGGGGCCGCATTAGAAATGAAATTCTTGGGATCAATTGATGCAAGAAGAGCCTCAGGTGAACTTGCGCCTCACGATTAAGGATTGACGCCATGCGCTCTGCACTATGCTTTTTAAGGACACGCGACACGGACACGGTCATGATTTTAATTAGAACGCACCCCAGAAAAATTGAAAGGTGAGAGGGGAGCAGAAATTTAAAATTCGGTGCCAGGCATCGGTAATTCGATACGCCCCTTGATCCTCCATACATCTGAAGAGACCCCCCTCAATGCGATAAAATGTATTAATTTTCAATGAATAAAGACCCCCAAAGGATCTTGTGAATGAACTCGTTGATTTTTTCCCCCAATTTGGTAAATTCATACCAGAATAGTGCAGTTGTAGAAAAATTGAAGGACTTAATATAAGATAATGAAAAAATGAAGAGAGGTGATGTGAATGAAAGCGCCAGGTAGGATAATTAGTCCTGAGGATTATATTCTTTCTGTTCTTTCTCCTGAGGATAGGCTGGATGCTGCCTTCAAAATCGCTCGAGAGGCGTTTAAAGGAACAAAACTGACCATGAGAGATATAGATAGTGCCGTTAAATTGGTTAGGAGGAAGGCATACGGAAAGAAGAGATAGAATCGTCATTGATACCGGGGTACTCGTCTCCGCTTTTGTTTTTGGAGGAATTCCAGAAGAGGCTGTGAAAAAGGCCTTTGCAGAGACGGATATATATATTTCCCCTGCTCTCCTGAAAGAATATCGCGATGTTCCTTTGGTCCTCGAAACTGAAGAGAAGCTTACTCCCATTCAATTAAAGGCGCTGGTTTCTGGCTTAGCCGCCTTTGTGACAAGAACAATCGTTGTTTACCCCAGGAAGAAGTTATTCATTTGTAGAGATCCAGCAGATAATATGTTGCTCGAGTGTTGCTTTGAATCGAAGGCAGACTTTCTGATCAGTGGTGATAGAGATCTTCTTGATATAAAAGTCTTGCCCTTTCATCTAAAGATACTGACTCCTCGAAAGTTTTTAGAGCAAAGATCAAATAACCTCAACAGGAGAGGCCTCCGAAACAATTGAAAGGTGAGGGGGGATGACCGCAAAAACCCTTAAACCCGGCCAAATTCTCAAAGGGTCTCTTTTCAATGAACCGATGCGGGTTGAAACCGTACGGCAGACCGGCCCCGATACTTGGGCTGTGGGCCTGGTTGGAACTCAATCAGAAAAATTCCGAAACGTGACACTCACCTCAAAAAACCTCGAAACCCTCACTATCCTTGAAACCACTTCCACTTTTGACGGCGACGGCAAACTTCTCCGCTTAGGTCTTCAAGCCTACTCTTTGGGTATAGCCTATGAATTCGATCCTTATTTTGGGCTTTCTATTTCGAGAGTAGATCCGCTGCCTCATCAACTCGAAGCCGTTTACGACTACCTCCTTAAACTTCCACGGGTTAAATTTCTCTTAGCCGACGATGCTGGTGCTGGAAAAACGATTATGGCAGGCCTATTGATCCGAGAACTGAAGCTTAGGGGTCTTTCTGAACGAGTCCTTGTTGTTTGTCCAGCAAACCTAACTTTTCAGTGGCAGAGGGAGCTGAAGGAAAAGTTTGATGAGAAATTCAAGGTAATAAAAGGTTCTGAGATTAGGGACCAGTTTGGTATTAATCAGTGGATGGAGCAAGACCAAATTATTACTTCCCTTGATCTTGCCAAACGATCTGAGATTCTCCAAGGACTTCGGCAGACTAACTGGGACCTCGTCATCATAGATGAAGCTCACCGAATGTCAGCCGCTGATCGAGAACATAAGACGCAGCGTTATCGTCTGGGAGAACTGCTTAGGGATTCAAGTGATCATTTACTTCTTCTTACGGCCACGCCTCATAAAGGCGACCCTGTCAATTTCACCTTCTTCCTACAGCTCCTTGATGAAGATGCCTATGCTGACGTCCGGTCTATTAGGAAGGCAATGGAACAACGGAGAGCCCCGTTTTACCTCCGACGAATCAAGGAGGCAATGGTTTATTTCCCTGAGCGAGGTTCTGATGGGTCCTGGGTAGCAAAGAAGATATTCACAAAACGCATTCCCCATACGGTTGATTTTAATATTGATGGGGCCGAATTCGAGCTCTACCGAGATGTCACAAAATACGTGAAACAACAGAGTGCAAAAGCTTTTACTCAGGGGGACGATCCGCGTGCTCGCGCCATTGGATTCCTCATGTCCCTTTATCAGCGTAGGTTAGCCTCCAGCACCTATGCCATGCGACATTCCTTAGAAAATCGTGCAAAGCGACTTGAAGTTGGTCTTAAAAAAGCTCAGGAATTGACTCGCATGGCTCCGCCGGAGATCCCTGATTTAGAAGAACTTGAAGAGATGGAGGATTATGAGCGTGAGAAACTGGAGGAAATTCTCGACGCCTTTACTCTTGCAAGCAATGCGGAGCAGGTTCGTGAGGAGATCGAGGAATTGAGGCGTCTTGCTGAACAGGCGCAAGCGGTAGAGGATTCAGGGACCGAGGAAAAATTATCCCAGTTAAAGGACCTCCTTCAGGAAAAGGGCTTCTTCGACCATCCTGAACAAAGGTTACTGATATTTACAGAATTTAAGGATACCCTCGACTATCTTAAGGGCTGTCTGAAAGGTTGGGGTTTTAAAGTTGGGTGTATCCATGGAAGTATGAAACCTGGCTCTCGCGAAGAAGAGGGAACTCGGCTTTATGTAGAACAACAGTTTAAAGATAATGATATTCAGATTCTCGTTGCCACAGAGGCCGCAGGAGAAGGTATTAACCTCCAATGCTGCCACATTCTCTTTAACTACGATATCCCTTGGAACCCCAATCGTCTTGAACAGAGGATGGGCCGTATCCACCGGTACGGTCAACCCTATGACTGCCTGATCTTTAATTTTGTAGCTACCAATACCATTGAGGGCAAAATTCTTCAACGTTTGCTCGAAAAGCTTCAAGAAATACGGGATGCCTTAGATGATGATGCTGTGTTTAATGTCGTGGGAGAGGTTTTGCCAGCGGCCCATATTGAGCGTGTTCTTAGAGACTATTACGCTGGACGGTTAGGGGAGGCAGACCTTGAAGATCGAATTCTACGGAACGTAGATGAGAAGCAGTTCAAGGCCATCTGCCAAACCGCTCTTGAAGGTCTTGCATCTAAGAAACTCAATCTCGATATGCTGATCGAACGCCGTGCCAAAGCACAGGAAAGGCGAGTTGTTCCTGAAACGATTGCCCGCTTTATGTCGGATTCTTCAGAATATATACCCTTTACATTAAAACCGGCCGCCTCACTTCCATACACCTTCGAATCAATCAGGACTCCTACCATTCTTCGACAATATGAGAACCAATCAGATTGGAGATTGCCTCCTTTAGCCACAAAATATCCTCGATTCTCTACGGATCGTGAAACAGCAGAAAAGAATAACCTGGAATGGGTAACGCCTGGTCATGGTCTTTTTGAAGCTCTGAGGCGGCATACATCGAATGTTGCCCAAGAGCCTCTTAGCAAAGGATCCTGTTTTTACTCTCTCCAGCATGATTCTCCGGCCCGTATGGATGTTTACAGAGCACGTGTTGTGGACGGCCTCGGCGACGTTATCCATGAAAGGCTTTTTGCTATTGAACTTTCCGATGATGGAGCGCCTCGCCTTCAGGAGCCAAATATTCTCGGTAACTTTTTACCGGCCAATATTCCTGATAATTTACCCTCCGTGTTGACACTTCCTGAAGCCATTGAGTGGCTGAATGAAAACGCCCTAATGCCGTTTCTTAATGAAGTGCGTAATGAGCGCCTATCGGAGCTGGATAGAATCGCAGCTCACGTTGAGTTATCACTTACCGAACTTCTGCAAAAGGCAGATGAAGAAATCGGGAAATTGGCCTTAGAGGTGGAGAGAAAAGTAGCCGGAGCTGAAGGACGACTTGCCCAGGCTGAATCCCGGCATGCAGAACTACTTTCTCGGAGAGAAAAGCGCCGTCTTGAGCTGGATAGACAGCGTGCTCTGACTCTTCAGGCTGTTGAGCGAATAACCAGCGTACTTATTCTCCCGCACCCTGAGAGGAAGTCTCCAGAGGTTCGCCGTTTACAACCCGATTCAGAGGTTGAGGTAATAGCCATGCAGGTGGCTATGGAGTTCGAGAAAGAAATGGGACGACAGGTTCATGACGTTCATGAAAAAAATTTTGGGTACGATCTAACAAGCTTGGATCTTAATTCTGGTGAGCTCCGGCTCATCGAGGTCAAAGGAATTAGTGGATCGACGGGAAATGTTCTACTTACACCTAATGAGAAAAGAGTTGCTGAAGATCGTAGAGATTGCTACTGGCTTTATGTCGTTACAGATTGCAAATCTGACCCGAGATTGCAAAATCCTATTAAAGATCCGGCCCGCCTCCAATGGCATGTAGTTAAGAAGGTCGATCATTATTATCTATCAATAGATGCGGTAACCCAGCCGATGCAAGTTAGGGAGGAAGAAATCCCTTATGGAGACCGAAAAAAATGATGACTCTCCCTCAGTTTTCCTCTAAACCAGAATCTATCCCGGCTTCAACTTCCTGGTATCTGGCTGATCTCGGAGAGGCTCGGGGAAAGCAGGATCTCTTTACGAAACAATCGCCACAAAAGCTTAAGGTATTGCGTGAAAACGCAATGATTGAAAGTGCAGTTTCATCAAACCGAATTGAAGGTGTCACTGTTGATCAGGCACGAGTAAGAACAATCCTTTTCGGTAAACCGCCCTTACGTGACCGGAACGAGGAGGAGGTAAGGGGATACCGGGATGCGCTAAAGCTCATTCACGAACAGGGCAATAAACTTCCAATTTCTGAAGATACCATCCTGAATCTACATCACATGTGCCGTGGTGAAATATGGGATGCTGGGAAGTACAAAGAAAAAGACGGCGATATCATTGAAAAGTATCCCAACGGTCGTGAGAGAGTGAGATTTAAGACCGTTCCAGCAGTTAAGGCTTCAGCGTTCATGAAAGAGTTGATAGAGAGATGGGAACAATGCATTTTTGAAAAATGGATTCACCCTCTCATTGCCATGGCAGCATTTAATCTTGATTTTCTTTGCATCCATCCTTTCAGAGATGGGAATGGACGGGTATCACGACTTCTGCTCTTGCTCCAATGTAATCATCTTGGATACGAAGTAGGGCGCTATATCAGCATTGAGCGTTTAATCGAACAGAATAAGGAACGATACTATGAGACATTAGAACAAAGTTCCGAAGGCTGGCACGAAGGCAAACACGACCCCTGGCCTTACATTAACTTTGTTCTTTATACTCTCAAGGCCGCTTATAAAGAGTTTGAAGAAAGGGTTGGACAAATTGCTTCTCCTAAAGGGGCGAAGACAGAGCTTATTATTAGTGCTATTGGGCGGAAACTTGGCCCATTTCGGATTTCTGATATTCAGAAGGAATGCCCGGGCGTAAGTTTGGATCTGGTTCGTTCAATATTGAAAAATTTGCGCTCGTCTGGGAAGGTGAAATGTCTCGGCAGGGGGCAGAACGCCGAGTGGGAGAAGACGCCTAAATAGAAATAGGTAATACTCAATGAATTAGGTATTGAATTAGGTAGTAATTTGCCCTCACTTTGGCAAAAGGGCGTGAGCGGGGGATTTGAAGAGAAGGCAAAAGAATCTGTCATGCCGGACTTGAGGAGCCTGCCCCGTACTTAATACGGGGGCATCCAGAAGGCCTTGAAAGGACTGGATTCCGGGTTTCGCCGGAATGACAATTCTGATTAAAGGGGCAATTTATAAACAGACTTCAATTAAGAACCCAGCCTGCCTCCAATGGCACGAAGTTTACCATGAGCGGCATTTAGATGCCGTCGAACGGGTTAAGAAGGTCGATCATTACTATCTGTCCATAGATGCTGTAACATAACCAATGCAGGCAGAGGAAGAGACGATCCCATACGGGGAGAGAAAAAAATGATTACATTTCGTTGACTTATCCTTTTTGAATATCAGGAGAGTCGAATCCGGGTTGATTCTATTAATCCGTCAACAAATAATATTGACAGTAAAAAAGAGTCAAACTCCTATCCCTCTTAGAATTCTTTTCCACATTTCCCACAGAGAGGTCGATAGTGGTTTTAAAGGGAATACAATAAGACTTGACATATTGTAAATTGGAAGGTATAGTTCCAATATGCAAACTTATATCCAGCGGATCATTACAACAAAAATCAAACAGAAATTGGAGAATATGCCCGGCGTCGTCATCCTCGGCCCCAGGCAGTCTGGAAAATCGACCCTTGCTAAAGCCATTATTTCTGAAATCGGAGGTGCGGTCTATTTAGATCTTGAGCGGCCATCGGATGTCAGCAAATTAAGAGATCCTGAAGCCTTCTTCGGCCTTAATAACGATAAGCTGATCTGCCTCGATGAAATTCAAAGGGTTCCAGAGCTATTTCCCGTATTAAGAAGTGTCATGGATGAAAATAGAAAGAACGGACAGTTTATTATTCTTGGGTCTGCTTCGCCTGATCTGATTAAACAGAGCTCGGAAACGCTGGCAGGTAGGATATCCTATTTCGAGCTGACTCCTTTCCTTTTGAAAGAGATTTCTGAGGATCATCATTTAAAAACCTTAAGAAAACTCTGGTTAAGGGGTGGTTTTCCAAGAAGCTACCTTGCGTCGAATGAGAAAGAAAGTTTCGAGTGGCGTCTCGATTTTATCAGAACATTTCTTGAACGGGACATCCCGCAGCTTGGTTTTAGAACCCCTGCAAAAGCCCTTGAGCGATTCTGGAGAATATGTGCTCACTTGCATGGACAACTTCTGAACAGCTCTAAATTGGGGGAGTCCATGGGGGTAAGCCATCATACGGTGAAGTCTTATGTAGACATGTTGGAGCAGTCCTTTGTGCTAAGAGTTCTTCGGCCCTATGAGTCCAATCTGAAAAAGAGACTGATCAAATCGCCAAAGATCTATATTCGCGATAGCGGGATACTGCATGCACTTATCGGTATTGAAAACCACAACGATCTCCTGGGCCATCCTGTTTATGGCGCTTCCTGGGAGGGGTTTGTCATCGAGAATATTCTTTCTCTTTTCCCGGGCTGGAACCCCTCCTTTTATCGTACCTCCTCCGGTTCTGAAATTGATTTAATTCTTGAAAAGGGTAATAAGCGTGTGGCCATCGAATGCAAAGGATCGACCTCGCCAAATTTGAATCGAGGCTTTTGGAATGCAGTGAGCGACATAGAATTTCAAGAAGTGTGGATTATTGCGCCCGTCAAAGAGGTGTATCCTATAGAGAAGGGGGTTATGGTGGCACCACCCCATCAACTGATTGAACACCTCATGGCGAAAGAAAAGTAAATGGACCCTCCGTTTTCTAAAGCCTGCCTGCCCTGCCCTCGATTGGGACCAGGGCCAGTAGGCAGGGGAGGCCGTTGGGGTAGGGTGAAACAGGTTTCATCCCCCATTTTAGAAAAGGGGGGCGAGGGATGACGTTGTGACGAATAATTCACAACTTTTTGTCACGCCATCGAGTCTGTGAGATGGCCGGACGATGTGCCGATGAATAAGGAGGCACTATTTATCACGCTGCCGAGTCGGTGAGGCGGCCGGAGGGATTTGAAGAGGGTGAAAGAAAGGGTAATTTATGTAGGTATTAAAGACCCAGCCCGCCTCCATGCCATGATAAAATTGTCATTCTGTAATATTTTTGCTATATTTTAAAGAAGGGTGTTTTCATGGTACAGGCTAAAATAAAAGTATCTAAAGAAAAAATTGCCGACTTTTGTCGCAGGTGGAAAGTCGTGGAACTTGCCTTGTTTGGCTCTATTTTACGCGATGATTTTCGTCCTGAGAGTGACGTAGATGTGTTGGTTACTTTTGATCCGGAAGCCCATCATAGCTTAGTTGATCTCGTTCAAATGGAGGAAGAATTAGAAACTATTTTTGGACGGAAGGTGGAAATTGTAGAGAAAGAAGGTATCCGAAATCCGTTCAGGCGTCATGCCATTCTTAATAATATGGAGATATTTTACGAAATCTGAAGATCGCGATGTTTCACTTCTATGGGATATGTTGCAGGCTGCCCGTGAAATTGTTGAGTTCGTGGAAGGGGTGAATTACAATCAGTTCTCCACACAAAAGATCCTCCGTTATGCTGTAGAAAGACAAATCATAACTATTGGTGAAGCGGCCAAGCGTGTCTCTGATAATTTTAAAAATACCCATCCAGAGATTCCGTGGAGTGGGATCATTGGTCAAAGGAATGTGTTGGCTCATGAATATGGTGAGATCCTACTTGAACGTATCTGGTTAGTAGCCACTCAATATATCCCAAAGCTAATCCCATTGCTTACCACATTAATCCCGCCTCCACCAGATAATAATAAAGGAAAATAAAATGGAGATTAATTCAAACTTTTAAGACCTTGTTAAAGCCTGTTCCCCAAAGGAATGGGCTTTTTTGTCCAATTTAAATGGGGGAGTACCAACTCACTTCCTCCCCAGCGACAGGGAAGAGATAAAGCGGGGGGTAAAACGGGTTTCATACCCCACATCAGAAAAGGGGGGGGCGAGGGGTGACGTTGTGACGAATAAGTCACAACTTTTTGTCACGCCATCGAGTTTGTGAGATGGCCGGACGATGGGCCGACGAATACGGAGGCACTATTTATCACGCCGCCGAGTCGGTGAGGCGGCCGGAGGGATTTGAAGAAGGCAAAAGAGAGGGCAATGTTTACCACCGTTTTCCCCCCTCCCCCTCGATGGGGGAGCTTGCTATATTATAGGGAGGGAATAGCTTAATAGAAAAGGCTATACTCTTTCTTTTAGATTTGTTGAGCAAGTTGGTTAAG
>Ga0194125_10004496_pt1 | contig 21696 bp, 13 predicted proteins | sample TA2KigC250mmetaG_FD_148626 | JGI IMG/M metagenome (GOLD analysis project Ga0194125, IMG submission 148626) | Freshwater microbial communities from Lake Tanganyika, Tanzania - TA2015034 Kigoma Deep Cast 250m | ecosystem: Environmental > Aquatic > Freshwater > Lake | place: Tanzania: Lake...
GGGCGGTGAAGCCAGCGGGTGAACCCGAAGCGATGGTCAACGTTCCCTTCAACGTCTGGGATGCCCGTCGGCTGGCCTTCACCGTCCTGGCCCACCTGGACGCCTGGACGGTGATCACGTTCAAATCGAGGGTGTTGGCTCAAAACTGAGCCTTTTGGAGGGGAAGGCCACGGCCTTCCCCTCCTCAGCAAACACGAAAGGGGGTGGTCTATGAGCTTTGAAGTCGAGCGGTGTGACCTTCGATTGGTCGAATGTGAAAACCTCTGGAGCATACTTCGCCGCTGGCTGGTTACACTCTGGAGGTTCACGAAAGAGAGGAGGAAAGGATGATCTGTTTGCACTGTCTACAAGAGATCGGCCTGGGGAAGCGCGTCTTTGTGATCCCCTTCCCGACGTATGCCGAAGATGCCTATCTCTTTGCCCACCCCGACTGTATGCCCATCCTGGAGGGCAGAGAGAACATTTTGGACGGCTACTACATCGAAGGGAGCAAGCGCGTTTTTGTCCCCCGCGAGCTAGTAGAGGCCCTGAAAGGGGCAGGGAACAGCGAGAGCGGCTAAGGCGAGAGCCCAGCCGCTCCCAGGGAGCCCCGTGTGTCCTGGCGGGCCTGGGGCTCCCACCCGTATTATAGCACTGAGAAGGTGAGGACGCAAATGGGGGAAACGGGCAAAGTAGAGCGTTGTGTGGATTGCGCTTTCATGGCCTGGGACCAGAAGCGGGAAAAATTCTTTTGTGGCCGCACCTTGGAATATAAGGCGGTCATGCCGCAACAGTCAGCGTGCGAACACGGCGTTGAGAAGGTGTACCGCAAGCGCAGGCAATATCAGACGGCATACCAGTTATGCCTGATAGAGGAAAGGAGCGATTGAGATGCGAGTAGTAACCTATGCCAGGGTTAGCACCGAAGACCAAGCCAAACACGGCTATAGCCTACCCTCGCAGATAGAAGCAGGTCGCAAGTATGCCGAAGAACGTGGTTGGACAGTAGTAGCTGAAATCAGTGATGATGGCATTAGCGGAGCAACCCTTGACCGCCCTGGCCTCGACCGTATCCGAGACATGGCCAAGGCAAGGGAGATCGAGGCCATTATCGTCTACGACCTGGACCGGCTCAGCCGCAAGGCTGTCTATCAAATGCTCATAGAGGAGGAATTAGGCAAAGCGGGAATTACGATTCACTACGTCCAGGGCGACTATGGAGATTCTGACGAAGGACGGCTAATGAAACAGATCAGGGCCTCCATAGCCGAGTATGAGCGTGCCAAGATCACCGAAAGGATGGTCAGAGGAAAACGAAGCAAAGCTCGCCAAGGACGGGCGGGGAACGGTGGAACTACCGCTTACGGCTACCGTCACGACGGCAATGGTTCTCTAGTCATCGAGGAGAGAGAGGCCCAGGTTGTACGGACGATATTTGAGCTCTACACAAACGGCGAAGACCTCAGTATCTCCGAAATTGCTCGCCGTCTCACAGCCAGCCCACACAAGACCTCCACAGGCAACAAAAAATGGCGACCTTGTACGGTCGGCTGCATACTCAATAACGAGACTTATGCAGGGACGCTTTACTACAACAAGTATAGGAAGAAAAGTGAATACATAGACGCAAGAGAAACTCGGCCCAAAGACGAATGGATACCCGTTCCTGTGCCTCCCATCGTAAGCAGAGCAACCTTTGAGACTGCCAAACGCCGCCTGGCCCACAACCGCAAGGTGAAGCGTAGACAAACCCGCCATCCTTACCTGTTGGGTGGAATGTTATCTTGTGCTGAGTGCGGCTATGCCTACGTTAGCACATCCTCAAATGACCATCGTTACTACTACGACAGCGGCAAATACACCGACAAGAAACACCATCCCACTTCTAGCCTGCGAGCCGACCTGGTAGAGGAGAAAGTTTGGGAAGCAGTCAAAGAAATCTTGCTCAATCCTTCTGCCCTGTGGGAAGGATACAAAGCCAGGGAAGCCGAGGTGCTAGACCAAAAAGTCAAGCTGACTGAACGTCTGGAGACCATGCTTAAATTAAAGGACAAGGCACAGCACAAACTTGACGCTCTGACCGAAGCATACCTCGACCCTGACATCGGGATAAGCAAGGCTGAATACACCCGCCGCCGTCAGGCCATAGAGAAAGAGATAGCAGAATGGGAGCGGGAAGCCCAGGGGATGCAAGAACGGCTGAAAGCAGAGGCTATCACGCAGGAGCAAATGGAAGCCATAGAGGAGTTTGCGGCTAAAATCTCACAAGGGATTGACCTATTGGGCTTTGAGGAGAAACGGAAGGTTCTGACGATGCTAGAGGTGAAAGGGATGATACATCGGGAAGACGGGAAAGAGTGGATTGAGCTAGAAGGCTTGTTCCCGCCTACCGAAGTTTGTGTATCATATAAGGCGTATTGACGCTCTATGTCAAACGTGAAACGTCAAACGTGAAACGTCAAACGTGAAACGTCAAACGTGAAACGTCAAACGTGAAACGTCAAACGTGAAACGTGAAACGTCAAGCGTCAAGCTTTGATAAGTCCACCTTTTTGAGGCGGGGGTTATGGGTGATGCCTGGGATGCGGCCCCGCTTGGCCAGGGGCTTACCGGCCACCACCTTGAGGTCGCCGGTGAAGTCAATCGGCCTGGCCCCACTGATGTAACTCCCAACCCCATAGCCATCCACAGGAGCTCCCTCGGCGATGAACTGCCGAATTCGCTGCGGCGTGATGCCTCCGCTGACGAAGATCTTGACGTTGGGAAAGCCTGCTTGATCGAGGCGAGCCCGCACCTCCTTGACCAGAGCAGGGGTGACCCGACCCCGCTCAACCGGAGTGTCCAGCCGCACCCCCCACAGCCGGTCACCCATGGCCTCAGCTACCCGCAGGCTCTCCTCTGCCTCGTCCTTGAAGGTGTCCACCAGGGCGATGCGGGGAAACTCTGGCGGCATGTGTTTATCGAACGCTTGGGTGGCCTTCACCGTGTCGCCAAAGATGAGGATCATGGCGTGGGGGATGGTCCCGGCCGGGGCTGTGCCGGCCAGCTCGGCTCCGGCGGTGGTGGCGCCGGTGACGCAACCACCCACGATGGCCGCGTATTCCATCCTGGCCGAGACGTCGGGGTGGACGTGGCGGGCTCCGAAGCTGATAATGGGAACACCCTCGGCGGCCTCGACACATTCTCGGGCCGCCGTGGCCCAACCGCTCTCGTGGGCCAGGATGCCCAAAATGGTTGTTTCGTAGAGGCCGAAGGAGCTGTAAGGGGCGGTGATACGCAGGACGATCTCGCCCTCGCTCATGGGCTCACCCTCGTCCAGGGTCCAGACCTCGGCATCCCCAGGCAGGACGGCAACCAGGAGCTCCAGCACCTCTGTGATGCCACAGAAAATGCCATCCCGACCGGGGAAGATTTCCATAGTTACCACAGGGTCCAGTGCTTCCTTTTGCAAGACAGTCTGGGTGCGGGCGAAGTAGATGTCTGCCCGGTCTTCGGAGAGAGCACGTTGGATCGAATGAGCAGAGTGTTGGGCCATCGGTGCGTTTCTCCTCTCAAAGCGTGACGCCCGGCCAGCTATCTATCGGGTCGGTGGAACGAACGACGTGCATTCCGGCGTCGGCAAACCTCTGGAATGCTGCGTTCGCTTCGGCGGTGTAATCCATAACTCCAGGCACAACCACTGGAGAGGTGCAATCCTCTAAGAGGTACACTTTTTCGGCTAGCCTCTCGTCTCGAACGTAAATGTCTTGCAGCAAATCGTCAATCGTCCAGGCCACGCAGTGGCTTTTGGCCTGTCCGGCGATGAGGACAGCATCGAATTGCAACAGCCTCTCGATGAAACTAACGTTTTTCTGGGCAATCGGCTCACCGTCAGGACCCTCCAGTACCTCCGGGCCAAGGACCGAATAGTGCTCAGTAAGCGGGTTGTTTCCTTTGACCTGAAAATCCGGCTGGCTACACCGGGCTATGCTGTGGAAGAAGATGACCTCCTCCATGGCCGGGACGAGGGCATGGCCGATGCTGCCCAACATGACGTGATAGGGCCATACGGTCAGATCATATTTGCCGCCCTCTTTCAACGTCCTGGTATAGTTTACGAGGTGACGCTGGGCGTAATCCTCATCAATCCCAAGACTATGACCAATGGCAGAGTTAAACCTCCAGCGGCCTTTCTCCACGTCCTGTTGCGTAATGAGGGTGAAGGGGGCTGGATGCTCGCCCTGGTCGTTGACCCAAAACACAGCATGGAAAATCTGCATCGCCTGATGGGTGTCCATCGTCGGAGCGATCTGGGTAATCACGTCCAGGTTGCGGTAGATGAACTCACATAGCCTGCGGTTGTCGTCCACCGCGCCACTTCCGGAACGCCCACCGACGAACAGTTCGAAGCCGGGGATACAGAACGTGTTCTGCACGTCCACCGCCACCAGGCAGATCTTGAATCCGTCAGTGGCCGCGGGCGGTATGCTATGCTCCTTCGCCCACTTCTCGGCCTCCGCAGCCCGTTCCTCGTAAGGAACTTTCCAGACCTCACCGACTTTATCCGGGTCGAAGTGGGGTGGAATAGGAAGTCCACGGTGTGTCATTTTATCATCCTCCCTCTATTTGATAGTTGAAGAAGACGACGCGCTCTTTCATCTTCCGCCGTATTTCCCGCCCCAGTTGGTCTCGCAGTTTTCTGTCTACAATCGAACCCAGGTATTGCTCGATGGACTGCCTGGCTTCTTCCGCCAACTTCTCCAGTTGTGGCAATAGCCCGGCTAGAGTCGCTTCATCGGCAGGCACAGGTGCCTCACCATACAATCCTAACAATGCCCAGGCTGCCAGGTAACGGCCTTGGGCTTCGTTCAGCACTTCCAGCCGCTGGCGGTCATCGGTCAATTCATAGCCAAAAAGCGTTTTATCCAGGCGAGGCGAGGTTCGGAAGACGGGAAGACTGACCAGTGCATGTTCTCCTACCTGGACTTGATGATAAAGTTCGGCCAATTGAGCCACAGGCACTTTATCCAGCACCATTTGCACGAACTGGTCTACATTGACGCCGCCTTTCATCCTAGGCCGTTGAGCTTTGACGCTTTTCGCCTTTTCCAGTCGGGCTTGCACCAGATCTATCACGGCTCGGTAGACTTCTAATTGCTCCTCATCGGTCAGCCCTAGGATGTCGCCCATTACTAAGCGGTCCAGGGCACGACGGTCGGGATGAATACCAGCCAAGGTTACACCATTAAGCTCCCGTGCGCCAATTTCCCGGAAAACATCTCTGGCCTTGTAACCACTCACAATCTGTTCTAACTTGTGCTGGCGAGATGCCCAATGTTCAAAGGTGGGAACAGGTAGCCGTTTGATGTCTACACCCTCAGTTTTTAGCGACCCTTGCCCCAGATTGACTCTGCCATAGAGTTCTTTGAACAGCATATAGAGGGTAGAATTCAATATAGCTCCCCAGCCGAGCGGACGGCCATCTTTCGGTCGCACTATGAATAAGTTGTGGTCCACGAACACCCCCGTCACATTGGTTGGGACGATATGACGTGAGAAATGGATCATCTGCCACAAAAACCCCAGGCGTGACTGATGACCCAAATCATACCATCCCCAATACGTGGGTTCTGGCAGACGCTTCTCAGGCTCGGCTTTGGCCCAGTTGTCGTAGACCCGCTGGCGCTGGGAACAGGTGGGACGCTCGTGATAACCCCGCTGCTCACCCTCCTCGATGTAGGTCAGAACCCGTGTGCCGGCCAAGGCTTCCCGGGGCTTGTGGATCAAAAGCACCCGAGACCTCAGCCGGGCAGGGTCTACCAGGATAGATTCACATTCCCGAGGGCTTTTGACCACGTAATTGGGGAGCCAAAACTGCTCGCCTTCTTGCCAGAGAGCTTCCTTCAACATGTCCCAGAACGGCGTCTGCTGGAGTCTTTCTAGCTCCTCTTTGCTCACAACGTGCATCCAGAACTCCCGCTCGATTCCCCAATGGCGGATTTCGTCCTCGGTCAGGTAGAAGAAATCGTTCGCTCCCGTCTTAATGCCAAATCTAACGCTGGCGACCTGCTCCAAGGACACCAGCTTTCCCTTTCCCTTCTCCAACACTTGGAACAAGATCTCAGGAGCCCGTAGGTATTTGCCCCACTTGCTTCCCACATATTTTTCTTCCTCTTCGTCATAACCCTCGTGCCATAGTTCGCCCTGGCGCTTGGGAAAGATGCGGATGGTATCGTCTTCGTAGTATTGCCACTTGCTCAGGATGGACTTCATCAGGTCATCTACGGCTTGCAGGCGGGCTACCTGGTGATCCCAGGCGCTTTCAGCCGGGGGGATGAAATGGCGAAGCGGTTTCAGGAGTTGTGCAAAGTGCACCAGATTATCGTCCCGTTCTCGCTGGCGACTCTCGCCACTGGCTTTCTCCAGGATAACGATGCAGGTGTTAATATCGGCATCGGCGAACCAGCGTTCCACCTTGCTCTCAACGATGGCCAGGACTTTGAAGTGCTTGAGGAAGAATTCCTGAAGCCCTTTGCCGTAGTCCACGTCCAGCCAGGCGTTGCTCACCACAAACCCGAAGCGACCACCGTTTTGCAGGAACTTAGCCCCGTGCACGAAGAAGTAAGCGTAGATGCCGGCCCGCTCGCTGATGTCAGCCAGACGCCGCTCGCCATTTACATCGGTGAGCGCCTTGTTGATGAGGTCCTGTTTGTAACCAACCGTGCCCCCGGCGATGTCGGCCATCTCTTCCTGGCGGGTGTAGGGCGGATTACCTACCACAGCGTCAAAGTAGCGAGGATGCTCTACTGTCCTTTCTTCCAGCCCCAGGTTGCCCAATTCCACCAAGCGAGGACGAGCAAACTCTACTGTGGTCGGCAAAAGATCAAAGAAGTCCTTGTGGGTGATGCGAGGATAGTTCTCCCGCACGCTAAGGTCATACACCGCCAGATTGATAGTGGACAGGTGGGCAGGGAACTTGGCAATATCGCATCCCCATAGGGTCGCCAGGATCTCATCATGTTTCAGACGAGGATCCGCGATCTTCTTCTGATGGTAGGCACGCACCAGGAAAGTGCCAGCACCGCAGGCCGGGTCGAATACCTTGGCCTCAGGCTCGTAGGCCTTACAGAAGCGAAGAATGAGGTCTACCACATCGGGATTGGTGAAGTACTGGCCCAATTTGTGGCGCTCCTCTTCGGGGATCAGTCGTTCAAAGATGCGCCCAATCACATCATAGCCGATCTTTGCTACTTGATAGCGGTTGATGTCCAGCACCAATTCTTTGACCGTTTCCACGGCGTCGTAGTGTTCGGGGAAAGCCAGGCCATCTATAAAATCAGTGGAGAAGATGGTTTCATAATCAATATCCAGGACTTTCTGGAAATAGGCTTGCAGGATAGCCTTCAAAATACCCCCATCGAAGAGATCAGTTGGGATCAACAGAGGGGGCAAGTGAAGTTGCTGTTGTAATGCCGCGTAGAACAGGATTTTGTTGACCAGGAGATAGGCGGCCTGCCGGCCTACTCTGTCATAGTCCTGTGTCTGATAGGTGAAGTTCCAACCCTGCTCAACAAACCAGCCAGCCAACTTCTGGGCAAAAGCTGGACTTTTCTGCGTTTGCTCGGCCACCAGCGTCGTATAGTGAACAGCCAGGGTTTCAATGGCGCTGTAGAGGCGGAAGATGAGCAGGTCATCAATAGCTAACTTGGGCTTGACCCGCTCTCCTGTTACCACCTGAGCTAGATCGGCAAGAAACCGTTTCAGTTCCTGCTGAATGCTCAAACGCACGGCGGGTTGAACGATTGTGTCCGGATCAGCGATGGTCGAAAGGTGATAGCGGTCAATGATGCGCTCACCCGGGCTGGTGGTCGGGTCCAGGAGCTTCTCAGTATGGAACCATATGAGCTGATTGATGTTGCAAGTACAGACATAGGGGGCTTGCAACAGGCGAGCATAACCGAGGGCGTAATCAATGACACCTTGACTCAAGGGGTCCACGAAGGGAAGCTTGACTTCCACCACACAAAGGGCTTGCCGGCTGCCTGGGGAGCGTGAAAGTAGGATGTCGTTGAGTCGCCCTGCGACTTGAGTTTCCACCCAGGCTTCGCCCAGGGGGAGATTCTGATTGCGGATAATCTCGTTTATCCACTCGCACAACTTGGCGGCCACCGAACGCTCAGTGAGATGAGCCTGGGTAGTGAATGGATCAGATAGCATTTGATCAGGCATGTGATTTCACCTCATGTTTGTGAAGACTGCTGAGCCAGAACCTGTTCCACAATCCGGCGGGCGATTTCGAAGGCAGCAGCGACGTTGAGAACCCTGGCCTCTTTGAGTCCCTTGATCGCCATGAACTCGTCCAGCGAACGTCCGGCCATCCCTCTGAAGGACTGATACCGTTGCAACAATTCTTCGCCCAAAGCCAAGGCTGACTTCTGGGGTGTCCCAGAGCCGATAAGGATAGCCAGCAGTTCAGCATCCGAAAGTGCCTGGGGGCCATGCAGAAGCAACTTCTCTCTTGGACGCTCTTCTGGAGGCAGGTCTTTGATTCGGCGAGCAGGCTTTGAGGTCATCATTCCTTCACCCTCTCGATTTTCGCTCCCAAAGCTTGCAGTTTTTCCTCAATCCTCTCATACCCCCGGTCTATCTGGCCGATGTTGCGAATTGTGCTTTGCCCTTCGGCGCAGAGGGTGGCGATGAGCAGGGCCATGCCGGCCCGGATGTCGGGGCTCTCTAACCGCTCGCCGTGGAGCTTAGATGGCCCCACCACCACCGCCCGGTAGGGATCGCACAGGATGATGCGCGCGCCCATGGAGATCAGCTTATCCACGAAGTACAGCCGCCCTTCGTACATCTTCTCGTGGATGAGGATGGTGCCCTCGGCCTGGGTGGCTACCACCACGGCGATGCTCATCATGTCGGTGGGAAAAGCGGGCCAGATACCATCGTCTATCTTGGGGATAACCCCGTGAGCGTCGGGGACGACCTTTAGTTCTTGCTCGGCGGGCACGAAAACGTCCTCTCCGCGAATCTCCACTCTGACCCCCAAACGTTCCAGCATCAGCCTGATCATGCGCAGGTGCTCAGGCGCAGCATTTTTGATGAGGATCTCGCCGTGGGTCACCGCTGCCAGTCCGATGAAGCTGCCCACCTCCAGATAATCTGAGGCGATCCGACACGTGCCGCCGCCCAGCTTTCCCACACCCTGGATAGTCAACGTGTTGCTGCCGATGCCGGAGATTTGGGCGCCGATGCTGTTCAGAAAGCGGGCCAGGTCCTGGACGTGGGGCTCACAGGCGGCGTTGCGGATGATGGTGGTTCCTTCAGCCAGGCAGGCGGCCATGATGGTGTTCTCCGTGCCGGTCACGCTGGCTTCGTCGAGAAGGATATCCTGGCCGCGTAGTTTGTCAACCTGCATCTTGTATCCGGAATCCACCTCGATCTCAGCTCCTAACGCTCGCAAGGCGGCCAGGTGGGTGTCCACCCGGCGGCGGCCGATGACGTCCCCGCCGGGCAAGGGAAGGTCAATTTGACCGCAGCGGGCCAGCATGGGACCCGCAAAAAGGATGGACGCTCTGACTTCCCGACAGAGATCGGGGTCCAGGCGGGTGGCGGTCAAATCCCTGGCTTGAACGGTCACTTCGTGATCCCCGCTCCACTCGACGTCCACCCCGATATCGGCCATGATGGCTAACATGGCTTCCACGTCTTTGATGCGGGGCACATTCTCAAGCACCACCTTTTGGTCGGTCAAGAGCGTGGCCGCCAGGAGTGCCAGGGCCCCGTTCTTGTTGCCGCTGGGAACGACTACGCCACTGAGTGGATGTCCACCTTCGATCACAAATTTCTCCATCAGGTTGGGAGTCCTTTCTTTAGCGTCTTTAGCCACCCGGCTACCTCCGGCTGCACATCTGCTTCTTGCTGGGCCAGGAAATCGCCGATGGCTGCCCAATCGGGCTCGAGTTTGTAGGTGTATTGATTTTTCTCGACCTCTTGTATCTCGATGGCTGCCAGGCGAGGCTTGACCAGATGGTCAATCAAGAGATCGAGGCCCTGGTCTTCCTGAGGGTTGGCCGGGTCGAAGTGCAGCCAACCATCGGGCAGCAAGAACTCGCGCTGCTGCAGATAGAGCAGACAAAGCTGCACGTTGGCAGCCTCCAGCAGCCCTTCCAGCTTGGCCAGTCGCTCCCTGAGTTCAGCCAGGTGCGCCTCATAACGAACGACCTTGGCCTTGCGGCGGGCTATTTCTCTTTCCACGAAGCCTGTACCAAACAGGTGGTCAATGATGACCAGACCTGCCAATAGTATCTTATTGCCTATCCTCATGGCCCTTAACTTTCAGCAAAACCTCGTCTCCCACCTTTGCTTGCAGGGTTCGGGACGCGCTACCGCCAGACACGGAAATCTCCAGGTGGTCCGAACTCCCGATAAGGGCCAAGAGCTTGCCTGGCGCTACCTCGGCATAGGTGTTGACTATTCCTCGTATACTTTGTCCCTTGATCTCGACGACAGCTTCCCTTAGCGGGTAGCTATCAGCCAAGTCCGTTGCCATAATGCTCGTGATCAGATTGCCGAAGCGGTCAATATGGATGACCTGGCCGACGATGGTTTCATCGGGGCGGACTTGAGGCCGGGGCAGGGGAAAGGCGATGATCTCCATCAGAGGCTCGCCCAGCTCGGCCAGGGGGATGCCTCGTGCCAGGTGGGCGGCGGCGGGGGCGAAGATGTCGCGCCCGTGGAAAGTGCGGCTGACCGGGGAGAGGTGGTAGTGGGGGTTGGTGAGGTGCACGATCTCTTCCACCCTCTCACGGACGAGCACGTAGCTCAGCACGCCATTATCGGGGGCCACGAAAATGGCCTGGGGCGTTCGCAGGGCGATGGCCCGCCGTTCGCTACCCACCCCCGGATCTACGACCACCACGTGGATGGTACCCTGGGGGAAGTAGGGGTAAGTGGTGTAGAGGGTATAAGCTGCTTCCCGCACCCCCCTAACCCCCCAATCTTGGGGGGAAGGGGGGGGGATGTCGTGGGAGATGTCCACTATGGTGGCTGTAGGAGCGATGCCCAGGATGACCCCCTTCATCGTCCCCACGTAGCCATCTGCCAGTCCGAAATCGGTGGTCAAGGTAATGATACTCACCCTCTCTTCTTGCCTCCTCCCTAATTTTACTCCAGAGGGTGATTCTCGTCAAGGCCGTTTGACAAGCGAACCAATGTTACATATAATACATTCGGCGAAACTTCCTCTTGACAAAATAGAACATTTGTGCTACAATTAGGATAGAGCTATCCTCTCTCAGGAGACAGCTATGCCCACAGAGTACGATACCAAAGATATTCAGGTGCTGGAATACCCAGAGAATATCCAGCGCCGCCCCGGTATGTATGTAGGCGGCACTGGCCTGGTTGCCCTCCACCATCTGGCTCACGAGCTAATAGACAACGCCGTGGACGAGGCTCTGGCCGGAGCTTGCACCCACATCGGCGTAGAGATCCACCCCGACGGCTCCCTCACCGTGACCGACGACGGGCGCGGCATCCCCACCGGGATGCACCCGGAAAAAAACCGCCCCACGCTGGAGTTGATCTTCACCGAGTTGCACGCCGGGGGCAAATTCAAAGAAGGCAGCTATTCGACCAGCGGCGGGCTGCACGGCGTCGGCGTCAAGGCCACCAACGCGCTGTCGGAGTGGCTGGAGGTGCGGGTGCAGCGGGATGGGGTGATCTACTTTCAGCGCCACGAGGACGGTCTGCCCGCCACCCCGGTTCAGATTCTGGACCCGGCTACCCAAAAGGTAGTCGGTGAGGTGGGGCAGGAGGGGGAGGAGAAGGTGATCAAAGCCCACGCCGACAAGAGCCTGGGCACCGGCTCGACGATAACCTTCAAGCCCAGTCCCCGCTTCCTGGACATCACCGACTTCGACTTTGACGCCCTGGCCCGGCGCTTGCAGGTCATCGCCTTCCTGCTGCCAGGCGTGACCGTCGAATTCACCGATGGCCGCAAGAAGAAAAAGCGCCAAAAGCGCTTCTGCTACGATGGCGGCCTTGTCGAATACGTCAAGTGGCTCAATGAAGACCGCAGGCCCATCCATCGTGCCCCCGTTGAGGTCAGTGGGGAACAGAACGGGGTCACTGTCGAGGCGGTGTTCCAATGGCATACCAGCGTGGACGACAGCGAGATCGTCAGCTTTGTCAATACCATTCCCACCCCGGATGGCGGCAGGCACGTGGCTGGTTTCAAGAGCGCGGTGACAAAGGCGATCAACCAGTTCGCCGCGGAGAAAAAACTGACCAAAGAGAAGGGAGAGGCCAGCATCCGCGGCAGCGATACCCTGGCCGGGCTGACGGCGGTGCTCAAGCTCTCCATGCACGATCCTCACTTTACCAGCCAGACCAAGACCCAGTTGGCCAGCGACAATGCGCAGGGCATCGTCCACAGCATCGTCTACGAGGGGCTATTGGAGCAGCTCCGTGGGAAGGTCTCGCTGGGCAAGACCATTGTCCAGCAGGCCCAGGCGGCGGCCCAGGCGCGGGTGGCGGCCAGCAAGGCCCGTTCGCTGGTCATCCGCCGCAGTGTGCTGGATGCAGCCGATTCGGGCCTGCCGGGCAAGCTGGCCGACGTGAGCAAAGGCACGCCGACCGAGCAGACGGTGCTGTACATCGTCGAGGGGGACAGCGCCGGCGGATCGTGCAAGATGGCCCGCGACCGGCGCTACCACGCCATCCTGCCCTTGCGCGGCAAACCCCTCAACGTGGAAGGGGTCAAGTTGACTCGCCTGCTGAGCAACAACGAGATCAAGGCCATCATCGCCGCAGTCGGCGGCGGGGTGGGGGCTGATTTCCACGTCGAAGATATGCGTTATGGCGGGGTGGCCTTGTTGACCGATGCCGACGTGGACGGCGACCACATCCGTACTCTGCTCTACACCTTCTTCTGGCGGTACATGCGTCCCCTGGTCGAAGAGGGTCGGCTCTACGTGGCCGTGGCGCCCCTCTATCTGGTGCGCAAGGGGAAGCAATCCCGCTATGCCTACTCGGACCGCGAACGAGACGCCGTTCTGGAGAAGTGGGGCCGCAGCGGTGTGACAGTCCAGCGCTACAAGGGATTGGGCGAGATGAACCCCGACCAGTTGCGCGAGACGGTCTTTCAGGTTGGCGATAATGGTCCTTTTACCGATAGCTTGCGTCGGGTGACGGTCGAGGATGTGCACCATGCCAACCAGATCATCAGCACCCTGATGGGCAAGTCGGCCCGCAGCCGCCGCAGTTGGCTGTTGGAACGTTGGCGCGAGGAAGAAAGCGTTGAGAACGGGGACGAAGAAGACAGTGATCCCTGACTTGCTGGAGGCGTTGGAGGATGCAGGTAGAGACAGTCTCATTGATCACCGACCTGGAGCAGGCCTACTTTCAATACGCCGTCGAGACCATCACCGACCGCGCGCTGCCGCGCGTCGAGGACGGACTCAAGCCGGTGCAGCGGCGTATCCTGTATGCCATGCACGACATGGGCCTGCACCACGACCGGCAACACCGAAAATCGGCCCGGGTGGTCGGGGAAGTACTCGGAAAGTACCACCCTCACGGCGATCAATCGGTCTACATGGCCATGGTGCGCATGGGGCAGGACTTCGCCATGCGCCACCCTCTCGTAGATGGCCAGGGCAACTTTGGCAGCGTTGATGGAGACCCGCCGGCCGCAATGAGGTATACAGAAGCAAGGCTGGCCGAAATCGCCGAGTTTGTGCTCCAGGACATTGACCAGGACACGGTGGATTTCGTGGACAACTTCGACGGCAGCCTGCAGGAGCCGGTTATCCTGCCGGCGGCGCTGCCCAACCTGCTGGTTAACGGGGCTACCGGCATCGCCGTGGGCATGGCCACCAACATCCCGCCCCACAATCTGGGCGAGGTCTGCGACGCGGTGGTCTACGTGGCCAACCGCTGGAGCAAGCGACACAAGATCACTGTGGATGAGCTGATGGAGATCATCCCCGGCCCGGACTTCTCCACCGGCGGGGTGATCTATCGCTACCGAGAGGATCCCTCAGGCGAGGGCAAAGTTGACACCATCCGCGCCGCTTACGAAACCGGATGGGGACGAATCGTCACTCAGGCGCGGGTGGATATGGAAGACATCGGTGGGGGCAAGTGCAACATCGTCGTCACCGAACTGCCCTACGCGGTGCAAAAGTCCACCGTGCTGGAGCGCATCGCCCGCGAGGTGCGAGAGGGCCGGATCAGCGGCGTCACCGACCTGCGCGACGAGTCGGACCACGAGGGCATGCGGGCCATCATCGAGGTCAGCCGCATGGCCGACGCCCGCGAGGTGCTGGAGAGCGTCCTGAGCCACAGCCAGTTGCGGGAGACCTTCGGCGTCAACGCCCTGGCGCTGGTCGCTGAGCGAGTCAATGGGGACACCATCGTGCGCCCGCAACGGCTCTCGCTGCTCGACATGCTGATTTATTTTGTTGAGCACCGCCTGGATGTCATCGTCCGCCGCAGCCGCTACGAGTTGGCCAAACGCGAGGCCCGGCTGCACATCGTTCAGGGCTTGCTCAAAGCACTGGATGTCATTGATGAGGTGATTGACACCATCCGCCGCAGTCGCACCAGCGAGTCAGCAGAAGGCAACCTGGTCAGAAAGTTCGGGTTCACCCAGGTCCAGGCCGAGGCAATTTTGGCCATGCAGTTGCGCCGACTGGCGGCTTTGGAGCGTCGCAAGCTGGCCGATGAGGAGAAGGAACTCAAGGCCCGTATCCAGTATCTCAAGGGGCTGCTACGCTCAGAAAAGCGCCGCCTGGAGGTGATGATCGAAGAGACGGGGGTGATTAAAGAAAAGTTCGCTGTGCCTCGTAAAACGGTTATCCTGACCGAAGAGAGGCCGCGAGGCAGCATCGTGACCGAGGCTGAACTGGCTGTGCCTGAGGAGCCGCAGGTGGTGGTCGTGACCACCCGCGGCGTGCAGCGCCACGACGCCAGCCGCTTCGGATACCGCGTGGGTGCCGGGATGACCAGTCGGGCGGTCGAGGCCCACCGCATGCACCTGCGGACCGAGCCGCAAGATACGGTGGTGCTGGTCTCCAGCCGGGGGCGGGCCTGGTGGGGGACGGTGGGTCGCCTGCCCCGGTCGGTCAGTTTCGAAGAGCTAGGGTTGGGCAAGGGCGAGCGAGTCGTCGGCGTTGGCATCCTAGCAGAGAAAAGCTGCCTGGTCTTGGGCACGCGGCGGGGCCAGGTGAAGCGCGTCAAGGCCGAGGATGTCACGTCCAGTGCTGAGGCCTCGTGGGCCATGGTGATCGGTCTGGCAGACGAAGATGACGCGGTGCTCTTCGCTGGCATGGGGGGCGATGAGGCCCAGGTCATGTTCTTTGGCCCCCAATACGCCAACCGTTTCGTCGCCGGCGACGTCAACCCCCAGGCCACTCCTTCCGCCAGGGGCATGGCGGGCATCAAGGTGCGCCAGGGGGATCGGTTGTTGGGCGGGGCGGTCATCGGCGATCCCGCGGCCGACCTGGGTGTGGTCGTGGTCAGCAAGAATGGCTTCGTCAAGCGGGTGCCGCTAGGGGAGTTTCCGGTGCAAGGGCGGGGCGGTCAGGGCGTGTTGCTGCTCAACCAGACTAAGGCGACCGGGCCGGTGATCGCAATGACGGCCGGGCCGATGGATGGCTCGGTGGACCTGATTTCCGCCGACGAGAAGCGGCAGCGCCTGGCCGAAGTGCCGGTGACGAACCGGGCCAATCGTGGCGAAAAGCTGGTCGAGTTGGAAGACGTGGCCGAAGTAGTGGTGTTGCCTTGATCGCCGAGGTCTCTGACCGAGGCGGAAAGGCTCGGTCGGAGACTTTCGCCCATCAACCGTTGTGAGAGATATGCGTAATCCGGCAGGCGTTGAATGTCACTTCTACTACGAGGACTATCACCGCGGTCGAGAACACCGAGAGTGCCGCCTCATTGCCCGCAACCGGGTTTCGGAGCGTTGGACTCCGAAGTTATGCCAGACCTGCCCGGTGCCCCGTATCCTGCAGGCCAACGCCTGCCCCCACATGATCCTGGAGGCCAGGGTGGGGCGGCGCTTCGGGTTGTTGCGCCGTGTGCGGGTCGAGGCCTTCTGCACGCGGCAGATGAGCGAGGTGACTGATCCCATGGTGGGTTGCGGTGAGTGTCATCGGCACCGACCTGGCGCTGCCATCCTGGGCCTGGATGGAGGCTAGAGGTGTCTCAAATGCTGTTGGATCGAGAAAGCCGCTCTGATTTCGGAGCGGCTTTCTGCGCATATCCGCGAGGCCCAATCCTCAGCCTGACAGTGCATGTAGAATTCACGTCAATTTCACGCTAATTTCATTGACAACTGGACAAAATGATGTTATATTAGAGTAGATGTTAGTCAAGCAGCTTCTTCCGCCGCTTTGCTGTTCATTTGGGACGTGTTCCAACGTTCTATCGCTGTTCTGAGTGCAGTCGTTTCTGCTTCGAACAGTTCACTTTAGGTTATTTGCCTTTTGTAAAAATCCATAGTATAATCACTTCACCAGCGACTCCTTCCCCAATATGTACGCTATCCATCCCCATATTTCCCCAAATCCTACAGGATGGCCACGCAATTTGTTGGGGAGTAATGCTCGCCATTTGGACTGGTACTTTAGCGGTGGGGAAGACGCGAGGCAACGAATTATAAGCCACTTCTTTGAAGCTCTTTAGAAAAGGGGGAGCCATGCGTAACGCACTCTTTGTGAGAAGGCCGGTCGTGCAAGTTGTTTTGATTGTCTTGCTTTTAGGGGTGGTTGCGGTAGTGTTTACCAGGGCGGAGTTGGGCCGTGCCTGGGCCACCGCAGATGGAGTTACTTACAACACTCTCAGGGTCTATGGAAGCCCGGGTTGGCCCAAGCTGCCGGGCAACATGGGGGCTGGATCTGGTGTGGTCACTGACGAGAAAACTGGACTTCTGGCCGAGGACCAGCCCTACACCGAGCCACTATCCATCTTTAATCCCCAACTGCCCCAAGCCCCGCGGAAGGACTCCATCACCTGGAATCCCGTCTGGATGTCGAACCTGCAGACTTTTGACGAGAACTGGGCCAAGGGGCTGTACGAGAAGATCGTAGCCTCAGGCATCGACGCCTCGCAGAAGGTCTGGTTCCGCATGTGGTATGAGCCGGAGCATTGGGACAAGGATCTGAACGCCAACGGGCGACTGGACCGCGATGCCAGCGGCCGGCCTCTGGCTCCTGTCAACCCCACTCCCACCAGCATTGATGAATGGTATCCGGCCATCATGCAGGAGTTCACCTATATGCTGACCCAGTTGCGTCCCCTCGCCGACAAGCCGAAACCGATGGCCGGACAGGCCGGCACAGTCCGCTTCGTCTTTCCTGTGGGCATGAGGTACGAAGACCTGTTTGACCTCTACGGCTACGGCTTGACCAGCCTGGATGCCAACTTCAATGGAATCCCGGACATCGTGCACGTGGAGAGCGAGCTCACCCTGTTCAAAAAGACCTACATCGCGGCGGATTTCAATGGGAACGGCTTGATAGACCCGTTGGATACGGACGGGGTCCAACTGAGTGGCGACGAACTGGCGGTATTCCGCTTAGACAGCATGTCCGTGCCGGTGACGCCGACTTCACAGAGCTACATCCAGTTCCTGGATCATTTGGTCAGGTTAGACTCTGTGTTTGATTTTAGCGTTATGGTGGAGATCTATTATACCGGCGACCTGATACCCAAATCTCTGGGGAAGCAGCTCCTGGGCATCGGGGATATGGCCCTGGCCGGGACCGCAGGGCCACCGCAGCTCATCAAGGCGGTACGCAACGGTGGGACGGGGACCAACATGTGCAACTTCCCCACGGGCCCCTTCTTCGTCTATCTCGACAGCGTAGACACGGGTGAGAAGACCGCCAGGCTCATGCTGGGCCGCGCCCTGGGCGCTTCCCACAGCGGCATGGAGGACTCGCCTGGCTTGCCCGATAGGCGGCCAGGGGATCCCTGGTTCCTGAAGCGGTTCTACGTGGACGGCCACGAGTACAACGTGGTGGCCATCAAGACGGAAGGATCTGGCCCAGTTTATCCCCATGATTGCGATCTGGATGACAACAACGATGGTGTGATTGACACACCTCCTGGCGAGGACACCTCTTTGTTCAAGTTCATCACCATCAGGACGCCCATCCCCAAGGTGCCGGTTCTCATCGAGCAGCACTCAGTGAACCTGCAGCCTTATTATCCTGAGGATTGGCTATCGGTGATGCCGCCCTACAATTATGAGCACTACATCATCCAGGACGTCCAGGCCATCACCGCCTTCGACCTAAGCGAGGGCACGGTGGACTACCTGGGCAAGCTGGTGGGGCCGGTGCCGCCCATCCTGCAAAAGAATGGTCCCTTCCCCTACGACGGAGCCACTCCTGGTGACGCTAAGGGAAGCTACGCTCCTTATGGCCTCGAGAGGGAGATGTACCTCACCTACGTCGAAGAGGGCAAGAACCCGCAGTTCCTGGGCGAGTTGAAGGAGAAGTACGGTGAGGTGGAGGAGGATGGGGTGGAGTTCTGGTACGTGGAGCAGTGGTGGACCCGGCCCTGGCAGTACACCGAGTTCGTGCTACCAGACATCCGCGAGGAGATCACTGGGGCAGGTACCCCCGACTTGTACCTGTTGACCAGCGCCTTCACTGCGCCGCAGGCTGAATACGTGCAATGGCGGCAGGGTGTGGCCACTCCTATGACCTACACCGCGACGGTAAACACTATGCCGGACGGATGGAGGCCCAGGGTCAAATTCTGGTTCGATCCAGCCGTAGGAGGTAAAAAGTACAAGGATGAGAATGGCCTGAGAATCTTCGGCGGCAAGAATCGACCGGTGGCCACCGGCCCGTTTGAGAGTTTTTACTCAGGCTCTGGGAAGACTACGCTGGCCACGGACACCGCCAATGCTGACTACCCAGTGGAGATTCCACCCTACACTGACCCCTGGGCTCCCTTTAACCCCCAACTTCCTGAAGCGCCGCGCAAGGACTCGCTGACCCTCAATCCAGCTTACATGAATGAGTTTACCACACCTAAAGATGACCTGTACGACCTCTATCGCCAGCTAGCCATTGAGGAGCACGACGCCCGGGAGAAGGTTTTCCTCAGGATGTGGTACGAGCCCGCGTATCTGGACAAGGTTTTACGCGGTGGGGTATATACTCCAACCAACTCTATCACCATCACCGAGGCCTACACCTTCCCCGCGGTGATGCAGGAGTTCACCTACATGTTCCTGGACACCCGGGACCGGCCCAGCCACGGGCAGCCGAAAACAAGCCGTTTGGCCTTCCCCATCGGCACCAGGGCCGATGAGCTGCCGGCCCCGGACCCAGCCACCGGTGAGTTATCTCCCGCCAGCCTGCCCAGTTTCGGCTATGGCTTGACTACGTTCGATGCCAACTTCGATGGCAGCCACGACATCGTCACCATCCACAGTGAGAAAACCATCTCCCAGACTTTGGGCATAGGGGTGGACTTCGATGGAAATGGCTCCATTGACCAACTGGATATAGACGGGGTGGAGTTGAGTGGAGACGAGTTGGTGGTCTTCGCGGTGGAAAGCATCGTCCTGGGTCGGCGCGAGAGCGCGATGTTCCTGGATCACATGGTCACCCTGGACAACGTGACTGCCAGCGGTGCGGACCTCAAGATCTGGTATACGGGTGGGGGATTGCATACTCCATCTTACTCGTTGCACCCCGACTACCAAGGGACGCAGAGCCTGGCCCTGAGAGAGATGGCTCTGGTCTACAAGGGCAACATCCGAAAGCTCAGCCAGGGACAAAACACCCGCGGCTGGCCTGGTGGGCCGTGGGGTCCCTGGTTCGTCTATCTAAAGACCACCAACGTGGCCGAGAAGACAGCGGTGGTGACCATTGGGCGCGCCCTGGGAGCCACCCACTCGGCCATAGACAATGGTGCGGGGGGGCATGATCTGCTGCCGGGCGATCCCTGGTGGCTCAAGCGGTTCTTCGTGGACGGCCACGAGTACAACGTGGTGGCCATCAAGACCGTCCCGGCCGACGTAATAAACCCGGGCGACGAAGACTTCGAGTTCAAATACATCACCATCAGGACGCCGGTGCCCAAGGTCAACTTCATCAATTTCCAGGATTCTCAAAAGCTGGAGGGGTATGGTGTGGGCGAAGTCATTTCGGTCATGCCGCCCTTCAACTTCCGCCACACGCGGCGGCAGGACATCCAGAGGCTCCTGGAGGGGGAGTTTGCCAGTTCCTATGATTATGATATTGACTGCCTAGGAGCTGTGAAAGGCAACGTTGATCCCCTGCGGATCCGCATCGTGGGTGAGGATAGGGAGGAGCAGTTCTTCGGGGAGCTCAAAGAGAAGTACTGGGAGTATCTGGGCGAGGAGATATGGAGCACGGAGCAGTTCCACACTCTGCCCGATAGATACACCGACCTGGAGCTACCGGCCGGGCAACTGTACCTGCTGACCAGCGACTGGCGATCGGACCAGAGCTGGGCGCACTACTACGGTTGCGCCCCCACCAATGGGCACATTGACCAAAACCAGCTCAGCAGTTGGCACACCGACATCCCAGCCCCCAACACCTCGCTTCCCTACCTCAAAGACTTCTTCGCCGCTGATGCGGGAAGCCCCCTCCGGGTCAAGTTCTGGTACGATCCGGAAGACAACAAGGATATCTACGTAAACACCTGGTATACCGGGCCTACGCCGACGCCTACACCTACCTCTACGCCGACCAACACGCCCACGCCTACTAGCACACCGACCAGTACGCCTACGGTCACCTCGACGCCAACCAGGACGGCCACACCGACTAACACGCCCACGCCAACCAACACGCCAACCAAAACGCCGACGTCCACGCCGACCAATACGCCCACGATCACGTCCACGCCGACCAGTACGTCTACGCCGACCAATACGTCCACGCCAACCAATACGCCCACAACGACCAATACGCCCACACCTACGAACACGCCTACGGTCACATCCACGCCGACGCAAACTCACACTCCCACACCTACTTCTACACCTACGGTGACGCCGACGCCGACTCAGACCCCCACGTCCTATGAGCTCTACTTGCCTATAGTGTCCAAACGCTATCCGCCGCCTACTCCGACGCCAACGCCTACGAACACGCCTACTCCCACAAACACACCCAGACCACCCACGCCAGTACCTTGCGAGGAGAAGATCTGCAACGGCGGCTTTGAAACGACAAGTTGCTGGAACATTGGGAACACCCCACGCCCGGCAGCTTACTCCACGGCTGTAGTTCGGACGGGTTCCTGGTCCATGCGCCTGGGGATCACTCACCAGAGCGATGCTCAAAGCTACTCCTCGGGCTATCAGCAGGTGACCATCCCCGCCCACGCCGCGAGCGCCACGCTGTCGTTCTGGTACTACCCCATCTGCCAGGATGCCCTTCCGTACGATTGGCAAGAGGTGATTATCTTCAGCCAGTCCTGGGGCTTTATAACCCGTGCGATGGGTAAAATCTGCTCCAACAGCCAAACCTGGACGCACCACACCTTCGACCTGACTCCGTACAAGGGGCAGACCATCATCCTGTACTTCAACGTCTACAACGATGGGTTGGGCAATCGCAAGACAGCCATGTACCTGGATGACGTGTCGGTACAGGTATGCTACTGATCGGCCTTCCGTAGCGGCGGCCTGCCGGGGCAGTCAGGGTGGCCGCCGCTACAGTACGGAGGCCCTTC
>Ga0194125_10004499_pt1 | contig 21680 bp, 18 predicted proteins | sample TA2KigC250mmetaG_FD_148626 | JGI IMG/M metagenome (GOLD analysis project Ga0194125, IMG submission 148626) | Freshwater microbial communities from Lake Tanganyika, Tanzania - TA2015034 Kigoma Deep Cast 250m | ecosystem: Environmental > Aquatic > Freshwater > Lake | place: Tanzania: Lake...
GCCCGCCCCTCAGTTTGAGCCATCGGCCCGCGCTACTGATTATACCACCATTTCAGGATTACAGGCAAGTAAACCCGAACCAGGGTGGGGGTGCTGGTCGGCGTGATGGTGGGCGTGCCGGTGGGAGTATTAGTCGGCGTGGGAGTGCTGGTCGGCGTGCTCGTCGGTGTGGATGTGGGCATACTGGTTGGGGTAGGCGTCGCCGTTCCGCATACAGAGTCAATGCGGATGGTGCTCTGGTGGTAGTCGTTTTGGGTCTGGCTGCACGTATCGAAGACGATGATCTGCAGAGTATAGTCGCCAGGGGCAGCACCCACAGGCAAGTCCAGTGACAGGGCGATTTCGTTATCCTGATCGGCACCATAGATGGTCGTGGTCTGTGAAGCACCAACCAGGTAACTGTTCGCGGCATCGAGGACATTGGCCTCAACCCTGACCTCCTGGCTGGCCAGCGCGGTGCGCAACGTCGTCGTCACGCTGACTGTCGAACCCGGCAGATAGCAAACCCTGTCCGGAGCGACCGAGAAGATGGACGCCGCTCCAGTGCCACCGTTTAGCGCCAACTGTCCCCAATCAACGCTGGCACACGAACCACAATTATCGTCGTCAATGTACACCTGGACCAGGTTGTGGCCTTGTCGTATCAGCGAAGGATCAATGTCGAAGACAGAGGTGCTCCAGATTTCGTTGGCTCCGGTCAGATAGCCGACGAATTCCCCGTTGAAATAGACCTCGTCCCGCTCGACACACTCCACTGGACCGCCTCCCTCGTCCACGTCCCAGGCGCGAAGACCCAGTTGAGCTATCTCGAAGGATGGTAACGCTGGTATCAGAACGTTGAACTCGATAGGATGCCGTGGATCGGTCTTGAACACGCAGCCGGCGTCAGGGTACACGTCGTCGTCCGGACATCCCGTGCGGGCATTGTCCTCGTTGTCCCTGGCAGTGATATAGGCCGTCCCCGCTCCGGGGCAGGTGGAGCAACTGATGTCCAGGGTATAACTACCTGAGGCCCGCTTGTAGCCGTCCACCACGATGTAGTAGGTGCCTGGTGGCGCATGGCTGTAGCTGGCGGTGTGATCGCCGTAGGCCAGGGTGGTGTTCTCGTCGCAGGAGGACAGCAAAAACACGTCCAGGTCCACCCCTGCCTCCAGGCCGCTGAGGGTGGCAGTAATGTCGCTGCTGGCCTCGGTGGTCAGGACGTACACCTCTTCGGGGCCGCTTTCGTCCCAACTGGAGCAGTTGTAGCAGGGGACGTTGGAGTATGCCCCCGTCGTGTTCCCCTGATATGTGCTTCCACAGCTCACAGGAACGGCGGCGCTGCAATCCAGGCTTTTGTCGCACCTCACCCTCAAGGTGTAGCTGCCCGACGCCCCCTTGTAGCCATCCACCACGATGTAGTAAGTGCCAGGGGGCGCATTTCTGTACCTGGCAGCGTTGTCGCCGTAGGCCAGGCAGCTCATGGCATCGCAGGCAGACAGGATGAACACGTCCAGGTCCGCCGATACGTCGTCGAGGGTGGCGACTACGTCGCCGCTGGTTTCGGTGGTCAAGACGTAGACCTCTTCTGGCCCGCTCTCCTTCCAGGGACGGGCACAGTTGTAGTAGGTGACGTTGGAAGGCGCGCCCGTCGTATCTCCCTGATAGGAGCCCCCGCAGCTCGTGGAAACGGCAGCGCGGCAGTCCAAACCAGGGGTCGTGCCCGCCTCCAGGATCACGAAGTAACTGGAATCACTGCACGCCCCCGCCGTCGGGGTGACGTTCAAGACGATCAAGGCCAGGCTATCGTAGCCGGCAGTGTCAACCACAGCGGACCCGGACGAAGGCGAACCGCTCATGGGTATGGGGATCACGGTGGCGATGCCACCTTGCAGAGCCACCAACTGGGCGGCGTAAGTGGTCGTGGCCGCCGTCCCGACTACAGAGACCCCGACAGAATCCACAGTGGAGTCAATCTCGATGTAATCGGCGCCGTACTGTTCCACTCCGTCCGCGGGCTGGTAGTGGATGGCCTCCCCAGCGAAGTCAACGTTTCCCTCAATACGGATACCAGGGTATAACCCTGCCTCCCTGTAACAGTAGGGCTCGTTGGCTGGGCAGGTGGACATCACGTAGTTGGCGGCGGTGAATGCGGCGAACACGGAGGGCAGGCTGGTGCCTGTGGCGCTGAGGGCATCGCCGAGGGTATGGAAAGCGTAACGGCCGTAGTAACTATTGTAGTTTACGCTGTGCTCCCAAACACTCCTGACCGTGCCCTGACCCCCGTGGTGCTCGGAGATGAAACGCACGAAGATCCAATCGGCGTACCACCGCATTGGACGATATGGAATAGTGCCTGGCAGGCAAAGGTCGGGGTCGTCGAAGTAGAAGCGCAGATAAGCCAGGTTATCATTTACGTGGTCGTAGACCTCGTCCTCCATCCAGGTGGCCGTGGCCTCCATCAGCCAGGTCTCCTCCCAGGCGTCGTAGCCGAACTGGATGGCGTGGTTGAACTCGTGAGCCGCTGTCACCCGGACACAATCGAGAGGAGTGCAAGAGAAGTTCCCATAATAATCGTTCTCCAAGACCATGTGAGAGTACCAGGCGTTGAGTTCTATGATTTCGGGTGAATGCTCGTTGTCCCCAGGACGGGAGGGCCCCTGGTCGGCTTTCCCGTCGCCTGCCACATAGCCATAGTATGGCATATCTTTGACGTAGACGTCGTAATCTGGATCCCCATCCACCGTCTGGTCCGAGGGCGGCTGCAGCCAGCCCATGGCACCGAGCTCCGTCGCCCAGACGTTTTCCAGCTCCGCCCCCATCATCTCGATATAGTCAGGCACCCTGTTACCGTTTCTATCGGCGGGATCAACGGCATCCCTGCCGGAGGTGGTGTAGTGGATCTGGAAATGGGGCGTATTATAAACAAGCTCAGGGGCGGCCAGAGTTGGCCGGGAGAAGAGCGCGGAATAAGCGGCCAGCTCCCTTCTGACTTGAGGGCTCAGGGTTTCCCAATTCCTGCGGACTTCCTGCCAGATGGGGGTGGCGCATTTGCCCGGCGTGCTGCTCTGGTACTCGACGGGCAGCTTTGGGGGATCGAAGACAGAGTACGCCTTATAGAGGAGTGCGGTCTCGTAGCTGATTCTTCCCTTTTGATGCGCTTCCTCGATGAGGGCCGCGCTTGGCGGTGGCGCTCCCCCTCTTTCCCCCCCAAAGGTGGGGGGGATGAAGGGGGGGGCCACCGCCACGAGCAAGAACGCCGTGGCAGTGATAATCCGAGTTGCATTGCCTACTGCTTGTACTTTCACGGTTACGTGTCTGCTCTCTGGATTGATTCGGGTGTAGGGGCGGGCCTAGCGTCCGCCCTGGGCACCCGCAAGGGGGGGGGTCCCCCTACTGCTCGTCCGTTAAATCCTGCAGTCCGCTGTCACAAAGGAAAGCCACCTGACTCCGTGGAGTTAGGTGGCTTTCCCCGACTCTCAGTGATTCCGTCCAAGGCCTCCGAGGTTTGCAGAGTACAGCTCAACCCTCGGAGGCCTGATCATCTACGGGCCGTACTTTTTCAAAATCACGGGCAGATACACCTGGTACGGAGGAGCAGGCGGACGATAGGTGCTGCCCCCCACGTCCTGCCCCCCTATCTTCTGCCTCACTGCCAGCTCGGGCTCGCTGCCCGGCGGAGCCTCCACTCTGAGGCTGAGCACCGTCTGGGCATTGGCCCCCAGGGGGATTCTGCCGATGACGGCACCAATAGCTCCTGAGCCAGAACCGTCGGAGCTAACGTCGAGTTCGATAGACGTGGTGCCAGGAACCACCTCCCCTCCCTCCAGGTCACCGCCCGCATCCTGCCACAACTGGAAGGCTCCCGCGTCCTCGAAGTCCACGTAGGCTTTGGCATCGGGTGGGACTTTTCCCCCGTCAATGGTGACGTCAGTGTGCGTCGGCCCGCCCTGTGGATTAGCGATGATGACCTCCGAGTCCACACGTCCCTGCTCAGGATCGGTGGCGTGGAGGTTTCTCTGACACAGGTTGTTGTCGAAGGGGACCATGCCTTCGTAGGTCACGGGGTCATCTGGCGCATGGATGCGGGCCAGGAAGCATTTATGCCCGGGGGTCGTGGGGTGCCACGGGAAGTTCACCGTCGTGTTCTGGCCAGCAGCCAGGCTGGCTATGGTCTGCGTGCCGATGTACGTCCACGCTGCGGGCCAGGGTATCGCCGCTGCGTTCTCCGACCAGTACAGGTCAACGCTGATGTTGGTCATGGTGGTATTGCCCCGGTTGCGCACCTTCACGTAGACGTAGTTCATCTGGCAGACCTGGGGGTTCTCATGCTGCTCTATCCCATCCTGTTGCCGCCGGTTCCAGACGTCGGGGCTCTCCCAGAAAGGCTCTCCATTCGGGTTAGAAGGAATAGACCCGTCATCTCTGGGGTGGTCTTTGCAGTAGACGTCGTGGAGAGAAGGCTTGACGGTGACGCAGGCTGGCGGGTAGTCCAGAGTGGCCGGGTTGCCGTTGGAGTTGACGTAGGTGGCTATGGTTGATCTGTTGAGGCATAACTGTCCTCCCGGAGTTGTATCTGGCACACGCACCCGATAGCCGAAGGTCTTGGTCTCGCCCCTCCCCACAACCGGGATCTCCCAGACGATGACCTTGTTGGTGTAATCCACTTTGCTAGGTGCTGGCAGGCCGAAGAATGAATTGGGAACCAGGCTCACGTTGCAGGACAGGGTATCGGTGAGGACTACGTTCGCCGCCGGCACACCCATGATGGAGCCAGCGATCTGCTCGTAGATTTTCTTCAGCTCGCTGCTGGTCGGCGCATAGTAGTAGTCGCCGGGAGAGGAGGCCAGGCTCTTCAGCTCTGCCTCGTTCACGCTGCCCAGGCCGATGGTGATAATCCGCGTCCCTTTGGCCTTGGCCGCATCCGCCGCCGGCCCAGGGCCGGGGCCCACGTTGTGCACGCCATCGGTCATCAGGATGATGATCGGCCTGTTGTCAGGAACACGCCGCCCGCTCTCCAGCTCCTCCTGGGCCTTGTTGATGCCATCGGTGATGTTAGTCATTCCACCGTGCACCAGGGCATCAATGGCCGCCCTGACGGTTCCCGCCGTTCGGCTCAACTGGTGATTGAGCAGGGCCGAGCTGGCGTAGGACACCAGACCCACCTGATCGGCTCCCGGCCTCAGGTCCAGCCGATCCACGAACGCCTTGGCCGCGTTCTTGGCGTCCTGCAGAGGTGGGCCCTCCATGCTGCCTGAGCGGTCAATGACCAGCATCACGTCGGCGTGCTTCTCGATGAGGGGGCAATCCCCCTTGCCGGTGATGGTCAGGATCACCACTGCATCTTCCCCGGCCTTCACCTGCACTGGGCTGGCCCTCTTGGTGCCCTCCACGGTGCAGACGGGCGAGATGGCGATGGCGTATTCGACCTCGGTCTGGATGGCCGCTTGGGCATACTCGCTCAAGTCCCGATTTAGCCTGTATCGCTCAGGGAAATCTCGAGGGAAGTTCTGGCCAACGAAAGCTTCAACCGCCGCGTACTTTTCAGCGTATTCAGCCGGCCCCCAAATCCCACCTGGGCTATCGGTCGCCACGACGTAGTACATGTCGTGGGAGACGTTGCCGGCATCGTTATGCACACCGGGGTCGTGGCCTGGGATGGGATAGTGCGAGATCAGTGTGCCATACCCTACCCGTCCAGGCCAACCCGCCTCGGCGGTGTTCTTGATGGGATCGCTGAAGAAGACGGTCCGATTGCGCGAATCCACCCCGGCCATGGTGACGAAGTGGCCACCTACGCGCTCCCATCCCTGCCGGGCATCCCACGTCCAGAAGCCCATGAGCAGGATAACGTCCTCGCAGCGTTCCACCTCGTACGCCACCCACTCGAAGGTGGGCTGTTTGACCAACGTAACCTCGTAGTTATCGGCCAGGCCACGGTCAAGCAGGTATTGATTAATGGCGAAGTACATGTCGGACACGTAGGCACCCAAATGGGAGGAACCAGTCCGCTGCCCGTCGGTGTCCATCAGCCAGGCCAGTTCCTCAACGAACGGGCGCACGTTCCTCGGATCGTGGTCGTCCCAAACGTAGGGGTTGTACGATCGCACCATAGAATAATTGTCGTTGATCGCTGGCGGGGGCACCGGATAGGGCTCCATCTTGGAATCGAACCACCACAGACAGTTGGCCGCCGCCAGCGGGCCGCAGTAGGTCCAGGTTTGCGTCCCAGGGTACGTCCAGTCATATTGCCGCTGGTCGAAGTCGGGCATCCCGCTGGGAGCGTAGTCACGCCAGTCTCCAGGTTTCCAGTAGGGTGTCGCTGTAGGGGTAATAGTGGGAGTAGGCGTACTGGTGGGAGTCAGTGTCCTGGTCGGGGTAGGGGTCGTTGTTGGCGTCCTGGTCGGTGTCGAGGTGGGTGTCGGTGTTCTCGTTGGCGTCGAGGTAGGTGTCGGCGTTCTGGTGGGGGTGCTGGTCGCAGTCACGGTGACCGTCTCACACGTATGATTGATCTGGATGGTCTTTTCCGTGTAATCGTTCTGAGTACTGCTGCAGGTGTCATAGAGGAAGATGCGCACCGTGTAATAGCCTGGAGCGGCATCGGAAGGCAAAGTCAGCGGTATCAGAACCTGATTGTCCTGGCCGGGGCCATAGATGGTTCTGGTCTCCGATACGCCGACCAGGGTGTTGGGGGGTGTGCTGGAATCCACGATGTTGATTTCGATCTCGACTTCCTGGCTTTGCAGGGTGGTACGCAGGATCAAGAGCACATTCACCGTAGCACCGGGCACGTAGCAGTTCCTGTCTGTAGCGGCGGAGTGGATGGACGCTGCCCCACTGCCACCTCCCAGCACCAACTGGCCCCAATCAATGGCAGTGCACCAGGCCGGTTTTCCCTGGTAGACACAATTCAGGGTGTCAATGTGCACATCTACCAGGTTATTGCCCTGCTGCACCCAGGCGGGATTCAGGTTGAAGATGGAAGTGCTCCAGACATCGTCGGCTCCTGTCAGGAAGCCAACGAAATAGCCGTTGAAATAGACGGCATCCCGCTCGGGACAACCAGGAACCAAGGGGCTGCCCTGCTCGTCCACGTCCCAGGCGCGCAGACTGAGTTGAGCCGTGGTGAAAGAAGGCAGGGAAGGAACCACGATGTTGAATTCGATGGGCTGGAGGGGATTATCCCGGAAGATGCAGTCGTCGTTAGCCGGATACATGTCCCCGTCAGGGTAGCCAGTGTGTTGGTTGTTCTCATTGTCCTCTTTGGTGATATACACTGTTTCCGCTGCGCCGGGGCAATCACCGATTAATGCCCGAAGGGTGATATCGTCTACGTAAGCGCCCTCGTAGTCGCGGTAGGCCGAGTCACTTTGAAAGAAGAAGCCGATCCAGACCTGAGATTGGCCAACCACGCTTGCCAAACCGAAACTCTGATACTGCCAGCCACCAGAATCTCCCGTTACATTCCAGCCAGTGAAATACGAACCGTCAGTGGAATGGCCCCAAAAAAGACGATCAGGGCTAATCGTTTTATTCCAGCGGTAGAAAAGGAGCTCAGCTTGAGTAGCGGTGCTCAAATTGAAGGGGCCATAGATCATGTACGAGGAGGCGTTGTTGGGATATAGGGCCCCGCATGGTAGACCACTACCATCGGCTCCACCGCCCACACCCCAGGCACTATAAGACCCACTATAGGGCCTACAATACCTCTTGGCCCATCTATAGTCACCATCCCCCTGCTCACCCACGGTCCAGCCAGAGGTGGGGAAGGTTCCCTCGAAGTTCTGGGTCATGATGTTGGTCCAGCCTTGGGCACTGCTTGAGATTTCTATAGGGCTATCCCAAACTATGCCAGAGGTGTCTAAGCGCAAATGGGCTGGCTCAACCACAGGTGATGGCGTCGCTATTGGCCCAGGCCCATCTACCCAGACATCTACCTGCTGAGAATATGCCGTCGGAGTAGGCCCAGGTGGGTCGGCAGAGGCGGGCAGATTAAGGACCAACGCCAGCAACGCTGCTCCCAAAACCAGTAAAACACCCCCAACCCTGAACCAGGTCTTGCCAAAGACTCGACTGTTTTTCACCTCTTTTCCTCCTTGTCACCCAGTGGTGACTTCTATACTCCACACGGTCACAGTTTTTCACTTTGAACGGTTGATTTGAGCGAAAGGGCATTCTTGCCATCTGCGCATTGGTGGCTATAATTCAGTATCATCATATTCCCTGCCAGCCGATGCGAGGTATCAAGTGATCCAAATAGAATTCACGGAAGAAGAAATCAAGGCACTGCATTACGAGCACCTTCACAATCCTCATCCACGCGTTCGACAACGGTGTGCGGTGGTATACCTGAAGACGCTCGGTTTCTCCCATCAGGAGATAGGGCGCATTACGCGCCTCAGTCAACCTACAATCAGAAGCTACTTGGAAATGTACCGAGAGGGTGGGTTGGAGAAACTGAAGGAGCTGAACTTCTCTGCTCCGACCAGTGAGCTGGGCGAGCACCGCGAGATGCTGAAAGCGGAGTTTGAAGCCAATCCACCCTGCACCATCAACGAGGCCATCGAGCGGATTGAGAAGCTGACCGGCCTCCGTCGTTCTCCTACCCAAGTCCGTGAGTTCTTGAAAAGCTTGGGTATGAAACGGCTCAAGGTTGGACACATTCCAGCCAAAGCCGATCCCGAGCAGCAGGCTGAGTTTCTGGAAAAAGAGCTCCAACCCCGCCTGGAGGAAGCCCAGCAAGGCACGCGGCACGTGTTCTTCGTGGATGCCGCGCATTTCGTGCTTCAACCTTTTCTCGGCTTTCTGTGGTGCTTCACACGGGTCTTCATTCAGGCCCCCAGCGGTCGGCAGCGACTGAATGTGCTCGCGGCGTTACATGCCACAACCCACCAATTGGTTACGGTGGTCAATGAAGGCTACATCAATGCTGAAACGGTGGCCACCCTGTTGCGCCAATTGGCCAGTGCTTTTGGCAACTTGCCCATCACGATCGTCCTTGACAATGCACGTTATCAACACTGTCGGATGATCATGCAGTTGGCCGCTGAGTTGGGAATAGAGTTGCTGTTCCTGCCCCCCTACTCGCCGAACTTGAATCTGATCGAGCGACTCTGGAGGTTTGTCAAGAAAGAGTGCTTGTATTCTAAGTACTACGCCGACTTCGATTGTTTCAAGAAAGCGATCTTGGAATGCTTGTCTGAAACGCAAAACAAGCACAAGGCTAAGCTCGCCAGCTTGCTAACCCTCCATTTCCAGACTTTTCAAAGTGAAACTTTATGACCATTGAAAGTATATACTTGGGATGTCGAACAGAGACGTTCGACATCGAAAAAATTATGGCCTCCGAGAGTTGGAGGCGCTACCCGATGGTTCTAGTGTACCAAGTGGCAGTAGTCTACCACATTACCTCCAAGATGTCAAATGCTGATGGGGACACGGCGGCATTTTGATTGAAGGAGGTGCATTTTCCGGTAGGTAGGGGCAACCGCAAGGGTTGCCCCTGCCAGTGGGGTATTAGAGAAACGAGGGAGGGTCAGGTTAAGAGGAATAAGAGCAAAGGTCGCTTACCGCCGAAAGGTGATGCGACGGTAGTAGAAGGACTCACCGAAGCTGGCGGGGCCGTTGTAAACTTCCACGTACCAGCCGTACTCTTTGCCGTATTCCGCCCCCTCAGGCAAACCTGTCAGGGTGAAGCTGTCAGCATACCCCAGATCGCCGGTGATCCACAACCAGTCGCCGGTCTGTAGGTCGAACAGCAGCCAGCGATAGGTGTCGGTGGCGATCATGCGCCGCTGCCAGGTGAAGGTGACGGGCAAGGCCCGAGTGACATCATGAGGCGGCTCCAGCAAGGACACATTGGCGATGTCGAAATCGCCGCCCTGTACGCTGGTGCCAGCGGTATAGGAAGTGATGTATGGGCCGTACCAGACGAAAAGATACGAAGGCTCAGTGATATTAGGCCCATAGCGCACGTAGTATATCTGTCCTGCACCCAAACCGGGTACATTAGTGAACCTGTAGTTACCATTGCTGTCCGTAGTCGTTGTAGCTGCCGTGGACCACGAAGCGCCATCATAGAAGCGCAAGTTCAGCTCGATACCTGGGGCCGTGGCTCCATTGTAACTCACCCTGCCGTATATGCCAGGTACCGTTGTCGCGGGTGGGGTAGGCGTGCGCGTTGGGGTGGTGGTTGCCGTCGGCGTGTTGGTGGATGTTGCCGCTGGCCGAGTCAGCGTTATCGTTGGAGTAGGAGTAGTGGTAGCTGAGGCGTAATTCTTCACGATGAGAGGCAGGTAGATTTTGAAGCCAGGCGGTGTCGTGCTTGTTGGCGTTGGTGTGCTGGTTGGGGTTTGTGTGCGGGTTGGTGTAGACGTGTTAGTGGGTGTGGCGGTGACTGTCGCCGTACGGGTCGCCGTTGGTGTCGGTGTGGTAGTAGGCGTGGCCGTTCCTTCATCCGTATGACCCAGCTTAAACGAGATGGTGCCGTTGACAGCGCCAACATCCCAAATATCCAGCCCCCCTGCGCTGCCGTCGGAAAGGAAGCACGAGGGACTCGTCGTGTCGCTTATGGCCGTTCTTCCTACATTGCTGCTGTAATGCGCATTATATATGTTGCCGTTGAGCGTGAGCGTCCCACCAGGACGATAAATATAGACTTCATCAGGCGGGCCGTCCGCATTCCCATAACCATCTTCATTGGTATTTATCCTGTAAACAAGCAGGCCCGATGCCGACAATGAATTCTCAAAAGTTCCTGCCTTTCTACGGTACTCAACCACGAAATACTCGGCCGGGGAGTTCGATGCGATCTTATAGCAGTTATTCGTCGAGGAAGTCAGAGGATTGAGGGTATACGTGCCAGGCGACGATATCTCTTGACAAGAGTTAATCCACTTCCCATAACGATACTTCATGTATGCCCCCATATGCTGGGGCGGATTACGGACATCTTCCATGATGTCCCACGGCCCAACAGGCTCAAGCCCATCGAGAGAGTAGTGGTAAAGATCAGGAGCACCCAAGACGTGAAACATTTCGTGGCACAACACACCGACACCTTCGCTCGCCAGGCTCGTTTGTAACTGAAAAGTGTATGTCCTAACCAGCTTGCCATTAATGAAGGTGTCATAGTAATACAATGTCCACTGATGAGGCCACAGCAGATCGTTCCAACCGTCAGGTGAACCATAGACGATAAAGGTGACACTATCCACTCTACCATCGCCATCACCGTCCACATTCAGACCCGGCGGTATGGCTCCGCTGACAGCGTTCACAGCATTTGCAAGAAGCGTCTGTTCTCTATACCTACCCATATACTCGTCCGTGTATCCGATAGGGTTGGTTACGGCGTTATAGGGCTGATAATAGCCCCGGGGGTGAGCGTCCTGATAGGAGACGACGGTGGCTCCGGGGATAGGATAAAAGGTTGAGGAAACCGTCAATGCATTGTATGAAACCTCGCGAAAGTAATTTATCATCGAATTATCACCTGCACGCGTAGAATTAAACATATTATGATAAGTGGAAATTGCATCGGTGAATTCGGGCTCATCGGAAAAACGGATAAAGATGACAATATTGTTGATCGTACCAGTTGTTGGTGCCGGGTATGGTGGCGGCTCAGAAGCCAAAAACGAGAGCCTGATCTGCCTCATTTGCTCTGGCGTGATATTAAGATAGGGCTCCAGCCCAACGGACACAGGATCAACCTTGCCGACGATGTATCCCGAAGGAACCAAGGCTCCATTGACTTTCGTCGCATATTCGAGGTAGCCGGTGCTCGTATTTCTTACGATGGTAAACCCATTCTCATCATGCACCCAATTGTAGAATTCATCTCCAGTCGCAAAAAGGTGGAGTATTTCACCATCAGGTTGCTGTAGCGTTATAGGAACATTTTCTAAAGGTGCACCAAAAACAGGGCCAGAAATGAAGAGCACAAAAGCTATGCTTATTACTGTACTTATGAAAAATAGTTTTTTAGCAGGCATCTTAGCCTCCATTCATCTCGCTGGTATCGGATAAGCATAAGTTGGCTCAACCGCCAACGTCGGGGCCCCAACCAGATCAGGCTCATCCGGGAGTTGGAGACACTACTTCATTGATGGTAGTTTAGCACGTAACTTCTGAGATGTCAAAACGGGTTGTGGCATAAATCTAATGCCCACCGCGTCATAAGCTGGCTTGACAAGATAGCCAAGATAGTATAAAATAATCTCCAGAGATTGGCCGAGGTAGCTCAGCCTGGTAGAGCACCTGACTGAAAATCAGGGTGTCCCCAGTTCAAGTCTGGGCCTCGGCACTGAAGCGAGTAGCTGTTGTGCGGGCGTAGTTCAGTGGTAGAACGTCTCCTTGCCAAGGAGAAGGTCATGGGTTCGAATCCCACCGCCCGCTTTTGCGAAAAGCGAAAGCCTTGCCTGAATTGGCTCCAGTGGGTAGGAGAGCCCTTTCCGGCTATCAAGGGGCGTCCTCGCCCCGTCCCGGCTGCTTCCAAAGGCCCAGAACAGGGCGGGGACGCCCCTCGAGAGCAACTATGTAAGGCTCTCAGAAGCAAGTGGCGACGTCGCCAAGTGGTAAGGCAAGGGTCTGCAAAACCCTCATTCGCCGGTTCAAATCCGGCCGTCGCCTCTGGAATAATCGGACCTGTTCATCGTGTGCTCGCCGCGGACCTGGTCGGCCCAGGGTCCAGCGGGAGCAGGTGAACATTTAACCATTCGCTAAGGCTGATAGTGAAGCAACTTGCTATCAGCCCTTTGTCTATGGGGCGGTGGCGGAACGGCAGACGCTGCGGACTTAAAATCCGCTGGAGGAAACTCCGTGAGGGTTCGAATCCCTCCCGCCCCACTGATGCCCTTGACAGGTCACCAGATTTTCTCCAGGAGCGCTGTGGACTTGTCTATCTCTTCTCCCCTTGCCATCAGCTTTTCGCCGTTCCAAACTCCATTCCTCGGTTTGCGTCCAGAACCAGAGGAGGGAGGGGGAGCGCCAGTCGTGCTGGCCGCCGATGAGGGTCCAGTGGAGTTCCACGGCCAGGTGAATATCTCGGCCGCCCTGGAGGTGGACATGGTGGCCGGCCAGGGCGTTGAGGCTGCCGGCCATCTCTGGGTGGGGCTCGACGTAGCCCAGGGCCTTGAGGCAGGCCACGGCCTCGGCCAGGCGCTCCTCAGGCACCAGGAGGTCCAGGTCGCCCATGGGCCGGAGGCCGATGTCGTCGTACACGGTGGTGGCTAACGCTGCACCTTTGAGGATGATGGTGGGGATTGGATATCGGGGGTTGGATATTGGAGATTTGAAAAAGGACACCGAGCTTGAGAGAAAGCCACATCAACAGACAGGCGGGTTTGAGCGCTCTCTGTGACAAGGTCATCGAAGCGGGCTGGATGGCAGTGGCTGTCGTGGTGCCCCTCTTTTTCGATGTCTATAGTCACCGCTCTTTTGAGCCCGGCAAGATCGCTCTGATGTGTTCGATTGCCCTGGTGATGGGGCTGGCCTGGGTAATCAAGGTGTTGGAAGTTGGAAATTGGAGGTTGGAGGTTGGAGGTTGGAGGCTGGTAATGAGGACTCCTTTGGCCCTCCCTACGTTGCTTCTGGCTATAGCTTGCATCTTTGCCACCCTCACCTCCATCGCTCCTCGACTCAGCCTCTGGGGATCCTACCATCGCATGCAGGGCACTTATACCATCCTCTCCTATATCGCGATCTTCTTTTTAATTCTGCGCACCTTGCGCCATCGGGGGCAACTCCATCGTTTGATCACCGTCGTACTCTTCACCAGCCTGCCCGTATCGCTCTATGGGATCATGCAGCGCTACGGCCTGGATCCGATAGCCTGGACGAACATAGGGGCGGAGGTTACTGTCCGTGCTATTTCCACCATGGGCAACCCCATCTTCGTGGCAGCTTACCTGATCATGATCGTGCCCTTGACAGTAGGGCGGCTCACGCAGCTCTCCACGGTCATTGGCGCTGGAAAAAGGGCGGTCTCTCTTTACGTTCTCAGCGGATGTTACGTCTTACTTCTGGTTATTCAATTGCTCTGCATCCTCTTCACCCAGAGCCGCGGGCCTTTGCTGGGCCTCATGGGCGGCTGTTTCTTCTTTTTTCTTCTTTGGGCAGCCTCGAGACGTGAGAAGGGGTTAGCCTTGGCCGTGTTTGGAGCAGCGATCGTTCTTGGCCTCCTCCTGATAGCTTTGAACCTGCCCGATACCCCCTTCGCGTCCATACGAGAGATGCCTCATCTTGGGCGGCTGAGTGGTATGCTCGATCCAGAATCGCGCACAGCTCAACAGAGGGTGTTAGCCTGGGAAGGAACCGTCAACCTCGTGGCCGCCGATCCGAGGCGAGTCCTTATGGGCTACGGGCCAGAGACCATGATCGTGACCCTGAATCCCTATCTCTCAGCCGACCTGGCGGCCTTGAAGCCGGGCGAGACCTTCGACCGCTCGCATAATGAGACTTTGGACACTCTGGCGACGACAGGGCTCATGGGACTGGCCGCTTATCTCCTTCTCTTCGGCAGCCTGTTTTATTACGGCCTGAAGTGTCTTGGCCTGATCAAAAGCCGTGGGCAGCGAAACCTGTTCATTCTCCTGTGCTCGGCGGGAGGGCTGGCCGGCGGGTTACTTCCCTGGCTCCTGGAGGGTAAGTGGAGGTTTGTGGGGATAGGGATACCTGCTGGCATGTTGCTGGCTCTGGCCACATACTTGATGACCACACTTAAAGTTCAAAGTTCAAAGTCCAAAGTCCAAAGTCCAAAGTCTAACCTCCAACTTCCAACTTCCAACCTCCAACCTCTGTTAATTGCCTTGCTCTCGGCGGTCATAGCCCATTTCATCGAGATCCAGTCTGGCATCGCCGTTGTAGCTACTCGTACTTACTTCTGGGTCTACGCGGCCTTAATTGTCGTTGTTGGGTCCTACCTCCAGGAAGAAACGACCCTAAAATATACCAGTCAGCGGCTCAGCATACGGCAGAAGGGCAGCACAGGGCAGAAACTGATTTCTCCCGCAAAAATCTCGAGCGTGCCAGACACCCGGGGCGCTTCCCTTGTTTCCCATTCCCTGCTGGGGGGGCTAATCTTAGCGACAATGGGCTTCGCTTTAATCGGCCATCAAGTCCATTCCCAAGGGCAACGTCTCGCCCTGCTGGGATTTTTTGTCATTGTGTGGTTAATCTGCGGTACAATCGCCATCATCGAGACCGGGGAAGGGGGCGTTTCCTTGGCAGATAGTATTCAGAGAGCGCCCCTTTTGATTTCCCTGGGCTGGTTGGTGGCGTTCTTAATCGTCCAAATCTTCGCCATGCACGGGAATGGGGCGAATATCCTGATCTTCTACTATCTCTATCTTTTCCTGACCGTCGCTGTTATCGCCCTCGTCCTGCTCAAGGCAATGCCCACTCCCGTTCACCTTCAGCCACGACTCCGGTGGTGGCCTTATCCCTTTTTGATCGCAGGTGCCGGGGCTTTGATCATCGTAGCCAACTTAAACCCTATTAAAGCAGACATCTATTACAAACAGGGCCTGGCCTACGCTAACAGTGAGCGGTGGGATGAAAGCATCGCCCTGTTCCAACGCGCCCTGAAACTCGCTCCTGACCAAGATTTCTATTATCTCTTTTTGGCAGGAGCCTGTGTGGAGAAGGCCAGGGCTGTTTCGGACGTAAGCGAAAGATCGGCCTGGCTCGAAGAGGCTCGAAGGGCGCTAGAGCGAGGAAAGGAAATCAGCCCCCTCAATCCAGATCACGTCAGCAAGCTGGGGCTGTTGTATCGAGCCTGGGGGGAGATGCTTACCGACCCACAAGAACGGGCCCAGAAGCTTGACCAGGCCATAGAGTATTATCGCCAGGCCGAGGCCTTGCGGCCCCACGATCCAGGGATACTCAACGAGTGGGGCCTGGTTCACTTTGCCCAGGGAGAATACGACCAGGCGATTGATAAGTACCAGAGGTCGTTGAGCTTAAACCCCTGGTCTATTCAGACCTACCTCCTGTTGGGAGATGCCTGTAGCGCAGGCGGAGACCTCGTTCAGGCGGTGGAAGCTTACCAGAGAGCCGTAGAAATGGCCCCCGATGACTTCACCGCCCACAGAAGCCTGGCGCTTCTGTACCAGCAGATGGGGCGCGTCGAAGAGGCCATCGCCGAAGCGGAGACAGCCAGCAGCCTCGCCCCAGGCCACGAGGCTGCAGCCCTACAGGAGCTCATTATTCATCTCCAGGCACAAAGATGATGAATGATAGACCTTTCGTAAGCGTCGTCATTCCCGTGCGCAACGAAGAGGAATTCATTGCTCGGTGTCTGCAAGCGGTGGTTGACCAGGACTATCCCCACGATAGCATGGAAATTCTGGTAGTGGATGGTGGGTCGGAAGACCGCTCTCGTGAGATCGTTACGGAGTTCAGTTCGAAGTATCCCATGGTCAGATTGTTGGACAACCCACTGCTCAGCGCCCCGGCAGGTCTCAACCTGGGGATCAGGGAGGCCAGAGGCGATGTAATCGTTCGCGTGGATGGGCATTGCCTGCTCGAGCCCGACTACGTTAGCCTGTGTGTCAGGTGTCTGCGGGAGACAGGGGCCGACAACGTTGGCGGTCTGATACGGGCGGTAGGGCGGAGCTACGTAGAACAGGTTATCGCTTTAGCCATCAATTCCTTCTTCGGCTCTGGTGGCTCCAAGTTTCACTACGCCTCGGAAGAGCAATACGCAGATACCGTTTACCTGGGCGCTTTCCCACGGCACGTATTTGACAGGGTCGGTTTATTTAACGAGAGATTGATGCGCAACCAGGATTATGAGCTAAACTATCGTATCAGGGCGGCCGGGGGAAAGATATTCCTTTCACCAGCCATCAGGTCGTCTTATTACGGGCGTTCGACCTTGGGGGAGCTGTGGCAGCAATACTTTCAATACGGCTTCTGGAAGCCAGAGGTGCTCCACATGCATCCCCGATCCGTTCGACCTCGCCATTTGGTGGCCCCCCTTTTCGTCTTCGGCCTTTTGGTCACTGGCCTGCTGGGCCTCGTCCACCGCGGTTTCCTCAACTTATTCCTGTTAGTGATCTCAGGTTACCTGCTTGCCTCTTTGCTTTCCTCCCTGTTAATCGCCCGCCGCGAAGGCTGGAGGTACTTCCCTCTTTTGCCCGTGGCCTTTGGTGTCATGCACTTCGGGTGGGGCCTGGGTTTTCTGTTGGGGCTGGTCAGGACGGGGATTTCGGCTCTACGCCCGGCGCGATAAAACTGCTACCAAGGGGCGTCTCCATCTCGTCCAAAGGTCTTTGGCCCACGAAATCGGGGCGAGGACGCCCCTCAGCAGCAGGGGAGAAGGCAAAGAGAACTTTCGTTTCTTGACCAGGAATCCTAATCATACTATAATACCCGTGAAAGGAGAGCATTTATGGAAGAGGAAATTGATCTGCGAGAATACATCAACGTCATCGTCAGGCGCTGGAAATGGATTGCAGGCATCACCCTGGTGGCAGTGATCACCGCAGCCATCGTCAGTTTCCTGGTCTTGCCACCCGTCTACCAGGCCAAGGCGGGGGTGGTCATCGTCAAATCCAGGTCGGAGATCGCTTTCGAGCCCAAGTATCGCACCTTGACGGAAGAGGATATCGCCTCGCGGCGCAAGGCCCTGGAGGCCCTGGTGAGGAGCAGTTCGGTGGCTGCGGAGGTGATTGACAAGTTAGGATCCACCCTGCAGCCTGAGGAGCGAGAAGTGGAAGCGCTACTGGATATAGTAGAGACGACGAGCAATGGCGATCTCATTGGCATCAAAGTCGAGGGAAAGGATCCCAGCAAAATCGCCGCCATCGCCAATGCCTGGGGCGAGGCCTATGAAAGGTACGTCAATGAGCTATACGGTGGCAGGATCCAATCGCCAGAAGACATCCAGCCCCAGGTCGCCGAGGCCAGGAGTAGCTATAAAGAGACCGAGGAGGCCCTGGCCAGGTTCATGGGAGACAACCAGATCGAGGCCCTCAGCCGAGAGATAGGAGCCAAGCAGAATACCTTGGCTGACTACTATTCTACCACGCAGATGCTCGACCGGCTCATCGCCGACGCCACAGCCCTGCGGGATCAGTTGCGCCAGGGGGCTTCCTCCGCAAGAACGGGGAATAGTCTCTCCATCTTGCTTCTCCAGGCGAGCAGCTTTACGTTGCTATCGCCTGGATTACCAGTTCAACTTCAGCTTTCTTTCGATGAGCAGAGCATTCTGGAGAGCAGTGTCGAGGAGCAGGTCCAGGAACTCGATGTCTTGCTCTCTGTCCTGGAGGCCAGGCTAGCGGGGGTACAGGCACGCATAGACGAGAGAGCTCTCCAGCAGGAAATCTTGCAACTTCAGGAACAACTGGAGCGAGAGCAGGCCAGAATGCGAGAGCTGACTCAGGCTCGTGACCTGGCCTGGGAGACCTATAATACCCTGGCTCGCAAGGAGGCCGAAGTCGGTGTCGCTTCTCAGGCAACGGACACTGAAGTGCGCTTCGCTGTGCGTGCCGTGGAGCCCAAAGAGCCCGTGGCTCCGAAGAAGAAGCTGAACATCGCCATCGCCGGGGTGCTGGGGTTGATGGTGGGGGTGTTTGGGGCGTTCCTGGTGGAGTACTTCGAGGGATGGAGGGCAGAGGAATGAGGGGGTACAGGGGGTAAGATGGGGAGTAGCATGGTGAGAACAGAGGTAAGAGAGGCCATTCGGCTTGCGCTGCCGAAGGAGAGGATGACCTACGAGGAGTTCCTCCCATGGTGCGACGAGGACACCTGGGCGGAGTAGGTGGATGGGGAGGTGATCATGCTCGCACCGGCATCGAATCGGCATCAAGACCTGAGCGACTTCCTGGCTTTTATCATGCGTGTCTTTGCGGGTGAGGGAATATTGGCTGATTGATCCCCAGCGGAGGAGAGCGGAGTTCTACAGGCTGGGGAAGGAGGGATGGTATCAGATCGTGCCCGTGGATGAGGAGGGAGTATATCGCTCTGAGGTGGTATCGGGCTTCTGGGTGAAGCTGACCTGGTTTTGGGACGAGCCCCTGCCCCGCGTGCTGGACGTGCTGAGGGAGCTAGGGGTGGTGTGAGAGGAGCTGGGGAGCAGATGCCCCTCTCTGCAGATCGGTGGAGAACGGGGGCGATTTTTTGGTGAAGTCTTCAGGCCGAGACCTTCGCCGCCTCGTTTCACGTAAAATTCACGCCCGCTTTACGCCAAATTCATGCCCGAACAGGTCGAATCATGGTATACTTATGATACAACCTGAGCATGACAGAAGATGAAAAGCGGGAGGAGTTTGAGCGGCTTTCCAGCGTGATCGCCGAGCGCATGCCTTATCGCTCGCTGGAGAAGTTTGAGCGATGCGAGGGAACGGGTATGGTCTTGTTGGATATTAAGGCAGATCTGGTTTACGAGCGCCGGCTGCGTCAGGGTGGTGATTTGTTGTTGCGCGAGGCCAGTGCCTTCTTCGCCGGCGGCGGCACGCTGCGCCAGACGTTGCATCGGCTGGTGGAGCGACTGACGGCCGAGGGCATTGACTACGCCCTGTTGGGAGGGCTGGCACTGGGTGAGCACGGGTATCCGCGGCTGACCCAGGATATTGACTTGCTTTTGTCACCAGCCGGCCTGGCGCGCTTTCAAGAGCGGTTGGTGAGCCGTGGCTATCGCCCCGCCCTTCGCCGGGCTCAGGGCAAGCTATTCGAAGGGGCACAGAAGACGTTTCGAGACAGCGAGACCGGGGTGCGCATCGAAATCGTCACCGCAGGGGAGTATCCCGGTGATGGACTGCCCAAACCGGTGGCCTTCCCTGATCCGGCCCAGCCTGGTGTGACGGTGGAGGTGGAAGGCGTTCGGGTGATTGCCCTGGAGAAGCTGGTGGAATTGAAGCTGGCATCGGGTCAGAGCGCTCCCCATCGCCGGCGCGATCTGGCCGACGTGCAGGACCTGATCCGGGCACGTGGATTGCCGGCGGAGTTGGCAGAGTGCCTGGATGCCAGTGTGCGGGATATTTATCGTCAGCTCTGGGCTGAGGCGCAGGTGGCCGAGATGTACATTTGAGGAATTCTATAACCCTTTGTAAGCCGTTTGGCATGTTATGGGCGGAGGATCGGGTTAAAAAGGAGGGGAAACGATGCGGATGATCAGACAACGAGAGCTTGATCTAGAGGCAATGGATAGTTGGTATGCAGCTCATTTTGAAGAGTTGGTGCGAGAATACGCCGGCAAGGCCATTGCTGTGGTGGAAGGCAAAATCGCTGTGGTGGCTGATACGGAGAAGGAAGCAGATCGGTTGGCCAGAAAGGCGCATCCGGATATCGTCCCTCTCGTGTTGGCTATCCCTACGGAAGAGGAGCTTGTATGCCTATTGTAACATATCGCTACAAACGGCTGAAAGATGTGCAAGTTCCCATTATCACTTTGGCCATCCGGTATGGAGAGGAATGGTATCCGGTAGAAGCATATGTGGATAGCGGCGCTACTTACAGTGTATTCACGACCCGGGTAGCCGACCGTCTTGGATTAGACTATCGTACTGGCTCCAAAGTGTACGTTCAAGTAGGGGATGGGGGATTCATACCAGTGTATCTGCATAACCTTGAAATCCAGGTTGGGAGGCATCGCCTAGGCGTTCCGTTAGGCTTCTCTGACAAGCTCGGAATCAGATTCAACCTGCTTGGGCGGGCAGGGATTTTCGGCTATTTCAAAGTCTGCTTCGATGAGCGGGATTTCCTGATTACTTTCTCACCCTACGAGGTCTAGCGGAAGAGCGAGAAGGCAAGGGAGCAAGCGAGGTGAAAACACAAGCAGCTTTCACGCCAAATTCACACCAGCTTTACGCCAATTTCACGCCCAAATGGAGTAAGTGATGGTATACTTTTAGATGGGAGAGATAGCTTACAGGGGGAGTGGGACAGTGACTTTCCCGAGAGTGATTGGTAAGATCGCGAGTAGGAGGGCAAAATGAACACATTTGTTATGGATAAGGTAGTTGAACAATTGAAAGCCTTGCCACATGAATTGCAGTGGCGGGTGCTCGAGTTCACGCGCGCGCTTGCCGTCTCTATTCCGCGCGGCGTCCCTGGTCAGCAACTTTTGCGCTTTGCTGGTGTGATACCGCTGGACGACCTGCAACTTATGCGCCTTGCTATTGAAGAAGGTTGCGAACGGATCGACACCAATGAGTGGTAAATACCTGCTGGATACCAACATCATTATCGCCTTGTTCGCAGATGATACGACTGTCAAAGAGAATCTCTCAAAGGCTGAGGAAACGTTCATTTCCAGCGTAGTGGTTGGAGAACTGTGTTACGGGGCGCGAAAATCGGCGCGGGTGCAGGAGAATCTCACACGCATTGACGAGTTTGCGGCAAGCAGTGTGGTGTTGGGATGTGATACTGATACCGCACGGCGATATGGCGAAATCAAGAACGCACTACGCATAAGGGAGGGAAAGATGGCTGTTGTAGATCTAATTCAAAAGAAAGTGGAGTTGCTTCCGGAGCCAACCCAGCAGGAAATTCTGGATTTCGTAGACTACTTGTTGCAAAAGGCCCGCCAGGAAGATGTGTTGTGGTCTAAGCTTTCGCTGAGGTGGGTGTTGCAGGGATTAGAAGATGAAGAATGGCCGGAATATGACGTCCAAGCTCTGAAGGAGAGGTGAGCGTGAAACAGCCGGGTCGCGTGGCTCTGGTACCTTTTCCTCTGGTTGATCTGACGCCTGGTA
>Ga0194125_10004505_pt1 | contig 21662 bp, 17 predicted proteins | sample TA2KigC250mmetaG_FD_148626 | JGI IMG/M metagenome (GOLD analysis project Ga0194125, IMG submission 148626) | Freshwater microbial communities from Lake Tanganyika, Tanzania - TA2015034 Kigoma Deep Cast 250m | ecosystem: Environmental > Aquatic > Freshwater > Lake | place: Tanzania: Lake...
GGATCGGCGAGGACGAAGAAAACCGCGCCTGGGACTACCTGGGCCGGGTGCGGGAGTTCGTGGAGAGACGCAAGAAAGGGCTGGACGAGGACACCCTGGCCGCGGTGATGGACGCCATCTACACCGCTGAGGGCAGCGATTGGTTCTGGTGGTACGGCGCCGATCAGAACAGCGGCGACGACGCCAGCTTCGACCTACAATTCCGGCTGACCCTGCAACGGGTGTACGAGCTGATGGGCGAGCCGGTGCCCGCCTTCCTCAAAGTGCCGGTGATCCCTCAAACTCCCGTGGCTCCGGTGGCCGGCGCCTCGGCGGTGATCACGCCGACTATTGATGGCCTGGTTGGGGAAGAGGAGTGGCAAGGTGGGGGCTATTACACCGAAGAGGATGGCATCATCGCCCAACTTTGGTACGGCTTCGACACCGAAAACCTGTACCTGCGGGGGGACGCTCGCCAGCCCTGGGCCGATACGTTCGCTTCGCTCAGTACAGGGGTGAGCGACGAGACCCGCATCGGCTTCTACCTGACCCGGCCCGGCGGTGGCAGCGAGAATCCCTTCAGCCGCATCGGCGCCGAGGAAACCCTGCTGGGCTTCGGGGCCAACACGCTGCTGGAAGTGACGGTCAAAGGCGATGCTGCCACCGCCACCTTCTACGTCGTGGAAGATGGTAACTACAGCGAAGCCGTTGCTGACCTGCCAGTCGGCCTCTTCGGCAGCACGCTGGAAGTGGCCCTCCCCTACGCCGACTTTGGCAAGCCCGACGCTGGCGATGTGTTCAGACTGCGGGCGGTGGTCAGTGAGGGTGAGGAGCGTGACATCCAGGCGGTGCCGGGCGCTGGCCCCGCTCAACTCGTGGTGCCCGACCTGGGCCTGACCACGCCCATTCTCACCGTCGTTGACCCCGAAAAGGACGATCACGGGCCTGGCCACTACACCTATCCCCTGGACACCGTGTTCAGCGCCCGCGCCTACGACCTGACCGAGTTCGCCGTGGCCGAGGACGACAACAATCTGATCTTCCGCTTCACCTTTGCTGGCAAGCTCAACAACGACTGGGGCGCGCCCAACGGCATGGGCATCCACGCCCTGGACGTGTACATTGACGCCGCGGAGGGCGGCGAGCGCAAGCTGTTGCCCGGTCGCAACGCCGCCCTGCCGGTGGGCAGCGGCTGGGAATTCGCCATCTGGGCCGAGGGCTGGACGCCCGGCCTCTACGGGCCTCCCACCGCCGATTCCCCCAAACCGGTGCAGATTGGCGACATCAGCACCCTGAACATCGTCAGCGACCCCGGCCAGAACAAGATCACCATCCGCGTGGCCAAGAAGGTCTTCGCCGACAGCCTGGGCCTGAGCGTGGAGGCCCTCGATCCAGCGTCGTGGCGCTATCTGGGCGTGGTGATGAGCCAGGAGGGCTATCCCAGCAGCGGGGTGTGGCGCATCCGCGACGTGGAGACCACGGCCAAGCAGTGGCGCCTGGGCGGCGCTCCGCCCAACAGCAACACCCATCCTCGCATCGTAGACGTGGCCTATCCCGCCGATTTTCCCGTCAGCCAGGAGGAGGCCCTGAGCGGCTTCACGCCCCGCATGGTGGACGCCAGCGAATTCGATGCCCTATCGCCCGATGACTTTGCCCAGTTGCCGATGGTGACTCCATGAGGGGAACAGTAGGAGGCGTCTCTGACGCCGATTCAGGAAGCAGGTTGGTCTCAGAGCGATTAGTTTTGGCTTCGGCCTCGCCGCGACGGCAGCAGCTCTTCTCCCTCTTGAACGTGCCTTTCGTGACTGCGACGGCCGATGTGGACGAGGAAATCGGAGAGGGAGAGAGCCCTCAGGAGATGGTCCGCCGCCTGAGCCTGGCCAAGGCCAGGGCGGTGGCTCTCTCCTATCCTGAGGGACTGATCGTGGCTGCCGATACCACCGTCGTCGTGGATGGTGATGTGCTGGGTAAGCCAGCAGACGAAGCCGAGGCTATAGCCATGCTGCGGCGCTTGCGGGGGCGAAAGCACACCGTCTTCAGCGGAGTGACAGTCTATCGTCCGCCCCCCCTCTCTCTCCCCTCCACTGGGCCCCCCTTTCATCCCCCCCCACTGGGCCCCCCTTTCATCCCCCCCACTGGCCCCCCCTTTCATCCCCCCCACTGGGGGGGAAAGAGGGGGGGCATCACGGAGCTGGCCGAGAGCGCGGTCTGGATGAGGGCCTACACCGACGAGCAAGTAGCTCGCTACGTAGCCAGTGGCGATCCCCTGGACAAGGCTGGGGGCTACGCCATCCAGCACCAGAACTTCAGTCCCGTGGAGCGGATAGAGGGATGTTACGCCAGCGTTATGGGCCTGCCCCTTTGTCACCTGGTCAGGGCTTTGGCCCAACTCGGTCTGACGCTGCCCGTGGATGTGCCCCAGGTCTGCCAGGGCTTCACTGGTCATCGTTGTCTCGTGGCCGGGGAGATTCTGGGGAGATAGCCGCCGCCACCCCCACCCCAGCCCTCCCCCTCTGAGGGGGAGGCAAGAGAGCCGCTGATCGTGATCAGCGGCTCTCTTGCGTACGAGCATACAACCCGTGTCATTGCGAGGCACGGTTTTTGTGCTGGTTCGTAGTGGCGACTTTAGTCGCCCTTGCCGCTCAGCGACGACTGAAGTCGTTACTACGAACCATACCCAGGCTTCTGCCCCCTACGGATGGCGCGATGCGCCATGGAAAACTCGCAATGACAGGAGGGTTTGGCATCATCTCCAGGGCATGGGTGGGACATCGCTGGGCCAGGCGTAGGGTCCGCTTCGGAAGTCGTCCCAGTAATCGCGCTCGTTGATCAGGCGGTAGGAGAAGATGGCCTGGCCGTTTGCACCGGCCTCTCTGGCCAGGTTGATGCTTCTGGCAATGTCAGAGAAGTCGTCGTAGTGGGCCAGAGAAGGTGAGGTCCCGGCGTAAATCCCGGCCAGCACGAAGCGGCCGTTGTCCGCAGCCACGAAGTCACGGATAAGGGTCTCAAAGCGGAGGGGATAATCATCTGGCTCTTCACCGGCCAGGGAGATCAGGTTGGCATAGAGCATGGGAACGATGCCATCAATCAGCTCTCCCCTCATCCACCCCTGGGAATCCTGATAGTAGCCGTCATAACCGTCGTTGGTGATCCAGTCCCAGTAATCCCGATAAATGGGCCATACCGCTGCCGTCAGCATCACGTCCCTATCAGCAAGCCCATAGATTTGGTCTACCAGGCCCGTCACCTGCGCCCGTTGCCAATCTTCCCAGGCAAGATTCGGATCCAGAATCCGGGCCTCGGCGAAACGGGCCTCGCTGATGGGATCACGGGAAAACCCCGGCCCGGCGTAACGGATGTGATCCAGGTGCAGGCCGTCCACCTCGTAGTTCGTCACGATGTCCTGGCAGACAGAGGTGATGTGATCAACCGTCAGCGTGACCGCAGGACTGGCATACAGGTACGGGAACCGGCGGTCGCTCAACAGCATAGGACCTTCCTCATCCCACTGTCGCCAGTCGGCCCAGCCGTAGGTGTGGGAGAGCTTCCAGAACAGGTGCTGCGGCGTAACATTGGCCGGCGGCGCCTGTCCCTCTGGCGAGGTCAACCATACGGGATAGACGTTGACCCAGGCGTGCAACTCCAGGCCAGCGGCGTGGGCCAGCTCCACTGCGGTGGCCAAAGGGTCCCAGCCGGGATCTTGCCCCAGGGTGCCCGTTAGCCTCGCTGCCCAGGGCTCGTAGTGAGAAGCGTAATAGGCATCGGCAGTGCCGCGCACCTGGAAGAAGATGATGTTGAAATTGGCGTAGGCGGCTCGATTTACGATATTTTGGATGTCCTCTGGATTTGAGTAATCCCAGCGGGTCACCCAGAGGGCCCGCGCTTCCGGTGGGGTAGGATAGGATTTCATGATCAGTGGCAAGTATAAGCGGTAAAGCGGGGTTTTAGTTGGCGTAGGCGTCACAGTTGGGGTAAAGAGTATTGTTCCAGTCGGCGTAGGCGTACTCGTCGGTGTCGTGGTGGCAGTAGGTGTGGACGTAGGAGTTGGAGTGATTGTCGGGCAGCATACCTGTACCGACACATCATCCAGGTACATGGCTGTCTTGCGATTGCCTAACCCATCGTTGTAGACGTTGAAGTACAGGATGATGGCCTGCCCCTTGTAGGCCGCCAGGTTGAAGGTGTGGTGCGTCCAGGTTTGGCTGTTGGAGCAGATTTTACCCATCGCACGGGTTATAAAGCCCCAGGACTGGCTGAAGATAATCACCTCTTGCCAATCGTACGGGAAGGCATCCTGGCAGATGGGGTAGTACCAGAACGACAGCGTGGCGCTCGCGGCGTGGGCGGGGATGGTCACCTGCTGATAGACCGAGGAGTAGCTTTGAGCATCGCTCTGGTCCGTGATTCCCAGACGCATGGCCCAGGAACCCGTCCGAACCACAGCGTTGGAGTAGGCTGCTGGGCGCGGGGAGCTCCGTGGGATCCAACATTCTGTTGTTTCAAAGCCGCCGTTGCAAATCAGCTCATCGCAGGGGGTTGGCGTTGGGGTACTGGTTGGAGTGGGTGTATTCGTTGGAGTGGATGTGGGAGTGGCCGTAGGCGTGGCCGTTGAGGTCGGCGTGGAGGTGTAAGTCGGTGTTGTTGTGGGCGTACTTGTCGGCGTATTAGTGACTGTAGGTGTGCTCGTTGGCGTCGTGGTAGCTGTGGATGTCGAAGTTGACGTCGGCGTGGTGGTGTAGGTCGGTGTTTCTGTGGGGGCGCTCGTTGGTGTCGTGGTGGCGGTGAAGGTGGGCGTTTGCGTAGGGGTGCTGGTCGGTGTCGTGCTAGGTGTAAGCGTTGCCGTTGAGGTCGGCGTAGAGGTGCTAGTCGGTGTTGTCGTGGGGGTGCTTGTCGGAGTTGTGGTGGCCGTAGCTGTGGGCGTGGTTATTTTCGTGATGGTATTTATCCACGTCCCCCACATTGCTGCAGACGCCCCCCCCCAACCCCCCCTGCTAGGGGGGGAGAGGGGGGGGCTGCATCTCGTGCTCCCGCCTGCATCCCCGGCCTCAAGCGGTGCAGCCTCAACGCTGGTTGATAGCAAAATCAGGAATATCGCTGCCCATGCTAGTTTACTGATCGCTTTGTTTCTTCTCACCACGGCCTCCCTTCTGCGTGAAACGTGATGCGTGAAACGTGATGCGTGAAACGTGATGCGTGATTGACGTTTCACGTTTTACGTTTCACTCGATGATGACCCAACCCGCCTGGTATTTGTCCAACTGTTCCCTGGTATAATCATCCATGGGATGCTCTCGCTCTGGGATCTCGATCTCTTTCTTCACCCCACAGAGCTCGGTGGAGAAGTAGCGCTGGCCGGTGTCGTTGATCATGGTGACCATGACCCCCGCCTCAGGATAGCGCCGCGCTACTTTGAGGGCTGCGACTACGTTGCTGCCGGAGGAGATGCCGCAAAAGATGCCTTCCTCGAGGGCCAGCCTTTGGCCCATCTCGATGGCCTCATCCGAGGTGGTGAGAACGACGCCGTCGAGGATGGAGAGGTCCAGATTACGGGGCACGAACCCGTCGCCGATGCCCTCGATCCTGTGGGAGCCCCACTCCCGCCTGGCGAGCATGGGGGCCTCGGTCGGCTCCACGGCGAAGAGCTTGACCTCAGGCTTCATCTTTCTCAGGTAGCGGCCAATGCCGGTCAGCGTCCCACCGGTGCCCTGGGTGGCGAGGAAAATGTCTACCTCCCCTCCCGTCTGCTCCCAGATCTCGGGGCCGGTGGTGGTGTAGTGGGCCATCACATTGTCTGGGTTCGTGAATTGTCCCGCTTCCCAGTATTTCCCCGCCTCAGCGGCCTTCATCTCCCTGACCTTCTCCAGGCAGAGGTCCACGTCGCTCTCCCCTCCTGGCGTCTCGATGATCTGGGCTCCGTAGGCGCGCATGATCATCTTGCGCTCCTCACTCATCCCGGCGGGCATGACGATGATTACCGGATAGCCCAGCATCCCCCCCACGAAGGCACAGGCGATGCCGGCATTGCCGGTGGAGCTTTCGATGACCGTCATCCCCGGCGTCAGGTCGCCGCGCTGGATGGCCTCGGTGATCATACGATAATAGATGCGGTCCTTCAAGCTGCCGGTGGGGGTGAAGTACTCGATCTTGCCCAAAATCTGGGGCTTCACCCCTTTGGTCACGTTGTTGAGCCTCACCAGCGGCGTGCGGCCAATGGCCTCGAACAGGCTTCCTGCTACGTTCTTATTGGCGTCCCATTTAATGCCCACTTCTTTGCCTCCTTCTGGATTGCTTATCTATCTCTTAGGTGTTGCTGCTTGAGTGCTTCTCGCAATGGCACCTATCAACGTGTCATTGCGAGCGACCGTAGGGAGCGAAGCAATCCCCTCCATCGCAGGCTGGAGATTGCTTCGTCGCTCCGCTCCTCGCAATGACAACATGTTCAATCGAACACGACGGTTTCCTTCCCGTGCAGCTTCTCCATGATTTTGGCCGCAATCAACTCCAGGTGGGAGTTGTTTTTGACGAAGTCCAGGCTGTCAGAGGGTACGGTGAGCATGGGGCAGAGAGTAAAACTATGGGCCCACTCCTCGTATAATCTGTTGAGTTGTTCCAGGTAGTCGGTGGGGACATCTTGCTCGAAATCGCGTCCTCGTATGGCGATGCGGTGTTCCAGCGTTGGCACCGAAGCCTGCAGGTAAACAACCAGGTCCGGGGGTGGCAGGAACATGGTCAAGACCTCGTACAGCTCGCGGTAGCTGCGATAATCTCGCTCCCCCATGTGTCCCTGGCGGTAGAGGTTCTCGGCGAAGATCTCGGCGTCCTCGTACACCGTGCGGTCCTGGATCACCGAGTCGGGGCGGTTGAGGAGCTGGTGGTGGTGGCGCAGGCGCCGCGAGAGGAAGAAGACCTGGGAGTGGAAGGCCCACTTTTGCATGTCCTTGTAAAAGTCGGCCAGATAGGGATTATCGTCCACCGCCTCGTAGAAGGGCTCCCAGGCCAACTTCTCGCTGAGGAGAGCCGTGAGGGTGGATTTGCCTACTCCCATGTTGCCAGCAATGGCTATAAATCTTTTCATACCCGCATCCTCCTCTTTTTCTCTTTCATTTTATCAAGAAAGGCTTCTTCCAGGTCAATCCCCGTATAGTTAGCCAGCCTCAGCAGGAAGGCCAGGCAATCGGCCAACTCCTGACGCAATTCGGGCAGATGCTGTTGGGTGGCCCTGTCCAGAGCCTCTTGGCGATTGCCTGCCCTTCTGTAGAGTTCTTCCTGAGCGCTCCAAACCTTTCTGAGTTCCGCTCCCAGGTCACCCACCTCTTCGGTCAAGCAGATGAAGTTGAAATAGAGATCAGTCAGCAGGCCTGCCCTGAGCTCGGCCGAAGGGTCCTTCTCCCTGTCCAGCGCCAGGTGCCAGCGCTGAAAGTCGCCCAGCCGTCGCCGGCCTTCTACGAACACCGCTCGATCGGCCTCGTCCAGGGCTGGTCCGATGCGTGGGAGAGGCCGTTGATAAGTACCCTTTTCCAAAGCCGACTTGATGCGGCTCACTACCTTAGCCAAATCCTGGGGATTGTGAACGATGTCTAAACTGTTAGTGTCTATGGGCAGGACGGGGACTCGCTCGTAATCGGCGAAGAAACGATCGTAGGCCATGCGCACCGCTTCCAGATAGTCCCTGTCCATCTCCCGCTCGTAAGTGCGGTCACGGAAGGCGATACGCTTCATTAGGGTGTCGGTGTCGGCCTTGAGGTGGACGATCAGGTCGGGGAGGGTGATCTTCTCCGCCAGGATAGCGTGAACCCGCTCGTACATCTCCAGTTCGTCGCCCTTCAAGTTAAGGTGGGCGAAGAGTCGGTCCTTGGCGAAGGTATAGTCACTGATGAGAGAGCTACGCTGCAGCGTCGCTGGGACAACTTGCTGTTGCTGCCGGTAGCGGCTCAGCAAGAAGAAGATCTGGGTCTGGAAGGCGTACCTCTCCCGATCGGTGTAGAAATCGCTGAGGAAGGGGTTCTCCTCGAACACCTCCAGCAGCAACTCGGCGTCGAACTCGTCTCGTATCAGGCGGGCCAGGGTGGTCTTGCCCACCCCGATGGCCCCTTCGATAGCGATGTACATGTTTTCCGGCAACTTGACCTCCTCACAGCAGGGGCAATCCCTTGCGGTTGCCCTCCAGTAGGGGCAATCCCTTGCGGTTGCCCTGGGTAAGGGCAAGCCTTACCCCTACGTGTAGATATTAGGATACTCCGTTCGCGTTGAAAAGTCAAGCGTTTTGAGCCCCAATTTGGCCTCTGGCGAAATTTTTAAGGTGCAACTTTTTGCGGTATAATTCGTATATAATTAAGGGGAAGCCGATGGAAGAAGAGACAGCCTGGATTCAAAGAGCTGTAGCAGGCGATCAGGAGGCCTTTGCTTGCCTGGTGGAAGCTTACCAGACTCCTGTCTACAACCTGGCCTATCGAATGTTGGGTGACGCCGTCGAAGCCGAGGATGCGGCGCAGGAAACCTTCCTCAGGGCCTACACTCGTCTGAGCACCTACGATACGGAGAGAAAGTTCTCCTCCTGGCTTCTGGCCATCGCTTCTCATCATTGTATAGACCGTTTGCGCCAGCGCCGATGGGGGTGGCTGTCACTGGACGAATTGCCCCCCTGGCGCTGGCTGGCCAGCAGCCGGCCTGAGGAAGCCGTCATCCGAGGCGAGGAGCACGACGAAGTGCGTCAGTTGCTGGACCAACTGCCTCATCACTACCGGGCGACAGTGATCCTGCGCTATTGGTATGACCTTTCCTATCAGGAGATTGCTGAGGCGATGAAGACCACCGAGAGCGCAGTGAAGTCCACACTGCACCGGGCGAGGCGGATGCTGGCCCAAGGAGCTCTGTCTCACCAGCCCAGAGAGCCGGTGACAGTAGCTCAGAGGGCTGTGGCAGAGGGGTGAAAGATGGTGAGTTGTCAGGATATAGGTCAGTTAATGTCGTTAGCATTGGATCAAAGCTTAACCCAGGGCGAGGTTCATTGCCTGGAGAAGCATCTCGAAGGGTGTCCAACTTGCCAGAAGGAATGGAAAGCTATGCAGCACATCTCGCGCCTTTTAACCGATGCGCCGCTAGTTGGGCCGCTCCCAGGCTTCGTAGACAGGGTGATGCAGCGCGTGGCTCGACGGCAGGCCCGCAGACACAAGCTACTCGCAGGGGCAATGTTGGTGGTAGCCTGCCTGGGATTGGGGGCCTTTGTTCTGCCTGAGATCATCGGGTTGCTGGCCCTGCTTTGGCAGGTGATCAGCCAGCCCTCGCTCTTGGGCCACAGTGCGAAATTGGTGGCCCAATTTCTCGCCCTCGTCGAGTCCCTGGGTAGAGCCTGCTGGCTGGTAACCGCGGCCCTTCTATCCTCCTTCGACCAGCCGGCCTTGTTAGGCTACTCCGTCCTTGTCCTCACCTTGACCGCCCTCTGGATTCGCCTGGTGGCCGGGCGCCGAGGAGGATATCGGCCAGTGATCAATAATGTACAGTAGGTGGCATGAAGCGGAGAACATTGTTCGTCTCATTCCGACCGGGGTTTAAACCTGGCTGGGACAAAATCAATCAAAAACAAAGGAGGTATTCACGATGAAAAAGGTTTTGCTTGCTTGTCTGTTGGCGCTGTTGTTGGCCGCCACAGCCACACCTGTATTCGCAGATGGAGGCGGCGGAAGGGTTGTTTTCGGTGGCAGTTTCACCCTGGCGTCAGGGGAGAGGCTAGATGGCGACCTGGTGATCTTCGGCGGTAATGCAATCCTGGAGGAGGACAGCCGGGTTAACGGTAATGTGGTGGTCATGGGAGGTAACGCCAGAGTTGCTGGGGAGGTAGAGGGCGACGTAGTCACCTTCGGCGGCAACGTGGAGGTCAGAGCGACCGCTGTCGTGAATGGGGATTTGGTTACCATCGGTGGCAATGTCCACCGAGAAGAAGGGGCTGTCGTCAGGGGCAGTCAGGTAGAGAGCCTGGAGTTCAGAGGCTTCCCCCGTTTTTGGACCTTCCCCACAAGGATCAGCTTTAACAGGGGAATTGACCTCTGGTCCCGCTTCATCTTCGATGTCTTCAGGGCCATCTTTATGGCCCTGGCCCTGGCTGCCCTGGGCTTGTTGGTCGTCCTCTTCTGGCCCAAGCAGACGGAGGCGGTGGGTCAGGCCATCCTCGCCGCTCCCCTGCCGAGTGGAGGGGTCGGTCTGTTGACCGCTGTGGTGGCTGCGGCCTTGATGGTCTTGCTGGCCATCACCATCTGCCTGTCGCCTGTGGCCCTCCTTCTGTTCGTGGCAACCCTGGTGGCAGGTCTCTTCGGCTGGATTGCCGTTGGGTTGCTGGTGGGCCAGAGGCTCCTGGAAGCCTTCAAGGTCAAGGGTATCACTCCTATGATAGCCGTGGTAGTGGGCATCTTGCTTATCTCTTTGCTTGGTGCAATCCCGTGTTTGGGGGTTCTGGTGGTCATCGTCGCAGGCTGCGTGGGCCTGGGCGCTGTCGTCCTGACCCGCTTCGGCACGCAGACCTATCCTCTGCCAACCCCCGTTCCCCCTGTTCCACCTGCCCCACCCGTGCTGGCCGAGCCAGAGGAGATGGCAGTCGAGGAATTTGAGCCTGAGGCCAAACAGGAAGGCGGTTCTGAAGGCTAGCGTTGAGGTCACACCACGACATTGCTTTTGAAAAGGGAGGGCTCTTTGCCCTCCCTTTTCAAATTGTGGTATAATATACCCAACTTCGCTCCAGAAGGGGGAAGAACTGTGCGTTGGGCATTTGGACCACTAATCAAGTTAGAGGTGCGAGGTACTCGGCCACTTACCTGGCTAGGGCCAGCCTGGGCGGCGCTGTGCGGCGCTGTGGCCTCCGGCCGGCTGACCCTCAGTGGCCAGCATCTGTTGGTTTTGCTACTCACCCTGTTCCTGGCCGACGCTCTCTGGGGTACTCTGTGGCACCTGATCGCTGAGGGGGATTGGTTGGTCTCATCTGATCATCCCTCGCAGTCTCAGCAGGCCAGTTTGACTGCCTTGCCCTACACCGTACCTGGCTCACCCAGCCAGCGCGTCTTCAGTTGGCTGGGGCGGAAGCTGGCCTGGTGGCGAGCGGAGTTTTGGCCACGGCAGAGCCCGGCTCTGCCTGGTCTTGCGATTGCCTTGCCGTTGACGTTGATCCTGGCCGTTATCCTGGGGCGGCGCGTCATCATCCTGACCGCAGCGGCCTTAGCCACCATGCTACTGGCCCTTCTTCGTGCCTGCCGACACAGCACGCCTCCCCTGTCCTTGCGGGTCATCCTGGAAATGGGCCTGGCCTGGCTGGTAGGACACACAGCCTTCGGGCCTCTTACCTTGTGGTCGTTTGTGTTGGCAATCCTCTACACAGTGGCCTACCATAGCTGCCTGAAGTTGGCCAAGAACGGTGGAAAACGCTCGCTAATCCCGCTGAAACTGTCACAAGCTGCAGTCATCGCTCTTCTTGTCTTCCTGAGGCAGCCGGTCATGGCCGGCGTGGTTGGCCTCCTGCTATTGCCCCAGATGCTGTTGCAGCCTTTTCTTGGCCAAGGCAGGGTGGAGCTTTGGTACCTGCGACGTACAGGCCCCTTCCTGATGGCCGGGATGCTGCTGGCAGCGCTGGCAATCCGTTAGGCCAGGGGACCCCTGATTGCTACTTGACGCTTGTTCTTTTTTGTGGTAGACTGAGTTCAACGTCTGGTAGACAAGGTTGTCATCAGCGACTGCGTGACAAACCCTACGGCTACTTTGGACAAGACTTGTGCAGGGGGTGATTATGGAGCAGATAAAGACATCGCTATTTCAGCAGGCACTGGACGTTGTGGAAAAACTGCCACCGGAAGATCAGGAGACGTTAGTAGGCCTGATTCAGCACCGTCTGGTAGAGTGGCGGCGGGCTGAAATCGCCCGCAATGCGGCCGCCACGCTACAGGCTGTACGGGAAGGCCGCGCTGGCTATGATATGGTGTCGCTAGTAGAATCCTTGCCTAAAACGGGACGGCTGGAAGTAGATATCAAAGTGGCGGCGGACATAAACGTCTCTGCTTATGCCGCCAGGCAAAAGGTCAACGACTTCGTGTTGAGCGACGTCAGTTACATGCTGCATGCTGGCGACTCAATGCTCGTTGTAGGCGAGCGGATCTGCTGGCGCGTGCCGGTTATTCTTTCGCTCACTTCTCGAGGTGACGTGGGAGAGGTGGGTGCGATTGACGTGGATGTGGAAACCGGCCAGATGCACGTTACCCCTCAATTGATCGCGGAGATAAATGCCCGTGCTGAGAATCTTGCTAGCAGTGCCGCATCTGCTGCAACGAAGTGACGGCGATTGCCTGGCCGCCTGCGCCGCGATGATGCTGGCGTACCTGAATCGCGCGATGGATTACGCCGAACTACTGAGCCTGTTGAGAATCAAACCCCACGGCGCTCCCGCTGGGAACATCCGCCTGCTGGCAAGTTTGAATTTGAACGTCGTTTATAGCAAAACCGACATGGTGGGCCTGGAGGCTATGCTGCAACAAGGCCATCCGGTGATTGTGTTTGTGCGCACTGGTGAACTGCCTTACTGGACGTACAGCACCAACCACGCTCTGTTGGTCGTGGGTTACGATGAAAGCCAGTTGTATGTCAACGACCCCTATTGCTCCGAAGCGCCTATCGCTGTGCCACGCGGAGACTTTGAACTGGCCTGGCTGGAGCACGATTACCGCTATGCGCTCATCACTCCCGTTCGGGCACATTCGGCCCAGGTACTTGAATAATGTGGGTTTGCTGTTTTTTGCGGACTCAGACCCTTAGGGTTTCCAAAACCCTAAGGGCCTCTTTATGCTTGACATTCCTCCCTTTAGGCATTATACTGTTATCGGAAGCTTTGAGGAGGCAAGAATGAAACACTTAATTACCATCGCTGACTTATCGGCAGACGAGGTCTGGCAAATTTTGAACCTGGCCAGAGAATTAAAAGAGGAGTGGCGAAAAGGCGGTAATAAGCCCATCCTGAAGGGGAAGACCCTGGGCATGATCTTCCAGAAGCCCAGCCTGCGGACGCGGGTGTCCTTTGAGATGGGGATGATTCACCTGGGAGGCCAGGCCCTCTACCTCTCGCCAGACGAGATCAAGCTGGGGGCGCGGGAGAGCGTGCCGGACGTGGCCCGGGTGCTGTCCCGCTACGTAGACGGTATCATGGCGCGGGTGTTCGCTCACAACGACATCCAGGAGCTGGCCGCTTATTCGCGCGTGCCGGTCATCAACGGCCTGTCCGACTACAGCCACCCCTGCCAGGCCCTGGCAGATATCTTCACCATCTGGGAGAAACGGGGGAAACTTAAAGGGGTAAAGCTGGCCTACGTGGGCGACGGCAACAACGTGGCCACCTCTCTGCTGTTCGCCGCCACCAAGGTGGGCATGAACATTGCCCTGGCGTCACCAGCAGGGTATGAACTGGACGATGACGTGGTGAAGTTGGGCCAGGAATTTGCTGCCCGGAGCGGAAGCGAAATCGAGCTGGTACGCGATCCTGCCGCTGCCGTTCGCGGAGCTGAGGTGATCTACACCGACGTCTGGACCAGCATGGGGCAGGAAGAGGAGACCGAGAAACGCCTCAAGGTCTTTCCTCCTTATCAGGTCAACGCCGCCCTGGTCGCTCAGGCCAGGCCTGAGGTCATGGTGATGCACTGCCTGCCCGCCCACCGTGGCCAGGAGATCACCGACCAGGTGGCTGATGGCCCCAACTCGGTCCTCTTCGACCAGGCCGAAAACCGCCTGCACGCCCAGAAAGCGATCCTGGCACTGTTGCTGGGTTATGACTAAGATCAGGGACAAGGGGGCAGGGACTAGGGATCAGGCTTGTCCCTAGTCCCTTGTCCCTTGTCCCTTGTCCCTTGTATTGCGGAGCACAGACTTGTCCGACATTCTTTGGGTATTTACCCGCCTGGATTGGCGGGATGTAATTGATATCCTGCTGGTAGCTCTGATCTTCTACGGACTGCTACGCTTGATGCAAGGCACTCAGGCTGTCCAGTTGGTGCGAGGGGTGATCATCGTGGTCTTGCTGACCATCCTCATCACCAGCGTCCTGAAGTTGGCAGCCTTCAGTTGGCTTATCAGGAACTCGCTTTCCGCGCTTTTGGTGGCTATTCCGGTGATTTTTCAGCCCGAGTTGAGGCGGGCCCTGGAGCGGGTGGGGCGGGCGGGATTCTTAACGAACCGCCAGGAGCTCACCAGCGAGCGGGTGATCGAGGAAGTCTGCCAGGCATGTCAGCGCCTATCAGAGCGTCGTCACGGGGCTCTGATCGTCCTGGAGCGGGAGACGGGCTTGCAGGAGTACATGGACACGGGAACAAGAGTAAATGGGAAAGTGTCCGTCGAGCTCCTGTTGACCATCTTCTTTCCCAACACCATCCTGCACGATGGGGCGGTCATCATCCGCGAGGGCGAGATTGTAGCCGCCGGTTGTGTGTTGCCCCTGGCAGGAGACATGATGCCCGATCGTCAACTGGGCCTCCGCCATCGCGCGGCGGTGGGTGTAACTATTGAGACCGATGCCGTTTCCATCGTCGTCTCCGAGGAGACGGGGATCATCTCCATCGCCCACAACGGCCGCATGATCCGCCGCCTCGACGTGAATCGGCTGGGGAAGATCCTGCTGGCTTTCTACAGGCCCCGACTCCAGAGGGCTCGGCCGCGCTGGTTGGAGTGGGTGGGGCGACTAACGAGCGAGGTGTAGAACATGATTCGTCGAGTGTTTAACGATTTCGGTTCAGTGGCGTTGGCTATAGCCCTGGCGGTCACAGTCTGGGTGGTATCTGTCAACGAGCAGAACCCCAGCGAGAGAGACACTTTCCCTGAGACTATACCTGTCCAGGTGTTGAACAAGGCCGAAGGAATGGTTATCTTCCCCGAGGTCATCAAGAACGTCAGGGTCGTCGTCCGCGCACCTAAGACCAGTTGGGACAGGTTGACTGCTGAGAAGTTCGAAGCCCTGGTTGACCTGGAGGGGTTGCCTATCGGACGACATGACGTCGAGGTCCAGGTCACCTGCTCCGATCGGTTTGTCAATATCCTGGAGGTACAGCCCCCTGAGGTCAGTGTCCGGCTGGAAGAGTACAAGGAGAAAGAGTTAGGCGTGAAGGCGAAGGTCATGGACAATCCCCCCCTGGGCTACGTTGATCGGACACCTGCCGTCACCCCTTCCGCAGCGAAGGTGAGCGGCCCAGCCTCCATGGTTGATCAGATTAGTGAGTTGGTGGCGGAGATCTATCTGGGGGGAGCAAAAGGGGTCCTGGAGCGGTCGGTGAGCCTCTCGGCGCGGAACGAGAAAGGCCAGGCCATAGGGTGGGTGGACATTGACCCACCAGAGGTTACGGTCCGAGTGCCCATTGAGCAGAGACTTGGTTACAAAGAAGTAGCTGTGAGGCCCATCGTGGAGGGGCAGGTGGCGGCTGGCTATCGCATCAGCAACATTTCCGTCGAGCCTTCCAATGTAACCATCTTTGGCAGCCCACTGGTCGTTGAGGGGATACCCGGCTATCTGGAGACAATTCCTATAGACGTCAGCGATGCCCAAGCTGATGTGGGCGAACGGGTGACTCTGACTTTGCCCCAAGGTGTCACGGTGCTGGGTGAACAAGCTATCCTGGTTAAAATCAACGTCACGGCTATCGAGAGCAGTCTGACGCTCCAGCGGGAATTGGTCATCCAGGGATTGCAGCCCCGTTTGAGTGCCAAGCCGTCACCTGAAGTAGTGGACGTCATCATATCGGGTCCCGTGCCCCAGTTGGATGCCCTGAAGCCCGGGGATGTACAGGTGATCTTGGACCTCTCCAACCTGCAGCGGGGCACCTATAAGATAACACCTAAGGTCGTCGTGCCGGAGGGGCTCAAGGTGGAGAGCATCCTGCCGGACACCATCGAGGTGGAGATAGTTGTTGGCCCTCTCCTCACCCCGACCATGACACCAGAGCCCATTGGGACGCCGAAACCTGCCGAAACGCCGGCCATCATGGAGACGCCCACCCCGACGCCGCTCCCCACACCTACGCCCACGCTCACCCCCGTACCCTCCCCCACGGCCACGCCTGGCCTCCTGGCCGAGTGCCCCCATCCTGGGGCTCGCCTCACTTATCCCACAGTGAACGCCGCGTTGAGGGGCCAGGTCCAGATTTTTGGCTCTGCCCATGTTGACAACTTCAGCTATTACAAGTTCGAGTATCGCCAGGCAGCGGTATCCGAGTGGTCGTTCCTGCAGCGCTTCGAGGAGGCTGTGGCCGATGGCCTGCTGGGCGTTTGGGACACTTCGACTCTCCTGCCTGGGAATTACTGGTTCCGTTTGGTGGTAGTCAAGAAAGACGGAAACTACCTCGAGCCTTGCCAGGTATCAGTTATCATTCAGTGACCAATGACAAATGACCAATGAAAATTGGGATTTGGTCATTGGGATTTGGGATTTGATTATGGCAAAGCCCATCGTAGCCATCGTTGGGCGGCCCAACGTTGGCAAATCAACTCTCTTCAACAGGCTGGTGGGGGAGCGCCTGGCCGTCACCGATGAGGTGCCAGGCACCACCCGCGACCGCCTGTACGCCGAAGCCGAGTGGGGCGGGGTGGATTTCATCCTGGTGGACACCGGGGGACTTGAAGTTCAAAGCTCCAAGCTCAAAAAGAAATTGGAAGATGATCTCATGGCCCAGGTGCGAGCCCAGGCGCAGATGGCCATCGCCGAGGCCGATGTGATCCTCTTTCTGGTGGACGTCAAGGACGGGCTGACGGCAGGCGATGAGGAGGTAGCTCAGGTGCTTCGCCGTACGGCCAAGCCGGTGTTACTGGTGGTCAACAAGGCCGACAATCGGGCCCTGCGAGAGGCGGCGGTGGAGTTCTACGCCCTGGGCCTGGGCGAGCTCTATCCCATCTCGGCCCTGCACGGCACAGGCACGGGCGACCTCCTGGATCAGGTGGTGGGTGCCTTCCCCGTTGAGGAGGAAGAGGAAGAGCTGGAGGCGGTCAAGATCGCCATCGTCGGGCGGCCCAACGTGGGCAAGTCCTCCCTGCTCAACAGGATCCTGGGCCAGGAGCGAGCCATCGTCCACGAGACCCCAGGCACTACCCGGGACGCGATTGACACCCAGGTGGAATGGGAGGGCGAGCCACTGGTGCTCATAGACACCGCCGGCATTCGCAGGAAGGGCCGCATCCAGCGAGGGGTGGAAAAATACAGTGTGCTGAGAGCACTGAAGGCCATAGATCGCGCCGACGTGGTGTTGCTCCTCATAGATGCCGTGGACGGAGCCACCGCCCAGGATGCTCACATCGCCGGCTATATCCTGGAGGAAGCCAAAAGCGTGGTGGTGGTGGTCAACAAGTGGGATTTGGTGGAAAAGGATACCCACACCATGCAGGCTTACACAGAGGATGTATACACCGTCCTGCGCTTTCTCGATTACGTGCCCCTGCTCTTCGTCTCCGCGCTGACCGGCCAGCGAGTGGATCAGGTGCTGCCCACCGCCTTGCGCGTCCAGGAGGAGCGTTTGATCCGTATCCCCACCGCCGAGCTGAACCGCGTCGTGCAGGAGGCTGTGGCTCGCCACGCCCCACCCAGCAAGGCCGGCAAGCGCCTGAAGTTCTACTATGCCACCCAGGCTAGAGTGGATCCCCCCACCTTTCTGTTCTTCGTCAACGACCCCCGCCTGGTGCACTTCTCCTACGAACGCTATCTGGAGAACCGGCTCCGAGAGCACTACGGTTTCCTGGGAACGCCGCTGAGGTTGAGTTTCAGAAAACGGGGAAAAGGATAATGCAATCCCCCACGATCTGCCCCTCCTCGTTGAGCACGCTCAAGCGCTGGGCTGTGCTCTCCTCGTACATCCCGACCTCCAAGATGTAATCACCGCCAGGAGCGTCGGACCTTACCGTTAGCTCGTATTCATCTACGATGATCTCGCCTTTCACCCACCCCGTCGTTGGTCGCGTCCCCCCCATTGGCACGCTGTCTTTCTGCGCCCAGATTCGGGCCTCATCGTCCAAAAGGTGAGTGAAAACCTTGTACCAGCCGGCTATTCCCCGCCTGGCCTGCCAGTACAAAGTCAGATGCAGCGTGTCGCCGGGCTTGACTACCGTGAGCCTCAGATCATAGCCCAGGAAGGTCACCTCATCGCCCAGGTTGATTTCCATGGGGTTTTCAATGGTGGGCAGGGTCATTCTGCGTTCTGGCACCTCGATTTCCAACTCCCTCAAGTCAATTGCCGCCGCAAGCGGCGTTCCCTCCTGATCTACAACCGCCAACCGAAGCCAATTTCTGCCTGCTGAAGCCCCCGCTGGAACGGGGAAGTAATGCTGGCTGCGAACCACTTCCCCAGCCTGCCATTGGGTTGTGGGGTAAGCCTCGCTTGCAACAGGGACAGCCTCTTCCGCTACAATTCCTCCCCCCTCGTCCACCAGTCTGAGAAGGGCTGCATGAGGCTGGTCCATCTCCTTCAGGCTTCGCCAAAAGAGGGTCAGGTGCAGTCCCTCGCCTGCCTGGACGGCCGGGCGATCCACGTCGTAGCCCAATAGCTCCAACTCATCCCCAAAGCGGGCAGCTATAAGATGCTTTATCTCCAGCTCTTCGATAGAGGGCGCCTTCCTTGGCCGCACCACCGTTAGCTTGCCGATGGCCAAAGAGGTGCCCACAGCGACTCCCTGTTGGTCCAGCACGTCCAGTTCCTCCAGGGTGGCCTTGGAGAAGGCTCCGACGACCAGATCGTATTCTCCGGGTGGCGTGCCTGGCAGCACCCATATCTGGTAAGAGTCCTGGGCGTACTGGTCCAGGGACCAGGTGGTCGTGAGGGGATAATCTCGGTATCCCCCCGGGCGCCGACTATCCTTCGGGCTCCACAGGTTAGACTGGGCATCCTTGAGGCGGGCGTAGGCGCTGTATGCAGTGGTCAGTTTACGCTGTGCCTTCCAGTAGAGGTCGAGGCGGAAGGTGCCCCCGGCCTCAACTGCAGCGGGATCAAGGTCATAGCCAAGAAGCATCATCTCCCCATCAAAGTTGACCTCCAGCGGCACCCTCACTCCCTCCACCTGGGTGCCGTCGAAACCACTCCGCCTGAACCAGTTGTCGTGGCGGTCAATGTAGGTCACCTTCATCAATAGGAGGGCTATGGCCAATACCCACTGAAGATTCCACAGCGTATTGCGTGTTGCGTATTGCGTATTGTGGCCGACCACCCGACCACCTGACCACCCGACCAGGGACCAGATGACCACCGCCAGAACGACCAAGGCGCTGAAGGTCGAAAGGGCTTTGGCCGCCAGGTGCAAGCGCGTGTTCTGAAAACGCACCTGGATGTTTCTCTGCCCCGTGGAAACCTGGAAGCTGATCAGGCCGTAGGGCTCGGTGGGGATGATAGGCACCTGCTTTCCGTCCACGTAGACACGCCAGCCGGGGAAGTAGAAGGTGTTGAACACGGCTTGAAAGGGCTGGGGGCTGTCTATCAGGATGTCAGCCGAGGTGAGGCCATACTGCGCTGACTTAACCTCTGCTCCCTCGGGCAAGGAAGACGGTTCCAGGCGTTCGATGGGACCCCCGGCGCGATACATGGCCTCCATGCTCGATCCCGAGGGCACCTCTTTGACCCAGATGGGCAGGTACTCGCCGGCGGAGGTGGCACCGATGACTCCCAGGCCGCGTTCCAACTGGGCCAGGTTGGCTATGGACAGGCCCTCGGTGGTAGAACAGTAGCGTGGATAGAGCCAGGGCAGGCTGGTGGCGATGAGCAGGGCTTCAACTACCAGTACAATACCTGCGATGGGTGAAGGTCTCCCAACCCCCAATTTTCGATTTTCGATTGCCGATTTCCGATTTCTTGAATCGAAAATCGGAAATCGGAAATCGGAAATCGCTGCCCCGGCCAGCAAAGCGGCGGCCAGGCTGGCTATCCCCAGGAAACGACAAGGAAACTGAACGTATTCGAGCAGAGGCAGGTGATCCCAGACGGCCACGGACTGCGGAAGGACCATGAACATCAAGCTGATTAGAACGAGGGAGAAAAACAAAACAGTGAAACGCTTTTCCCTGTCCTTGAAGCTCCACCAGCCGATCATAGCCAACAGGGCCAGGGCCAACTGCACCAGCCCCAGGCTGCGGGGAGGAGCGGGATTCACGAGAGCGGTGTGGACAGGAGTTGGCGGGGAGAGGAGCTCGCCCAGGGATAGGAAATTGTAGCGATAGTTCATGCCGGCTGGGGTGTAGGCCAGGTGGATCTTAACCCACTGCTTCTCGAAGAAAGCCGGCAGCCAGAAGAAAGCGCTGAGGCCCAGGGAAAGCAGAAGCGCTGCGGCGGTGAGGGATAGCGATCTGGTTGTCCTCCTCTCTAGCAACCACAAAACGCCAACGTAGAGGAGGAGAAAGGGAGTAAAGACCAGGCTGATGACGTTGTGGGTCAGGATCAGGCCAGCGTAGGACAGGGCGCTCGCGGCCAGGTAGCGGTTCTCGCCTTTGATGAGAAGGCGACGGAAGGCCCAGAGTATCAGGGGCAATAGCGGCAAGGCCATGGCCTCGCCCAGGTTGCCCCGATAGAGCGCGTTGTACAGTTGATAAGGAGCGTACATGTAGGCCACCGCCGCCACCCAGGCCGACTTCTCGCCGAAGACATCTTTGGCCAGGAGATACATGGTCATCCCAGCCAGCAAGATGTAGAGTACCAGGGCCGCGTTCCAGGCCTGGGCGAAGCTGAGGCCCAGCAGGTGGAAGAATTCGGCCGGATAGAAGGACAGGGGAGGGAAGAAGTTGAAGAGGGGGTAGCCGTAGCCGTAGACCAGGTCGGGGGCCCAGCGGGGCCAGGGAGTGCCCTGGCGCAGGCAGTGATCGAGCTCCACAAAGCGAACCAGGTAATGCCCGCCGTCATCGCTGCAGGTCATGGCGGGTTTGAGCAGCGGCTGAACAGCCACAAGCCCCAGTAGACCAATCAGGAGGAGCTTCCATCCCGATCTCAGGATCGTCCTACTCAGTTTCTCGGCCAAACTCACTTCCTCGCTGGCATTGTACTAGCCGATTCTAACACATCTTTGATGCAATGGCAAGCCTGGGGCTGAAAGGGCCAAGCCCTGGGGCCGGGTTTCAGCCCCGAAAGAAAAACGGCGGGTGTCTAAACGGACACCCGCCATTTTGTAGGTCATCATGCTGGCACAGGCCAGGCCCTAGCCGCCCGCTCCCTTCCGCTGGATATCGAGCCGATAGGAGTAGATGCCCGGGCGGTTGACTGGCCTCCAACCGCCAAGGATTGTACCTGAAGGCTGACAGTATTCGTTCCCCAGATCGGTTCGGATGTTCTCGACCAGGGGAGTCTCATCATCCTCCATCCAGAGCAGGTAGCGGGTAGGCACTCCCAGGTGGTCCCATTCCAGGTACCCGTTCTCGTCAGTCAGCCCCCAGATGTTCATGTGATCGTATGCGATGCCCTTCGATGGTTCGGTATCGAAGCGCACCCTGACCCCTTGCAGCCCCTCGCCTTTGTCATCCAGGACCCGGACATAAATCTTCTTCAGGCCAGGACGATTGTCACAGGCACTCAGCCGCTCTTTCTTGTTCACCTTCCAGGTCGGATTGGGATTGACCTTCGGCTCAATCAAATCTTCCTCGCTCATATTGTGCTCCTTTCTGGCTGCTATGAAGTTCGTCATGATTATTTGCAGGACATTATAGCATTTTTCGTGATTTC
>Ga0194125_10004510_pt1 | contig 21649 bp, 24 predicted proteins | sample TA2KigC250mmetaG_FD_148626 | JGI IMG/M metagenome (GOLD analysis project Ga0194125, IMG submission 148626) | Freshwater microbial communities from Lake Tanganyika, Tanzania - TA2015034 Kigoma Deep Cast 250m | ecosystem: Environmental > Aquatic > Freshwater > Lake | place: Tanzania: Lake...
TTTCCATGTCTTTTTGGGAGGGGATTTTTTACCTGACACCTATAAGTGAAAAGGGTCAGGTTTTTCTTGATAAATACAAAATCAACCGGAATGAGTCGTTTGATACCCTTCCAGATGAAGTTACCCGTAAGAGAGCTGAGTTAGTAGAGGAATTGAATAAACAAAACAAGGATGTCCCAGACGAGATTACAAGCCGCAAAGGAATTGAGAAAGAAAATCCGGAATTATGGAAAAAGCATGCTTCCACTTGTGTTTCATGCGGAGCCTGCTCTCTGATCTGTCCTACCTGTCATTGCTTTTTGCTGATTGACAGAAAAGACTTTGAAAAGGTAAAGAACTGGGATGCCTGCCAGTTGCCGGGATTTGCCAAGGTGGCTGCCGGGGAGGATCCGTTAGCCAGATTATACGACCGTGTGAAATACCGCTATTTGTGTAAGTTTTCCTATAAACCGGATATGTTTAACGCTTTGGCGTGTACCGGCTGTGGACGGTGTATAGATACCTGCCTCGGTAAAATTAATAAGAACGAAGTTATCAGCGAAGCGTGTCGGTAAGGATAGAACTATGCATGATAAAAACATATACAAACCAATCAGATCAAAGATCATTAACATAATTGAAGAATCACCTACTATCAAGACCTTTGTCCTGGTTCCGGAAGAAGAGTTTTCCTTCAAAACCGGCCAGTTTATTGAAGTCACTGTGGAAAACGTGGGTGAAGCACCGTTTACACCGTCTTCTTCTCCGCTTGAGACAAAACAACTGGAAGTCACCATAATGAGAGCCGGTTACGTTACTGATCAGATGCACAAGATGGAACCGGGTCAGTATATGGGAATCAGAGGACCGTATGGCCGTGGATATCCGGTGGAAGAATATTATGACAAGGAAGTACTGATTCTGGGGGGTGGATGCGGTTTTGCACCCATAAGATCGCTTCTTTATAGCTTGAAAGCAATCTCTGACAAATTGCGAAAAGTAACACTGTGCTATGGCTCCAAAACACAGGAAGAATGCATATATAAACCTTATATTAAGGAATTGCGCGAAACACCTAAGTTTGAAGTATTTCGCAGTGTAGATAAAGCGGATGAAAGCTGGGAAGAAAAAGTGGGAGTGGTTACAGTGCTTCTGGATGACATAAAAGTCGATATTCCCAATTCGGTTGCTGTGGTCTGCGGACCGCCAATAATGATGAAATTCGGCACGAAGAAATTACTTGAGATGGGATATCCCGAAGATAAGATTTACCTGTCCATGGAGAAAAATATGTCCTGCGGACTTGGCAAGTGTGGCCATTGTGCAATGGGTAGTTACTTTGTCTGTAAAGACGGACCGGTTTTTACATATAACGAGATAAAAGATACTCCACATATCTGGATGTAGGAGCTGAAGATGAGTAGAAAGATAATAATTGATTTAGCCAGATTCAGAGAATCAGCAATTGACGGCTCATACAATTATGGAGAGTGTACATACGATTTTCACCCCAATAATATCGGGATGAAAGATATTGTTGAACAAGCTATGCTGAGACTTACCTGCCGCCGCTGTGAAAATGCTCCATGTATAAATGTATGCCCCAAAGAAGCTCTTGAAAAAGATGCGGAAGGCATCTTACACCGATATACAAACTTATGTATAGGATGTCAGTCATGCGTTGCTGCCTGCCCATTTGGGACGTTATCGAACAGGATTATCACCAGTTTAAAATCAATCTGTGACTTATGTGATTTTGACGATGATTCAAAACCGCTCAAATGCATGAAAACTGCTCCTGAAGGGGCAATTGAATTTACAGATGAAGAGCCCGATGACACCAAGAACATCTACCTATTGAACGAAAAAGTACTTATCAGAGAATTCATCTGGGAAGAACTAAAAAAGAATTAATGAAAGAACTGGAGTTATTGGAAAATGGGTATTGAAATATTTTACTTCCTGATTTTTCCGGGATTGTTATTTTCAGGGATAGCTGGCGGATTGATTAGTTGGGTGGATAGAAAGATAACCGCCAGAGTTCAATTTCGCAAGGGTCCTCCGCTGTTACAACCACTGTATGATTTCATTAAGCTGCTGGCAAAAGAAACAATTGTTCCTCTGAAAGGATCGGTTGCAACTTACATTCTTGCACCAGTGTTTGCTTTGTTTGGCGCAACAATATCAGCCGTGTTCATTCTTTTGCCTGTTTTTGGACTGGATTCCGGTTTTAACGGGGATTTGATTGTTATCCTCTATTTATTGAATATCCCTTCTTTAACATATATCATCGGAGCTTTAGCATCAGGAAATCCACTTGCTGCAATAGGCGCTGCCAGAGAGATGAAACTCATCCTGAGCTATGAGATGCCTTTTGTTCTGGTGTTGATATCTGTAATCATCAAATCCGGCATGACAATACGGTTTGCAGATTTAATTGCATATCAATCAACTCATGGATCACTGATTGGCAGCCTTTCGGGAATAATAGGATTTATCACACTACTCATGTGTCTACAGGCAAAATTAGGACTGGTACCTTTTGATATGGCAGAAGGCGAAGGAGAGATTTGTGATGGTATAATAATTGAATTTTCCGGTTCTATCTTAGCCATATTCAAACTAACCAAATACGTAATGTTTATCGCCCTTCCTGCCTTTGTATGTGGACTATTTTTTTCAGGGCTTCCTCTTAGCGGAATAGATGTTTTATGGTCAATCTTAAAATTGCTTGTTATTGTGTTGTTAGTTACACTTATCCGCAATACAAATCCACGTGTAAGGATAGAGCAGGCAATGAAGTTTTTCTGGCTCTGGATGAATCTTTTTGCTATATTGAGCATATTATTAGCATTATTGGGAATTTAGGAGTTAACATTGAATATAAAAGATTTGTCTTTTAAGAAATCACTTTGGGTTTTCCATTTGAGTGCAGGTTCGTGTAACAATTGCGATATAGAAATATTGGACCTGCTGACTCCTCGGTATGATGTAGAGAGATTCGGAATGAAATTGGTTGGAAGTGTAAGACATGCAGACGTTTTACTGGTAACAGGCATTGTAACGAATAAAACCAAACCGCGTGTCCTGGAAGTTTATGAACAAGCACCCAAACCTATTATAGTAATAGCCATTGGAGCCTGTCCTTGTACTGGCGGTATATTTGCTTCAGGTTATAATTTTGCCGGACCTTTGGACAAAGTGATTCCTGTTGATGCCTATGTACCAGGCTGTCCTCCCAAGCCAGAGGCGATGTTGGCCGCAGTGATGAAATTATTGGGAAAACCTGCATCTGAACAGGCAAAAGAATCGTAATAAGTAAAAGGAAAAAACAGATGAATATAGAGCAGTACATCACAAACCTGAGAGAGAAATTTCCCGAGATCATCAATATTGAGGTAATCAATACAAAACGGCTTATGGTTTATGTATCAAGAGACCAACTTCCACTTATTACGGAATATTGGTTTAACGAACTTCAATACCGTTATATTATAGTTTCAGCGATGGATTCCAAAGATGGCTATGAGATTATTTATCACTATTCGGATGATAAATCTGGCTGGATAATGAGTCTGAGCGTTTTACTTGCTCACGATAAACCTGAAATAGAATCAATGACTCCGATTGTTTATGGGATAGAATGGATAGAGAGGGAGATAATGGATATTCTTGGAGTTAAGTTTCTGAATCATCCCAAACCTGAACGGTTTTTACTGGCAGAATCCTGGCCTGAAGACGAATATCCATACAGAAGGAAATACAGGCAGGGAGATCGATAAATGGGAAAGAAGACAATTGTACCGATTGGACCTTATCATCCACTACTGGAAGAACCAGAGTTTTTTAAACTTTATTGTGACGGCGAGACTGTTGTTGACATGGAATGGGAAACCGGTTATAACCACAGGGGAATTGAAAAGATATGTGAATCAAAGACGTTTGAACAAGTGTTTTATGTCGTTGAAAGGATTTGTGGTATATGTTCCACCTCACATCCTTTTGCCTATGCCAATGCCGTGGAAAGCATTGGTGGAGTACAGATACCCGTTAGAGCAAAGTTGATTCGTTCAATAGTCGGAGAATTGGAAAGGATTCATAGCCACCTTTTGTGGGTAGGGCTGGCAGGTCATTTTCTTGGATATAATACCGTATTTATGTGGGCATGGAAATACCGCGAGCCTGTGCTTGATATGTTTGAAATTATCACAGGTAACAGGAATAGTTATGCCATGTTTACAATCGGCGGAGTAAGAAGGGATATTGACGAAGCAAAAGCCTCTCAGCTATTGCAAGTTTTGGATGATGTAAAAAGGAAAACTGATTTACTAACCGGAGCAGTGATGGATGACCCGGTTATTCATGCCCGTTTGAAAGGCGTTGGAACTTTGACGGCAAAAGATATCCATGATTTCGGAGCGGTGGGACCCACTGCAAGGGCTTCGGGAGTCGATATTGATGTAAGAAGAGACGACCCGTATGCAGCCTATGATATGGTAGACTGGAAAGTAATAACCACAACGGAAGGAGATGTTTTTGCTAAAGCCAAAATTAGGCTTCTGGAAACATATGAATCCATATCAATAATCAGACAATGCCTGGAACTTCTTAAGAAAGAGAAACCAGGGGAGATAAAAACAAAGGTGAAAGATATTCCGGCTGGAATAGGTATCGGACATGCCGAAGCACCCAGGGGTGAAGTCTTTCACTATGTGAAATCTGATGGAAGCAACAGTCCGGTAAGACACAAAATCAGAGCACCGAGTTACAATTGTATAACCACTTTCAGAAGGTCATGTATTGGCGGCACTATCTCTGATGCAGCAATAGCTACAGCTGCAGTAGATCCCTGTTACTGCTGCACGGAACGTATGGTGCAAGCTATTGATTATAAAACAGGAAAGAGAATAATGAATGCTACAGACATAATCAAACTATCACAAAAGAAGACTGAAGAGTTAAAAGCAAAGATGTAGTAAGGGAATGAGTATGATAAACTATCAATTGCTTATTATGATGCCTATCGTATTCGGTGTGATTATATTTATTATACCCGAATCGCTTTTAGTCATCAAGGAATATTTAACATTAGCAATATCAGCAGTGACTTTATGCCTTGCTATTTCTATCTTTCAACTTTCGGGTGGAGAAAACTGCGCATTAATCAAAATGCCGAATCTGATTTTACCTGTTCTGGATAAGTTTACTATGCTGAATGTAGATGGATTAAGCAGATTGATAGTGTTGTTCATAGGCGTTTTTGGTTTCTTGTATGCGCTATACTCCATATCATTTTTGAAAAAGTATAGGATATCTGCCAAAACAGATCAGGATCAGGTATCATCTGATTATTACTCATATTACCTGATAACGTTAGGCGCGTCCTTCGGGGCCGCCTTGGCTGACAATCTGCTTTTGTTTGTTACATTTTGGGGACTATTGGGATTGACTTTGTATAAACTTATCATCGGTCATAATGAGGAGAGTTCCGCAACTGCCAAAAAAACTCTTATTCTGGTTGGAGCATCTGATTCAATCTTACTATTGGGTATAGGTTTGATAGCTATTATAGCCGGTACTTTTAATATGTCAGGAATTAACCTTGTAACAAACACTAAATTAACAGGGATAATATTTTTATCGCTTTTGATAGCGAGCCTGACTAAAGCAGGAGCATTCCCTTTTCATACCTGGATACCTGATTTTGCCAAAGAAGCCCCGGCATCTACTTCTGCATTTCTACCTGCTTCTCTGGATAAACTATTGGGAATATATTTCCTTGCCAGAATTTGTACAAGTCTATTTCATCTAACCTCATGGGCAACACTTCTACTTTTAATAATTGGCACAGTAACAATACTATCCGCAGTTATGATGGCTCTTATCCAACACAATTATAAAAAACTGTTGGGCTATCACGCTGTATCGCAGGTTGGTTATATGGTTACTGGTTTGGCTTTGGGAACTCCTTTGGGTATTGCCGCCGGATTATTTCACATGGTGAATAATGTTATATATAAAGGCGGATTGTTTCTAACAGCCGGAAATGTGGAGAAATGCACCGGAAAAGATGAGATAGGAGAACTGGGAGGATTGAGCAAAAGCATGCCGATTACCTTTATTACTGCACTTGTCTTTGCTCTTTCCATTTCTGGCATACCTCCATTTAACGGTTTTTATTCCAAATGGATGATTTATACAGGGATAATACAGTTTGGAACAGGATCCGGTATTGCCAATAAACTTTGGTTCGTGTGGCTTACATTGACTCTGATTGGCTCGTCTTTAACTCTGGCAAGCTTCGTTAAGCTGATTTCTGGTGTTTATTTAGGAAGAAAAAATGTGGAATTGGGACGAGTTAAAGAAGCAGGTTTTATGATGTGGTTCCCAATGATCGTGTTAGCTGAGTTGTGTATCATCTTTGGTGTATTTGCTGCTAAATGGGTATTGCCAATTCTCTTTAACTTTACACGTGTTGGAAATGCTGAAAGCTTCCCCGGTTTATGGCCTGCTCAGTCAGTTTCAATTCTAATACTGATCTCAATAATAATCGGGTTTATTGTATACTGGGCAGGAACTCTAAGAGTGAGAAGAGTATCAGATAGTTTCATCGGAGGAGAAAAACTCCAGGAAGAACTCAGTTTTCCTTCTCTCGAATTCTATAAAACGATTAGCACGTTCAAGTTGTTTAGTGTTATTTACAGCAAAGCTAAGAATAAGTGGTTTGATATCTATCACATAGGAAAGGAACTGGTCTTGGGATTTAATACTGTTCTAAGCAAGTGTCACACAGGAATATTATCCACATACCTGATGTGGATGTTGTTCGGTATAACAGTAATTTTAATTGTTTTGGTTTTGTAAGGATACTATATGGATATCTATTTAATTACAATGCTGCTCTTGATGATTGTGGGCTCACTATATACATTACACGCCAAAGATTTGATGTCTGCAATAATATCTTTGGGGATAGTGGGGTTTGCTGTTGTTATATCATTTCTTTTGTTATCTGCCCCTGATCTGGCGATAGTCCAGGTTGTGGTGGAGATAATTACTCTAACAATAACTATTGCAGTTATTACAACCGTAACTTATGAATTAGAGAAAAAGAAGATAAGAATTAGTTTAGCATTTTATGCTGCTACAATTTTGATGTTTGCTGCTGTTTTCTATGTTATTATGATGCGTCTGACTAATTCACTTACTCCATTCGGACAGCATTTCCTGCGTATGGCTGATACTTATATCAAAGCTGCTTATGAATGCGGGAGTGCAAATCTTGTCACGGGAATTATATTACACTTCAGAGCATACGATACTTTGGGTGAAGCAACAGTTCTGGTAACTGCGGTACTTGGTGTTGTCACCATATTGAGGCTGCATGGAAAAAAGAAGGAGAACTGATATGAAAGGATGGGAGTTATGAGCGAACAGCACGGACTCACTATAATAGTTAAAAAAGTATGTCAGTTTATAGTACCACCTTTGTTTTTGTTTGGTATATACATTACAGTTTATGGACATCTTTCGCCAGGTGGTGGTTTTACAGGTGGCGTAATCATGGCCAGTGCCTTTATATTTCAGATCCTTGCAGAGGGGAGTTATCTGGATAAATTGAGAAAAGATAAAAAAAATCTTGAGTTAGCAGAGAGTGCATCAATTTTTGGCCTTCTTGTTCTTTCGGTTTTGGGGCTGATTCTTGGAGGTGCCGCTATCTTTTTTAGAAATTTCCTTCCGGCAGGTAAATTAGGCGATATTTTGAGTAGTGGTTTTATCCCGATTGGAAATTTAATCATCGGAATTGAAGTATGCGCTTCAATTACTTTAATTTATGTAGCATTACTCATTTTCAAGGATGAGGAGACACAATGACAATTTTCTTATTATGCTTCCTGCTTTTTATGATTGGCTTATATGGTGTGATCCTGCAAAGAAATCTAATCAAGATAATTCTCAGTTTAGCAATTATGGAATATAGTGTATATATGTTTCTTATTGTAATAGGTTATGTTAGAGGGGGAAATGTTCCGATTATATCAAAATTTTATGAGCATGGTCCATTTGTGGATCCTCTTCCCCAAGCACTGGTTCTAACGGCTATTGTAATTGGATTGGCGACAAAAGCGTTATTACTTTCAGTTGCGATTAGGCTTTATAAGTATTACGGAACATTTGATATCAGAACAATCCATGATCTTAAGGGATAGAATATGAGTTCCATGATTCCTTTGTATGTTATAATTCCTCTGGCTGTTGCTTTTTTAACCGTTATTCTTAGCAGATTGTTCAATTCATTGGGGAAATATTTGTTAATTTCATCATTGCTATACCTAACGGGTTTATCCTTTTATTTTATTCTACAATCTCCACAAGCAGTTGTTTATCGGGTTGGAGGTTTTGCGGATGTACTAAATGTACCTGTAGCGATATTCTTGGTAGCTGATGGTCTGACATTTATTCTGTTACTAATTATATCAATAGTGGGACTGATGGCGGCATTATATTCCTTCAGTTATACAAAGCAATATACAAGTGAGGAAAAGTATTATGCCCTATTCAGTTTGATGTTGGCTGGTATGTATGGAGTCGTTATTGCAGGAGACATTTTTAATTTGTTTGTTTTTCTGGAAATTTCTTCAATCGCATCATATTCATTAGTAGCTTTCAGTATAGATAAACAACAATTAGAAGCAACATTTAAATACCAGGTGTTAGGCGGAGTATCTTCGCTAATTATTTTATTGGCGATCGGCTTCATTTATTGGGCGACAGGAACTTTGAACATTGCAGATATTACTACGCAGCTTCCAAAAGATAAGACTTTTGTTTACTTTGTTTCAGTTCTGTTACTTGGAGGATTTGGGCTTAAGGCAGCATTAGTGCCTTTCCACTCTTGGCTGCCGGATGCACACTCTTCAGCCCCTTCACCTATATCAGCAATGCTATCAGGAGTTCTTATCAAAGCAATAGGAGCATATGTCATTATTCGTTTATTCTTCAATATGATTCCAGTGAGTTATGAAATTGCGATGACTATAACTGTTCTGGGAACTCTCTCAATGATTATCGGCGTTTTCCTGGCAATAGGTCAATGGGACCTCAAACGTCTCCTTGCTTATTCAAGTATCAGCCAGATGGGATATGTTATTGTGGGAATAGGTATTGGTATGCTTGTACTGGCAACTGGAGGAAAGGATAAAGTTGCAGCTCTTGCTATTACAGGTGGTCTTTTTCATATGCTCAATCACTCGATATTTAAAGGATTGCTGTTTTTGAACGCTGGATCAATTGAATACAGGACAGGAACCAGAGACCTCAAAAGGCTGGGTGGATTATCTGAAAAAATGCCTGTAACTTCAGGTACATCTTTAGTGGCTTCTATGGCAATATCCGGGATACCTCCTTTCAATGGATTTTTTAGTAAAGTTGTTATAGTTTTTGCAGCAATCCAGGCACAATATTATTGGCTGGCATTTATTTCTATTGTTGTGAACATAATTACTTTATCTACATTCACCAAAGCCCAGAAGTATGCATTCAATGGTGAGTTACCATCAAAATACAATAAAATAAACGAATCTCCCTTCGGTATGTCTTTATCAATGACACTTATGGCAGTATTATGCATTGTTATGAGTTTTCTTATAATCCCCGGAGTTAGAGAGATTTTTCTTAAACCTGCTGTTGATGTTTTGATGGAAACGACAAAATATTCATCAAAAGTATTAGGATTATGATTATGAAATACGTTACTTTGTTTATTAGCATGTTTCTATTATGGCTTGTTTTTACTTTCAGCATGCAGATTTATAATGTTATCATAGGGCTTGTTGCAGCATTGATAGTTACATTGCTTTTCGGACAACGTTTTTTGAATGATTGGAAGAAATTTTATAATCCATTGCGATATTTCTGGGGGATAATATATATAGTAGTGCTCGTTTGGGAGTGTCTCAAAGCAAATTTTGATGTAGCTTATCGGGTACTTAGCCCCAATATGCCGATAAAGCCGGGTATTGTGAAAGTAAGAAGCATTCTAAAAACTAATATAGCAAAAACTTTCCTTGCCAATTCGATAACCATGACTCCAGGAACAATAACAATAGATATTATTGACGATGTTTTTTATATTCACTGGATATATGTAAGCAGTCAGGATCCGGCTGTTTATACCAGTAAAATTATCGGGCGCTTTGAAAAGCTATTAAAAAAGGTGTTTGAATAATGATAGAAGTATTAATTTATGTTCTGATCAGCTTTGGATTTCTCTGTTTTCTTCGTGTTATTTATGGACCTACAATGGCAGATAGAATGGTAGCAATCGATATATTTGGAATCGTAGTGGTGGGTATATGTGCGCTACTGGTTATTAAAACTGGAAGACTATTCCTAATTGATGTTGCCATAGCTTGGATCGTGCTCGGATTTATTGCTACTATTACTCTCGCAAAGTATTTGACTAGGAGGAAGCTGGATGAATAACGTAAGCATTATTCTATTGATTGTTGGAGTTACATTTGACTTTTTTGGATGTATTGGTCTGCTTAGGCTTCCAGACGTATATAATCGCTTACAGGCAGCTACAAAATGTGTAACTTTGGGCACATGCAGTATCCTATTAGCTCTTTTTTTTCATTATGGATTTACAGGTGTTGGAATCAAGGCTCTTTTAGCTATTCCATTACTGTTTTTTGCCTCTACTGTTGGTGCACATGCTTTGATCCGGGGTTCCTATAAATTTGGAATAAAGCTCTTTGACAGAACTGTTATTGATGATTATAAGGAAGCTGAAAAATGAAATATCCAAAATTACGCGAATTAAAAGAAGCTATCATATCACTATTCTCCAAACCTTATACGACAAGCTATCCCCATGGTGAATTCAAACCATTTCCAGGCTATCGCGGAAAGCCTGTAGTGGATGAAGAAAACTGCGTTGGATGCGAAACTTGTGCAAACGTATGTCCACCCAATGCTATCACATATATAGATGATCCAGATACAAGTATACGAACTATCACACGTGATTATGGACAGTGCATTTTTTGTGGGCAATGTGAGGAACATTGCATTACTGGTAAAGGCGTTAAGCTATCAGATGAAATATTTGACTTGGCTTGTTTTGACAGGTCTGCAATAGTTGAAAAACAGGAAAGGGAATTGCTCATCTGCGTAAATTGTGGAGCGATTGTTACTACAAAAGACCATATGAGATTTGTTCATGAGAAGCTTGGTCCTATAGCTTATTCTTCCATCGCTAACCTGAATATATTAAATGAAAGGCTAAAACTGGCAGGAACCGCTGACACACATGTCAGTATAAGGGATGAACTGAAGCGTAAAGATTCTTTTAGTATTCTCTGTCCTAATTGCAACAGGCAATTACAGGTAAAAACACTTAAATAGAATTCACCATTAGATAGATAATCCCTTCTGCTCAAAAGATATCTGAAGTTATGATTTCATGAATATTGTGTTGAATAATATCTCACACCACTTATCAGATAAAAGTAAATCAATTCTATTTGTAGGAATCGGGAATAGACTGAAAAGTGATGATGCAGTTGGAATACATATTTGTGAGAACCTAAAGCAGAATAAACGTAAAAAAGTGTTAATCGTGGAAAGTGGTATAGAGAAATATATAGGCAAGATAAACTCACTATCGCCTGACATCCTCGTTTTGGTTGATTGCACAGATTTCGGCTGTTCACCGGGCTATGTTCACATGTTTCAAGTGCAGGATGTTTTAGATAACACTATCCATACACATACAATTTCCTTGCTCAGGATTTCTGAATTTTTCAATATGCAAACTTATGTGTTAGGTATCCAACCTGAATATGTTGGATTCGGAGAAATAATATCCACCTCAGTGATGAAAAGAGCTAAGTCACTTATCGAGTACATTAATAATTATGTATAGAGATATTTAATTTTAGTTATTAATAAACATAAATCCTTATGAATAGGATCAGAATAAACGGTATTGTTCAAGGAGTAGGTTTTCGACCCTTTGTTTATAAGACTGCTAAAAAGTATAATCTAAGAGGTTATGTTCTTAATTCCAATGATGGTGTTGAAATTGAAGTTGAAGGTAAAGAGAGTGATCTTGTTATATTCATAGAAACTATAAAGAAGAATCATCCGCCTATTGCCAGAATTAATCACATTTCTATTGAAAAGTTTCCGGATATAGGTTACCCTGATTTTCTTATTCGTAATAGCAATGAGTCATGCGGTTCAACTTTTATTTCTCCTGACCTGCGGATATGCCTTGATTGCATCGATGAACTTCATAATCCGGAAAATATAAGATACAAATATCCATTTATTAATTGTACAAATTGCGGACCCAGATATTCCATTATTCTAACAACTCCTTATGACAGACCATTAACTTCAATGAAGAGTTTTGCCATGTGCAATGTATGCCGTAGAGAATATGAGGATCCAAACGACAGAAGGTTTCATGCTCAACCTGTAGCCTGTCCTGACTGCGGTCCACAACTGAGTTTCCTGGATAGTCTGTATAATGAAATTGATGGTGATCCTATTACAAATTGTTATAATGAGCTAAAGAAAGGCAAGGTCATAGGTATAAAAGGAATAGGAGGTTTTCATATTGCCTGTGATGCCACAAATGAGGCATCTGTAAGTGAATTGCGGAGGCGAAAAAAGAGACCGGCAAAACCATTTGCCATTATGTGTAATATTAACCATTTGCGCAATATCGTTAAATGCACTGATCCAATATCTGCATTGCTGCAATCTCCACTTGCACCGGTAGTTATTCTGCCAAAGGTTTCACCAAGTCCTATAGCAGAATCTGTAGCACCTCAAAACGCGAACCTTGGTGTATTTCTGCCTTATGCTCCCCATCAAATTATGATTTTTTCCGAATTTGATGCTTTAGAACCACTATATTTGGTCATGACATCTGGTAATCTCAATGATGAACCGATAGCAACCGATGAAAAAGAACTAATAGGATTATGTGATTTCTACTTAACGCACAACCGCACAATATTGAATAGGTGTGATGACTCTGTTGTTGTTCCTTCTTCCAAATGTAATGTTATACTCAGACGTTCCCGCGGGTATGTGCCCTCTCCAATACATCTGCCATTTGTGTCAGATTCGATTCTGGGTACAGGAGCAGAACTAAAGATTGCCTTCTGTCTTGCAGACGACGAATTGTACTACATGTCACCCTATATTGGAAACAATAACAGTAAAGATACAGAAGACTTTTACAAAGAGATGCTGGATAAATATCAAGAATGGTTTAAAATAAAACCGAAGCTGGCAGGATGTGACTTGCATCCAGATTATCTCACAACTCATATTGCAGAAAGAATGCGAATTCCACTGGTAAGGATTCAGCATCACCATGCTCATATTGCTGCTGTTATGGCAGAGAATAAACTTGATGAAACTGTAATTGGAGTATCATTTGATGGTTCTGGTTATGGTAATGATGGAGCTATCTGGGGAGGAGAAATCTTCACTACAGATTATTTGGGATTTGAAAGACAATATCATTTATGTTACATGCCACTGTCGGGAGGCGATGCTGCTGTAAAACGCCCGGTTAGAATAGCATATGCCTATCTTGAATTTGCAGGTATCAGTAACTCATTTCTAAAAGGAATGTCTGAGTTCGAAAAAAAAATAGTTTCTCAACAGGTCAAAAACAATTTTAACCTTTTTCAAACATCAAGCATGGGAAGGCTTTTTGACTGCGTCGGAGCTATGTTAGGTCTTTATCCTGAGATTACTTTTGAAGCGCAATCTGCAATAGCATTGGAGCAAATGTGCGATATTAAAATTCTTTCTGAAGTAACTGCTTACAGGTATAGGATACTTAAGAATGAAATCGATATCAAACCTTTGCTGGAAGATATCAGAAATGACATTGTAAAAGGTAAATCTCATGCTCTGATAGCATTGAGATTTCATAAAACCATAATTGAATTCACAGTAAATGCAATAAGAGAGGTTAAAAGCAAAACTAATATTGACAAAGTAGTATTATCTGGTGGAGTAATGCAAAATATGATTTTGTTTGAAAGTTTGATTATTGAACTTTGTAAAAATAATTTTCAGGTATATTTTTCTACAGAGCTTCCCAATAATGATGGGGCAATAGCATTGGGACAGGTAATAATAGCTGGTAGAATGAAAGGTAAGGTAAAAAATGTGTTTGGCAATTCCGGGGCAAATAGTAAAGAAAATAAATAACAATACAGGATTGGTTGACTTGGGTAGTGTTACAAAAGAAGTATCGCTCGTTTTTTTGCCCGATATTGAAATTGGAGACTGGATAATTATTCATACAGGATTTGCATTGGAAAAGATATCCGAAAAAGATGCTCTTGAGACAATTGAGCTGTTACATAGTGCATATTCAAAAGGTAGAATAGAATAAATCATGAAGCTGCAAGATTTTATTCAGCCTGAACTGGTAAAGAACATAATCAATGAGCTCAGATTTTACAAAGACACTGCAACTTTTATGGAGGTTTGTGGTAGTCATACAATGGCTATTGGGCATTGGGGATTAAGAAAACTAATACCAGAAAATATACATCTGATCTCCGGACCCGGTTGTCCTGTTTGTGTAACTCCCTCCACAGTTGTTGATGCTCTAATCGATCTAAAAGATGTAACTATAGCAACTTTCGGAGACCTAATCCGTGTTCCTGGTTCTAAACAAACTCTGGAACAAGCTCGTGCTGCTGGAGCAAACATCAAAACTGTTTATTCTCCAATGGAAGCACTTGATCTTGCACAAAGAGAAGAAACTGTTTTTGTGGGTATTGGCTTTGAAACCACAATTCCCGGAATAGCTTACACAATTATTGAAGCAAGCAGACAGCGTCAATATAACTTTTCGGTTTTGCCATTGTTAAAACTAATTCCTCCTGCTCTCCATGCACTATTGTCAGATTCTGAAGTTAAGATCAATGGTTTGATTTTACCAGGTCATGTTAGTGTAATAATCGGAACCAAAGCGTATCAATTCGTCTCAGACAAATATGGAATCAGTGGAGTAGTCACCGGTTTTGAACCTTTGGACATTGTTCTGGGCATCAAGCTCCTCATCGGTCGCTTACACGATCCCGGTATAATTAATGAATACAGCAGGATTGTATCATCTGACGGGAATACTGTTGCACAAACTGCAATATCGGAAGTATTTACAACTGGTAATGCAATTTGGCGCGGATTAGGCAATATTCCGGATTCCGGTCTGGATATTCGGCCCGAGTATGATCAATTCGATGCTCTGAAAAAGTATAATATAACCATCTCTGAGGAAGCTGAAAATACTGCTTGTGGTTGCAGTAATGTGTTGAAAGGAAAAATCAAACCCTTGGATTGTCCATTGTTTGCCAGGCTTTGCACACCTGATAACCCTATCGGTCCATGCATGGTTTCATCTGAAGGTAGTTGTGCTGCTTATTACAAATATGAAAGATGATAAGATAACGCTCGGACATGGTAGTGGTGCTGCTCTGACTCGCAGTCTAATTCATGACGTATTTGTTGAAAGGTTTGGCTTAAAGCAGCTTGATGATGCTGCTTGTATAGATAATAAGCTTACATTTACCACGGATGCATATGTAATAAATCCGCTCTTCTTTCCTGGAGGTGATATTGGTAAGTTATCAGTTACAGGTACGGTCAATGACTTGTGTATGAGTGGAAGTGAGCCTATGTATGTAGCAGCCAGCTTTATTATTGAAGAAGGCTTTAGCATTGAACAACTGAAAGTAATTGCAGATTCCATGCAGAAAGCTGCAATTGAAGCTGGTGTAAAAATCATAGCAGGTGATACGAAAGTTGTGGAAAGAGGTAAATGCGACGGGATATTTATCACAACCACTGGTATTGGAATTTTGAACGACAGTCCTCCCCTAAAGGCGGAGAATATTAAAGTGGGTGATAAAATTGTCGTTAATGGTAGTTTAGGCGATCATACCGTAGCGATTATCAATGTCCGACAGAATCTTGGTCTTAATCCTCCTCCCGAAAGTGATTGTGCTCCTCTGAATGAGATTATCAAGATTCTGTTGAAGACAAAGAAACTTGTATTTGCCCGTGATGCTACAAGAGGAGGAGTTGCTACAATTCTTAACGAGATATATACAGATTCTGGTTTGGGAATCATCATTGATGAAACATCCGTTCCTGTTAAGGAATCAACCTCTGCTCTATGTGGATTATTGGGATTGGATCCTCTTTATATGGCTAATGAAGGTAAGTTTGTGGCAGTAGTATCTGACCTTGATGATAATTCCTTACAAAAGTTACAGGCGCACAAATATGGAAATGCTGCCTCAGTTATTGGAATAGTAACGAACGAAGTACAAGGCGTATATTTGAGAACCGCTATCGGAAGCCTGAGACCATTACCTATGCTTGCATCTGACCCTCTTCCAAGGATATGTTGATGAGCCTGAATAGGGAGTCGGTGTGCACGAAGGAGCTATAGCTCAATCACTGCTTAACCTTGCAAATCTGAATTTCCATAGATCCGGGTTAAAGAAGATTACACGGGTTAAAGTTGTTATTGGAAAACTGCATAATGTCATAGATGAAGTCCTTGTAATGCACTTTGACCTGCTGAAGCGAGATATGAATGGTTTTAGGGAAGCAATTCTTGAAATTGAGAAAAAAGAAGTTGTGATAAAATGTATGCAATGTGGTGTGGAAAAAACGCTTAATGAAGTCGATTTTACTTGTTCCTCTTGTGAATCGACCAGTACGGAAGTTACAAGTGGTAACGAACTGCACATCGAATGCATAGAAGGAACTGAGGACTAATATAAATTAAAAGGTTATGGGATATATTATGAAGTTAAAAGAAATAAAGGTAATGCAAAATATTCTGAATGTGAATGACCAAATTGCCGAGACAATACGCACAGATATGAAAAGTAAGGGAATATTTTATATCAATCTGATGAGTTCTCCTGGTTCTGGTAAAACCAAGTTGTTGGAAATGACTGCAGAACGCTTGGGAAAGAATATGTTTGTAATAGAAGGTGATATTCAGACTACTTTGGATGCGGAGAGACTTGCCAAAGCAGGAGTTGGTGTATATCAGATAAATACCGGTCCTTTCGGAGGTGATTGCCATCTTGAAGCAAGCTGGATTCTCTCTGCTCTTAAGGAAGTCAGTTTAGATAACATAAGTTATCTTTTTGTAGAAAATATTGGAAACCTTGTTTGTCCCGCTGAGTTTGATGTAGGGTCTCATCTGAATGCCGTAGTGCTAAGCGTTACTGAAGGAGAGGATAAGCCTCTCAAATATCCGCTTGCATTTCGAAATTCTCAGCTTTGCGTTATTTCCAAAACAGATCTGCTGCCCTATCTTGATGTTAATATCGACAGAATAAAAACAAATATACTAAAAGTAAATCCGCAAATTAAGGTAATCAACCTATCTGCTGAAACAGGAGTAGGCATGCAGGAATGGTTTGAAATTTTAATAAACAAATTTGAAGTTTGACATATCATTTGGAGTTCGGTCGATAGCTTTATCGGGAATTGAGTAATGTTGAGACAAACTAATAAATTATACCGAAGAATTTTGTTGACATAATATAAGGATAAATAATCATTAATTATATGAAAAAGAGGCTCTGCAACAACGTGTACTTATTGAAATTGTATATGTGTTTCTTAATCCCTATATTTAAGAATGAGATTTATCTTTACTAAAAGGTATAATAGATTTACCGATGATTTATGTTCAATTACAAAACTATAATAAATTACTATAATCCCAATCTAACAAAAGCAAGGAGCTATTATGATTAGTGAACTCAAAGCTTTTTTTGAAGCCAGGAGAAACGTTGTGCATTCTGTTACGGGGGATACCACCATTAAAGATGCGGTCGATAAGTTGAATATTCATAAAATAGGCGCTTTGATGGTGATATCTGAAACTGGAGAAATTGAAGGTATTTTTTCGGAACGTGATGTAATGCGTAAGCTGGCTTCTACTGATGAACTGGTTGGTCATATTCCTGTAAAGGAAATTATGACAGGAAAGGATATGCTAATTACGATTACTGGAGAAGAGCCATTGGCAGATGTTTTGGAACTGATGATTAAAAAGAAAATCAGGCATCTTCCGGTAATTATGGATGGAACTTTGAAAGGTATAATTGCCATGGGAGACGTTGTTTCAATACTTTTGAAATATGCTCGTCAGGAAAATGAAGACTTGCATGGCTTTATTACCGGAAAATATCCCGCTTAACCAACTCTAAGATAAGCCCCTCTCTTACAGGTTTTGGATATTAGCTTCTGAGTGAGTTGATACCTCAGCTCAGTCTTTGATTATTTATGTAAACTGCCATTGTGAATCTATAACTATATTTTCTCAGAGGCCTATTGGTCTGAGTTCTGATGACTGTTTAGAAAAAGCAGTAAAGCATTCTGTAGATTGGGGTAATTTACTAAAAACGAATTAGAAAAAACGGGCAAATCCCGAATACCTGATTTTTTCTTTCTGCAAGCTTGTTTCCTGCATACATATCACGTATTATCCCCGATGCCTCCCGAATTTTATTCGGGAGGCTCCGGGAGGCTTCGGGAGATGTATATAGGCAGGAAATAGGGACAGACCTTTGCTGGAAAGGGTTTGAATGGGTTATTAAGAAAATGTTAAAGGTTACTCAATATTGTCAGAGTTTGCCGTGGGATTTATTCTGCTATTATCTGCGATAATCTTGTATCTTTTTTTCAGGTCGTCATTGTAAATGATATTTTTATTAGCTTTTGGTTTGAATTCCCATTCAGGGGAAAGCAAAATCAAATCATCTTCCAACTGCCACATATGCTTATAAACCTTGCTGTCCAGTTTTTTTAAGTGTTCCCACTGCACGGGGGAGAAAGACTTGGGACGCAGGATTTGCCTCAGTTTAGCATGGTTTATTTTTAGGTTCTGCACTTCCGCAACCTGCGCTAAAATGAGTTTTTGTTTTTGCGTGAGATGCTTCATTTTAAGGAGAGTGTTATGCAAAGCTCTGGCATTCTTATAATTACGTCCATTTACTTCCGTCAAATGGTCCAGATTTATGTCTCTTCTTTGCAGTTCTACCATTTCTGCTTTGTAAAATGTATAGGTGGTGGGTGTTACAACCGGTTGTTCAAATACGTTTTGCACAATGAACAGCAGGACAAAAGCGATGATTCCGGCTAATGCGGGAGAAGTTAACCAGCCAACGGAGATTTTTCCGAGCATTTTGAAATTGATGTTTCTGCCACCCTTGATAAGCCCAATGCCCAAAACAGCACCAATCACTGCTTGTGATGAAGAAATCGGAACCAGCGGGATGGTTGGAAGATGTAAATTCAAAAGCAAATACTGCAGCCCTTTGGAACCGAATAAATACAATACCAAAGACTCTGCCAGAACTACAATCAGTCCGGTCATCGGAGATAGTTTAAAAAGATCAGAACCGATTGTGCTAATCACCTTTTGAGAATATGTATAAATACCCACCGCAATGGATAAACCTCCCCAAAAATAAAGCTGCATCAGACCCGATATGTGCAGGGTATTAAACAGAGATATGTCTTTGAAAGGAGAAATATTAACGAAAATACCCACTACATTGGCTATGTTATTGGCACCCAAGCTGTACGCTCCGAATGCGCCGATTATGATAAATCCCCATCTGTTGTAGTTGTCCAGGTGCAACAGATGGATTTTGGTTCTGGCAAGCATTTTCTTAAACAAATGATACAGGAGAAAAGCAAAGACCGCTGCCAGAACAGGAGCCATAACCCAACTGGTCACAATCCTTGCCAATGATGAATAGTCCGTAAGCATATTGGAAAAATAGTTCCAGCCGATAATGGCGCCTACAATTGCTTGAGAAGTTGATACGGGAAGTTTCAATTTTGTCATCAAAGCTACTGAAAGAGCAGTTGCCAAAGCAACAGTAAAAGTGCCTGCCGCTGCATTGACAGCTCCCAACTGATTGAGAGTGGCAGCACCACCGCTTCCTTCCGAAACTGCTCCCAGAATCACGAAGATACTTCCGATTAAAGCAGCAAACTTAAACCTCATCATCTTGGTCTGGACGGCAGCGCCAAATACGTTACCATGGTCGTTGGCACCGAGTGACCAGCCAAGAAACAGGCCGCTAGTCAAAAACAGAAATCCCACTTTTTCCTATATCCTTCTCGTATTGATATGCCTTAACATAAATATTTTATCTTTATGTGTCAAAGATTGCATCATCAGAACAAACCCAATATCTCGTCAAGTAATTGTTGTTGTCAATGACAAATTTCCAGCAAATCAGAAGTTCAATTCTTAAAGCTGATTATGCAATTTCATGAATTGAAAATTTTCCGATACAGGATTGTCTAAACAGGAGATAATTTATCTTGACGTATTGAAATGATAGAAATTAACAGTTACAAAAAGAAAATTCTAGTTCGTCTAACAAGGATGAACTATGCAAAAATGGGGAAAAACACTTTGTTAAAAGGATGGAAGTATGGTTTATAACCGGTTATATTTACATCAAATCAGATGTTGTCAGTTAAACAGATCAACTAATTATAAAATAATAACATGTGTTCCATGGAGGAAAATATGAAAAAACCTGCAATTATCCTTGTCTTGATTTTATTTGTGTCTCTGGTGACATTATATGGCGCTATAGCCAGGTCTTACAATCAGGTACTGGGTTATGCTGATGGCAATATTACCAGTGTTATCACAAACTCTTCAACACAACCTTCCGCACCTGGATATTATGCTTCAGCACACATAACCACCAGACCTAATGAGTTAACTTCAACAGCCACACATAATAACACACAAATCCGTATTTATCGGACAGGTACTGCCCCTAATTTTTATGTTATGTTGTTTTTACAATTTGGCAGTTTTACAACTAACTGGGCAGTCGGAGATACCATCAAATTCACCGTAACCTTAACGGCTACAGGCGAAACATTAATCTGGTACTATTATATTGCCACTCCATCGGGCACTATAACCATTCAGAATCCCGTACAGTATATCCCGGCTTATGTCTATAATCTTTCAGGTGTCATTACGGGAACTGATCCTCTAGATAATGTTACTCTCAGTTGTCCGACGGCAGTTCAAACTCAATCCTATATTACTAATTCTGACGGGAGTTATAATTTTAAAATACGATACTGGGATAGTCCGGTTATTACACCCTCCAAAGCAGGTTTTGCCTTTACTCCGGAAAGCAGAACTTATACCAATGTAAATGCTGTGATTACGGGAGCAAATTTTGCAATGGTAGCATCAGGACCTTTCCCCCCATCACCGGCAGTACTTGTAAATCCTCCTGACAATGCGACGGGATTAGGTTTTGCCGGGCAGAATCTATCATGGTCGCCCGGACAAGGGACACCTCCAACCGGATATAAAGTATATTTTGGAACTAATAATCCACCAACAAACATCGTTAACGGTGTTTTGCAGACAGGTACTGTATACCCTACAGGTTTGCTTTTAACAAATCAAACCTATTATTGGAAAATCGTACCGGTTGTAGACCAGTTGGAAGCTTCAGACTGCCCTATTTGGTCTTTTACTACAAGAAGTGAAATTAATCCAAATCCCGCTACTAATCCAAGTCCTGCAAATAAC
>Ga0194125_10004517_pt1 | contig 21634 bp, 10 predicted proteins | sample TA2KigC250mmetaG_FD_148626 | JGI IMG/M metagenome (GOLD analysis project Ga0194125, IMG submission 148626) | Freshwater microbial communities from Lake Tanganyika, Tanzania - TA2015034 Kigoma Deep Cast 250m | ecosystem: Environmental > Aquatic > Freshwater > Lake | place: Tanzania: Lake...
CAGCACGGTGTGCTGGTCGGCCGCCTTGCGCACTTGGATCTGGGCATTCAGGCTGACGACTTCGGTCAGCGCCGCGGCGGGCGCCGTTGTTAAGGTGCAGTCGGGACTGCCAGCGGGCGTCGGTTGGTCGAGCATGGTTCTCCTCCCTGGGCTGGGGGTGAGATGTTAGCCAACCCATCTTACCGCAAAAACCGGTAGGGCGCACGCGCGGCTGACCCCCGCACGAAAAACTTTGTCACACTTTCGCCACCGAAACATGGTTTCAGTGGTAGTCTGAACATACGCATTCGCCTCCGGTTGGGTGTTGCAGGGAGCTTGCCGCCCCCATTCTATCACCCTACCTGCGAATTCGCACTACTATACATTGTCGAGGTATAGCGGGTGACCACCCCATTGCCGTAAGTGGCTTGCAAGGGCTGGCCCCGGGCGTTATAGTCGTTGTAGGTGATGTAATCCAGGCCGCTGCCGGAAACCCGGTCCAGATTGCCGCCGCTATCGTAGGCGTATCTGACCAGGGAACCATCCGGGTACACTAGTACATCTCGGCGTAAATCCCTCATCAGATCATACCGTGAGGGGCTTGCCGGTATAGGTCCACTTGAAGGGCTTCGCCAGATGCGCGTTGAAGTACTCGATGAAAGCGAGCAATTGCTGGCGCAAGTCCGCAGTGGAGGTGAAGCTGGCCCGCTTGAGCAGGCGGCGCACCAGGATACTGAACCAGATTTCAACAGGGCCAAGAGAATGCTCCCGCAATAGGAGGTGAGCCACAGCAACTCATGCGGATCACGTATCCGCATCACCCGCTCTATGGTCAGGCCGTTAAGGTGCTCAGACGGTATCATCGACAGGCGGGTGAATCCCAACTCGATATCCAATTGCCAGATGGCACGCGGGTCTTCATTCCCGCTTCCTGGGCCGAGCCGCTGACAGTCCTTGGACCGCCAGCGCCCGCCTGCGGAGCGCCACCGCAATCCTGGGTGAATGCGGCGACTTTGCTCTCTTTGGTTAAACTGGTAGCTGCCCTGACGGCACATCCAGACCAAGAGAGGAGTCGCAGCTATGGAGCGCTTTCTGACCCAGGGTGGGACAGTTCCTGACTGGGAATCGTTCTCACTCGCCAGTCGCCAGCAAGTGATTCAGCTTTTGGCCCAAGCAGCGCTACAGTCCATCCAGCCGCTACGCCGCCAGGCCCTGATTGTGGAGGAAGACGATGCATCCCAAGATCACCCTCGACCATCTGGCTCGCCAAGCGATTGTCTACGTGCGCCAATCGAGCCTAAAACAGGTGCTCGAAAACACCGAGAGCACTGAGCGCCAGTACGCCTTGGCGCAAAAAGCCGCTGACTATGGCTGGCCAGCAGCGCAGATCGTCGTCATTGATGAGGATCAAGGGCGGTCTGCGGCCAGTGCGGTGAACCGCAGCGGCTTTCAGCAACTGGTCAGTGCAGTGGGCCTGGGCCAGGTGGGGCTGGTCCTGGCCCTGGAGATTTCGCGCTTTGCCCGCGCGCAGAGCGACTGGTATCGCGTCCTGGAGTTGGCGGCCATCTATCACACTCTGATTGCCGACGAAGATGGACTGTATGACCCGCAGGACCACAATGACCGCCTGCTCCTGGGACTCAAAGGCACGCTCAGTGAGGCCGAACTGTGGACCTTGCGCTCGCGGCTGCAAGGTGGGCGCTGGAACAAGGCCCGCAAAGGGGAACTGGCCTATTCACTGCCGGTTGGTTATGTGCGCGAGCCCGACGGCCGGGTGGAACTCGATCCTGACCAGCAGGTGCAAACCACCATCCGGACGATTTTCGAGCAGTTCCAGCTGCTGGGCAGCACCCCGGCTGTCCTCCGCTACTTCCGGGATCACCAGTTGCCGATGCCGCGCAGCGTGTTGGGAGCGACCGGTCCCGAGCATGTGGTCTGGAAGACAGCGACCTACGAAGCGATCTACTTGATCCTGACCAATCCGACGTATGCCGGGGCTTATGCCTACGGACGGCGCAAGCCTGCGCCTGGCCAACGCAGGCGCAGTGCGGTGGGGGCGACAGGTGGACCAGAGGAGGCCTGGGCGGTCTTGATCCCCGATGTCTATCCGGCCTACCTCACCTGGGCTGCCTATCTGGACAACCAGCGGCGGCTGGCCGCCAATCGTTCCTGTTTCCCCGCGGCATCCGGCGCCCCGCGCCAAGGCGAAGCTCTGTTGACGGGCATCGCGATCTGTGGCCAGTGTGGACGACATCTGGCGGTAACGTACAACCCGAACGCATGGTATACTGGTGGGCGGGCCAAACAACGTTATGCTGAACCGCGCTGCCAGTCGTGCAAGGCCACGCCCGTAGACCAGGCCGTGACAGAGCTGTTCTTGCAAGCGGTGCAACCGGCCCAGCTAGAAACCGCCTTGCAAGCGTTGGAGCAGCTAGATCAGGAGCGCCAACAACTGGAGCATCTCTGGCAGCAGCAGTTGGCGCGGGCACGCTACGAAGCCGAGCGCGCCCAGCGCCAGTATGATCGCGTCGAACCGGAGAACCGTCTGGTGGCCTGCGAACTGGAGCGCCGCTGGAATGTCGCCCTGGCTGAGGTGCAGCGCCAGGAACGGGCGTACGCCCAGGCGCGCCAACAACAGCTCCAGCCTTTGAGTGAGGCGGATCGCAGCCTCATCCGTAGTTTGGCCACCGACTTGCCTGGCTTGTGGCAAGCCGAAACCACGACTCCCGCCGAGCGCAAGCGTCTGGTGCGCTGTTTGATCCGCGACGTGACGTTGGATGGCGTCAGCCAGCCAGGCCAGATCGTCGTGCACGTCGGCTGGCAAACCGGGGCAACGACTACGCTGAGCGTGCGCCGCCCGCGTGCCAGCGATCATTTAGAAACCGATGCGGCCATCCTGGAGCGGATGCGGCAGTTGGCTGTCGACCACGACGACGGTCAGATTGCCGAGCAGCTCAACGCTGAGCAGTACCAGACCCGCTGGGGCAAAGCCTGGAACTATCAGCGGGTGCATGCCGTGCGGCTACGTCACCACATCCCTTCGGCCTGTCCCATTGTGCCGCTGAACGAGGCCGCCCGCGGCGATGGGTTGATCCCGGTGCGGACGGCGGCCCGCCTGCTCAACATCTCACCCTCCGCCATTGCCGCCTGGGCCCGGGCGGGCATCCTGGCCAAGCAACAGCAGCCAGGACATAATCCGGTGTGGGTGCGGGTGGGCGCCGAAGATGTGCAGCGCTTGACGGCCGAATCCCCGCAGCCCGGCTATGAGCGCCTGGGCCAAGCTGCCAAGACTTTGGGCGTGACACAAGCCCAACTTTGGGATGAGGTGAAAAGCGGACAGCGGACCATCCGGCGCATGCGCCAGGGTCAGCACTGGGAATGGCAGGTGGAGGCATCGCCCGCAAATGCCCACACCGCCCGGCACAACTCTGAGGATGCCAGCGCCTGAGCCAAGTTGCTCTCTATGCCATTTGATTGGAGGTGCACTGTGTATACCCGATCTCGTGATCCAGGCAAACTGGTGAAGGTGGGACAAGCCAAAACTTCCGCACCCACTTACAAGGAAGAACTATCCATGCGCCAACTCAGCGTTGACCTCAGCGAACTGGCCTTCGCGTTCGAGTCGGACTTCCTCGAGATGCGGCATTACTTCGACCTGGAGACCGGCAAGGTCGTGCTCATCCAGGATGAGACGCGCCGCGCGGTCGAAACGATCTACGAACAGATGGACGAGGAGGAGACGGAGAATTCCCCCACGTTCGCAGACCTGGTGGAACAGCAAAACCTGCCCGACTGGCAGAAGCAGCAACTGCTCGTCGCCGATCAAGTCGAGGGGGAGTACGGCAGCCGCTTCATCAGCGTGCCCCAGATAGACTCCCACGAAGGCTATCGCGACATGCAGGACTTCATCGTTACCGTGCGCGACCCACACCTCCAGGAGTTGTTGGATGTAGCGATCATGGGCCGCGGCGCGTTCCGCCGCTTCAAGGACGTGCTATTCGACTATCCGCGCGAGTGCGAACGCTGGTTCGCCTTCAAGGACGAGAAGATGTTCGAACGCGTGCGCGACTGGCTGGAGGCGTATGACATCGAGCCGATCTACGAACCGTCGGCCGGTGTGGAGCCGTCGCCGCCGCAGCCGCCGGCCCGCGACCGCCTGATCGCTGAGGCGCTGGCCTTCGTGACCGCGGCCCGTGCGTTGCCGGGCATCTTGCGCATCGCGCTCGTTGGGTCGCTGGCGACCGATAAGCCCGACCCCAAAGACGTTGATCTGCTAGTAACAGTGGCGGACGACGCCGATCTGACGCCGCTGGCGACGCTGGGCCGCAAGCTCAGCGGCCATTTGCAGGGGCGCAACCTCGGCGGCGAGGTGTTCCTGGCTGATCCGGCCGGCAGCTACCTGGGGCGGACCTGTCCGTGGAAGGTGTGTCAACCGGGCATCCGCATGCGCTGCGACGCGCTCCACTGCGGCCGGCGGCCCTACTTACACGACGACCTCAAGGCCGTCACCCTCCCGCAGACGTTGATCGCCGCGCCTCCGGTCGAGCTGTGGCCGCGAGTGATCGCACGCATGGCAGTCCCCGCAGACGTCGAGCAGGGTCTGCTGGCGCCGCTGAGAACGGAATCGTGACCGAGAGAAAAGACAAAGGAGCCGTAAATGACTGACGAAAACCCGATCACACTCGAGGCGGCCGTCCAACAGGTTATCGGCGAACTAGATGGCCCAACGGCCGTGGCCGAAGTCGTCCGCCGCGTGTTGGCGCTCTGGCCTTCGGCCGCCAAGCGGCCGGAACAAACGGTGCGCAACCAGCTTAGCCAACACTGGAACCGAACCTGGGTCTACCCGGATGCCCAGACGGTGACGCCGTTGCGCGTGGTCATGCAGGGTGTACGCTTGCGCATTGTCCTATCTCGCCTGGAGATCAAGCACGGCGCGCTCTTCTTCGAGCCGAACTTCCGCGGCTTTGCCCGGCTCCAGGCCGATCCGGCCAGCTTCACCTTGTTGGATGCAGCCGGTCAGCCATTACCTGCCCGTCCCGTCAAGATCAAGATCGAGCATAAGTCACCATTCGGCGACTACACCTTCGAGGCGGCCGCCTGGGACGTCGCGCCCTGGCTCAAGGGCCTGAAAGCGCGCGATGGCGACAGCTTGCTCGTGACCATCGAAGACTGGGAGACAGGGCGTTATCGCCTGGAGCACGAGCCTGCGGCCAAACGCCGCTTGGATGAGGTTGACCGGGCGAATAGAGAGTTGGCTGATCTGCTCTTTGGCGCGCTGGAGCGAGCGCATTCCGAAAGCATCTCCGGCGTCGAGGCGATCCCAAAGGCCTACGCGCGCATGGCCGATCCCCGCGGCTATCCGGGCGACCCCTGGATGAAAGTCGTCGCGCAAGACAGCCGCATGAAGCTGTTCGGCGACGACATCCGCTACCCGGAGTCCTATGCGCCCATCGAACGCATCCTCGACGGCGCAAGGCCGCGGCCGAAGGCTCTGTCGGTCTCGGCCGGCCAGAGGCAGCAGGTCTACCGCTTCAAGGCCGCGTTCAAGCATCGGCCTGGGCTGTGGCGGTGCATCGAAATCCAGGGCGGCCAGACGCTGAAAGACCTGGATGGCGTCATGCGTGGCGCATTCGGGCACGACTTCTCCGATCACATGAGCGGCTTCTGGCGTAAACTGCGCCGCGGGGACAGCAAACGGTTCCGCGAGGTCGAGATCGGCACCATCGCGCCGTTCGGCGGCGAGGGCGAGGGCGCGAACACGCGCATCGCCAGCATCGGCCTGGCGGTCGGCGACGAGCTGAAATACGTCTACGACTTTGGCGACTGGATCGAGCACACGATCACGCTGGAAGCGATCGGCGAGCCGGAGCAAGGCGTCGAGTATCCGCGTGTTGTGGCCCAGAACAAGCCGAATTATCAGGACTGCGAGCGCTGCAAGGCCCAGGGCCGGCAGACGCGAGCCATCTGGGTCTGCCACCACTGCTCCAGCGAACAAGGCCGCGCCGTGCTGCTCTGCCAAGACTGCCTGTTCGCCGAACACGAAGAGCACTACGCCGATGAGATCGTCTACTGATTACCCTGGAGCGTTGACACGATGAACCTGACCACACCCGAAACCGACCTTTACTACAAGCTGCATGGCTCCCTGCTGGCTTTTGCCAACCGGCAGCTCAGGATCTTGCCCGAAGGCATCCCGCCAGATCAGATCCGCAAGCAGCCCCCCGACCAGGTCATCAAGCTGCGCGATGCCTGCTACGCCAAACTCGCCATCCTGTCGGAGTATCTGGCCGTGAATCCCGACCGGCTCTCCACGGATGAGCTGTTGATCGTCGCCGGTTGGCGGCATTACGCTATGGGTGACTTCTACATCATGAAGCACCTGAAGCCGTATGCCGTTTTTATGACCGCCAGAGACCCGACCCACCTCTACGGTGTGTTCGGGCTATACGATCCGATCGAGATCGTCACCGGAGGCGCGCCGCTGCCGCTGCTGGTGAACGCGGTGCTGCTGCCGTTCCGTGACCGGATCATTTACGACGGTCTGCTGAATGTATACCGCATGAGCTTTGGCCCGGGCATCCGTTCCGGCCTGAACGAGAGCTACAGCCGGGCGAAAGAGCGCGAGGGGATCGTCGAGGCGCTGGTCGGTCCCGATGGACAGGCGAAAACCCAAACGACCCTCAGCCGCAAAGCGCCGGCCAAACCCGCGCCCGATTGGCGGCCCGCGGTGGACGAGATCGTGGCGCAGACCGAGAAGATGCGCCAGACCGACACGAAGCTGCAAGCCGCGGCGTTCGGCCTGCTGCGCGCGGCCGCCAGCCTGGCCCAGGCGTCGCTCCTGGAGCAAGGCGCGGACGACGAGGCAGCCAAACGCCTGAAATCGGCGCGCACGGCAATGACTAAGGTTGAGAAGCTGTTGTACGAGGAGCAATGGTGAGCGCGACCGACCTCATCGCCACCCTCCGCACCCACTTCGGCTTTCAGGAGTTCCGTCCGGGCCAGGAGGAGGCGATCGGCTGTCTGCTGGCCGGACAACACACCCTGGTCGTCATGCCCACCGGCGCGGGCAAATCGCTCATCTACCAGCTCGCAGCGTTGCATCGCCCCGGCCTGACCCTGGTCATCTCGCCCCTCATCGCGCTGATGAAAGACCAGGTGGACGGCCTGGCGCGCCATGGCATCGCCGCCGCCTATGTTAATAGCACGCTGGCCGCCGATGAGCAGGCCCGCCGGCTCGGCGCGCTGGGCCGCGACGCCTACCGGCTGGTCTATGTCTCCCCGGAGCGGCTGCGCAATGCTGCGTTCATCGAGGCGCTGCGTGGCACGACGGTCAGCCTGCCCGCGGGCCGCCTGGCGCTCCTGGCGGTGGACGAGGCGCACTGCATCTCGCAGTGGGGGCACGACTTCCGGCCCGACTATTTGCATATTGCGGCCGCGCGAGAAGCCCTGGGGCGGCCGCTCACCGCCGCGCTGACCGCCACGGCCACGCCCCAGGTGCAGGCCGACATCATCCGTCTGCTGGGGTTGCCGGCCGCCCAGAGCATCGTCACCGGCTTCAACCGGCCCAACCTGGCCCTAGAGGTGCGCTACACCGCGGAGCCGGCCGCCAAGCTCGCCGCGCTGCAGGAGCTGCTGGTCGGGCTGGACGGCGGCGCGGCGATCATCTACGTCGGCACGCGACGAGACGCCGAAGAGGTGGCCGACTTCGTGCGGGAGGTGTGCAAGCTCAGGGTCGAGTTCTATCACGCCGGCCTGCACGCCGAAACGCGGACGCGGGTGCAGAACGCGTTCCTGGCCCATGCGCCAGGCGCTTCGGAAGCGCCTGGCGCATGGGGAACCCCCAGGGGAGGGGGTTTGCAGGTCGTCGTCGCGACCAACGCCTTTGGCATGGGGATTGACCGGCCCGACGTGCGGCTGGTGGCGCACTTCGCCATGCCCGGCACGCTGGAGGCCTATTATCAGGAGGTCGGCCGCGCGGGCCGTGATGGCCTGCCCGCGCGCGCGGTGCTGCTCTACAGCCCGAAAGATCGCGCCCTGCAAGAATGGTTCATCGAGAACGACGCGCCCGCGGCCAACGAGGTGCGTAGCCTGTACGATGCCATCCGGGCGGCAAACCTCACCCCCTACCCCCTCTCCTATCAGGAGAGATGGCACGACCACCCCCTTCCCTCGCAGGGAGGGGGGCAGGGGGGTAGGTTGGCGGGAAGAAGGGATGTGGTCTGGCTCACGGCCGAAGACCTCTCCCTCGCCTCTGGCCTGCCTGAGGTGAAGCTGAAGGTGGGGCTGGCGCAACTGGAAGCCGCGGGCAGCCTGGAGCGGCTGGGAGATGCCGGCCCGCGCATGTTGCTGCGCACCGGCCCCTGGAACGCGGCCGCAGTGCAAGACGCCGCGGTGAACGTCGAAGCGCGACGCCGCCATCGTCGCAGCCAATTGGCCCAGATGGTCGCCTACGCCGAGTCGAACGCCTGTCGCCGGCGCATCCTGCTCGATCACTTCGGCGACCGCGCAGCGGCCGAGGCGTCCATTTGCTGCGACAACTGCCAGCAGCGGGCAGCGCAGCGAGAGAAGACGGCCATCGCCACTGCTCCCTCGCCCCCCGCGCAACACTCCCCTGCCCACACTGCCCTGGTCATCCTCGACGCGGTCCGCCGCCTCAAGTGGGAGATCGGCAAGGAGAAGCTGGCGCAGCTTCTGCGCGGCTCGAGCGCGAAGGAGATGCACCTCTACAGCTACGACCGCAGCCCCTACTACGGCCGGCTGGCGGTTTTCTCCATGCACGAGGTCGGCGGGCTGATTGACCAGCTCCTCCGCGGAGGCTACCTCAAGGTCGGCGGCGGCGAGATGCCGGTGCTCAAGCTGACCCCCAAGGCCGAGGCCGCGATCCGAGATCGGGCCGCCATCCCCCTCCAACTGCCGCGCGCGATTGACCCGGAGGCGGTCGCTATGAAGCAGGCCGAGCGCGAGGCCGGCGGCACGGTCGCGCTGACCGCGCAGCTCGCGGGTCAGGGGTTGACGCCGGCCGAGATCGCGGCCTGCCGCGGTCTGACCGAGAACACCATCCTGGGCCACCTGGCCGAACTGATCGCCGAAAGGAGCACACCCCTGGCGGCTGCCGTGCCCGACGAGATCGTGGCGCAGATCGAAGCCGCCATCGCCCAGGTCGGCTCCACGGCGCAACTCAGCCCCATCAAGCAGTTGCTGCCGGAGACGATCTCGTTCGGGCAAATCCGGTGTGTGGTGGCAGGACAGCGGATGGAAACGGATAAGCGGCGGATGGAAGCGGATAAGCGGATGATCGAGGAGGAGTTGGTAGCGAGGGGTGAGTTGGACGGGAACAGGGAAACGTCAGGGGCGATCCTGGCGTGCGTGCGTTCGCTGCCGGGTCAGTTGCCCAGGAGCGGGGTCGCGAAGCTGCTGGTGGGGTCGGAGTCGGCGCGGGTGGAGGAGTTTCGCGGCCATCCGCTCTTCGGCGCGCTCTCTGGCCGGACGCGCGAGGCGGTGCTGGGCGAGGTGGATAGGCTGATTGAGGCAGGAGTCCTGGCAGTAGATGAGCACGGCAAGGTCATCGCTGGGGCGAAGGCGACCGTCGAGGCGCCGCCTGCACGGCCCGGTGTCTTATCTCCCACCGAGCGCGTACAGCAGGTTGTTGCGTTGGGCGAGGCCCGATCGCCCGCTGGCGTGCCTGAGTTGGTCGCCGCGCTGGCCGACGCCGACGGCAACGTGCGCCGCCTGGCAGCTTCGGCCTTGGGCAAGATCGGCGACCGGCAGGCGGTGGAGCCGTTGATGGATTTACTGGCCCGCGAGACTCGGCCGCAAGTGCGCCAATACGCCGTCAAGGCGCTCGGCAGCATCGGCGACGGTCGCGCCCGAACCCTGCTGGAACAGATCGCGTCAGGTGAGACAGAGCTGGATTACACTCGCAAGTCTGCCCAGGAAGCGATCAGACGGCTCACGACTCAACCAACCGGCCAACCAACAGACCAATCAACCACCCAACTCACCGCCTGGTTGAACCGCTCCCACCCCCGTCCCCTTCGCGGTCCATGGGAGGCCGGCTGGGCGCTCGGGTTCCACAGCCGCTTCGCTGGCGCAGACTGGAGTCGCAGCCCGGTCGGCGAGCTGGCCTATCGCCTGAAATACGGGAATGACGCGACTGCACTGACGCCCCTGGTGGAGCAGGCCAGGGCGCTTTGCATCGAGCACCCTGAGCTGGCCGACGTGGACGCCCTGGTTCCTGTGCCTTCTTCCCAGGAGCATGCGTTCGATTCCGTCGGCAGTCTGGCTGAAGCGCTGGCCGGCTGGTTGGGCGCTCCGGTCTGGAAGGTCGTCGTCAAGACGCGCCGGACCGCGCCGCAGAAAGAGATGCACACCCTGGCGCAGAAGCGCGCCAACGTGGCCGGCGCGTTCGCGGTGCAGGGAAGCGTGCGGGGCAAGCGGCTGCTGGTGCTCGATGATCTCTACGACTCCGGCGCGACGCTGGCGGAAGTGGCGCACGTGTTGCGCATGGCCGGCGCGGCCCGCCTCTGCGTGTTGACGCTAACGAGGACGATCCACGCGGACGCGTGAACAATCGGACGGTCATTACGAGCGGAGCGAAGCAATCTCATGCGCCAGGGAGGAGATTGCTTCGCAAAAGGCGCTCGCAATGACTCTGTAGCTGCAGGAGACCCTCATGTCCAAACTCCACTGGCTGGCGCTCGTCAGCCTGCCTGGCATCGGCGGCGCGACCGGCCGCAAGCTGGTCGAACGGTTCGGCAGCATCGAGGCCGCGTTCGAAGCATCCGAAGCCGCGCTGGCGGCCGTGCCGCGCCTCAACGCTGGCCTGGTGGCGCGCCTACGGATGATCTCGCTGGCGGCCGTCGAGGACGAGCTGGCGTCGCTGGCCGACGAAGGGCTGGGCGTGCTCACCTGGGACGACGCGGACTACCCGGCCAACCTGCGCCCCCTGCCCGATGCGCCGCCGGCGCTCTTCGTCCGCGGCGACCTGCGGTCAGGGGACGCCGACGCTGTAGCGATCATCGGCACGCGCGAGCCGACGGCCGGCGGCGCGGCCGCCGCCGAAGCGCTTGCCCGCGGGCTGGCCGGCGAGGGGCTGACGGTCGTCAGCGGCCTGGCGATCGGGATAGACACGGCGGCGCACCGCGGCGCGCTGGCCGCGGCTGGCGGTCGCACGGTGGCGGCGCCCGGCTCCGGCCTGCGCGCCATCCATCCGCGGCAGAACGCGGCCCTGGCCGAGGCCATCGCCCGTCGCGGCGCGCTCCTTTCGGAGCTGCACCCAAAGACGCCGCCCAGCGGCCCGGTGCTGATGGCGCGCGACCGGATCATCAGCGGACTGGCGCGTGCGGTCATCGTAGTGGAAGCGGGCGAGAAGAGCGGCAGCCTGGATACCGCCGCCAGGGCGCGGCGCCAGGGGCGTCTGCTCCTGGCGCTCCCCGGCAGCCCCGGCACGGACAGGTTGATCGCCGAAGACGCGGAGAGACTGACGCTGAGCGCGCTGAACTTCGATGCCCTGGCCCGCCGCATCCGCGGCCACGCGCTGCCTGGCGATGATGAGCGCGTAAATGCTGGGAGACAGTTGAGCCTGTGGGGGTAGGGACCAGCCGCGCCTGGTTTCCTTTGTGGGCGAGCACAGAGGCATCGTCCCTACCTTGTCTACTTGTTTCTTGTCTACTTGTTTCCTAATCTACTCACACCGGGAGGGAATCATGACCACCGACAAACTCGCCTTCATCTGCGCTGACATGGCCGGCCTGGCCGAAAGCAACCTGCTCATCACCCTGCGCACCATGGGCTCGCCGGCCGATGCGTGGATGGTCGTGGACGGCAAACAGGTGCTGAACTTCTGCACCAACAACTACCTGGGGCTGGCGAACCATCCGAAGATGAAAGCGGCCGCCAAGGCCGCGATTGACCAGTGGGGCGTGGGCCCGGCCGCGGTGCGTTCAATTGCGGGGACGCAGGCGCTGCACATCGAGCTGGAGCGCCGGCTGGCCGCGTTCAAGGGGGTGGAGGACGCACTCTACGTGCAGAGCGGCTTCTGCGCCAACCAGGCCGCGATCCCGCCGCTGGTCGGCAAGGAGGATGTGATCTTCTCCGACCGGCTGAACCATGCCTCGATCATCGACGGCGCGCGGCTCAGCAGCGCCAAGATCGTCGTCTATGAGCACTGCGATCCGGCCGACCTGGAGGCAAAGATCGAAGAGCACCTGTCCAACTACCGTCGCGGGCTGCTGGTCACTGACGGCGTCTTCAGCATGGACGGCGATATCGCGCCGCTGGATAGACTGACGGAGGTTGCGGAACGACACGGCGTGCTGACGATGGTGGACGACGCGCACGGCGAGGGAGTGCTGGGCAAGGGGGGCCGCGGGATCGTGGACCACTTCGGGCTGCACGGCGTCTTCGATGTGGAGATCGGCACGCTCAGCAAGGCGTTCGGCGTGGTGGGCGGCGTGATCGCGGGTAAGCGAGCCATTGTGAACTACCTCCGCCAGCGAGCGCGACCCTTCCTCTTCTCCAGCGCCACCACTCCGGCCGACACGGCCGCCTGTCTGGCCGCGGTAGACCTGCTGGAGGAGTCGGAGGCGCTCGTGACGAAGTTGTGGGCGAACGCCGAACACTTCCGCGGCGAGATGAAGCGCCTGGGCTTCGACACCGGCCGCTCGCAGACCCCCATCGTGCCGGTGATGCTGGGAGACGCGGGGCTGGCGAAGCAGTTCAGCCGCGAGCTGTTCGAGGCGGGTGTCTTCGCCATGTCCATCGGCTTCCCCACCGTGCCGCGGGGGATGGCTCGCATCCGTGTGATGAACACCGCGGCGCACAGCCGGGAGGATTTGGAGCAGGGATTGGCGGCGTTCGCGCGCGTGGGCAGAAGGCTGGGGGTGATCTGACGCCTCATCTCCACTCACCGGCGCTGTTCGCACACCTCGACATAGATCTCGTCCAGCCAGAAACTGGTGTTAAGAATGGCGTGGTGTGCATCGAAGTGAAGCTGGATCGTCTGACCGGCGAATTCACTGATGTCGGCGCCGAAGACCTTCCAGTTCGGGGGAGGACTCCGGTTATCCAACACTTCGATTGTGCGGAGCAGTTGCCCTGCGGTCGAGCGGAGCGTCACCGTGAACGTATCGCGCGGCTCGGCGCCCGGAGCAGCGGTGTTGATTCCCCATTGATAGGTCAGATACACGCTGTCCAACTGCGCGCCTGGCGTCCACGCCGAGAGAGTGACCGTCTGGTGCAGGTGGAAGTTCAGGTTCCAACTGCGCTCCATCCACACACACCAGCGAGTATTGTCGGCGCACGTATTCGCTGGCGTGCTCTCCCACAAGGCGACTTTGCCTGAAGATTCCCACCCCGCCAACGTACCGCTCTCGAAACCGGGATTCACAACCACGTTGCGGCAGGGATTCGCCTGGGGAAAGCCGGGGATCGGGAAGGCAGCGCGGCCATCGGCGACCAGGAATGAGCGGGTGATGCGATTGTTGCCCTCCACCGGATCGGCGACGCCGGCCGGCAGGCTCACTGTGGCCTGCAGCTCGTGCGGGCCGATCGCCGGCGACGCCCAGAAGAAGGGCGCGATGACTCGCGCACGGGGCGCCAACCGGGGCAGAGCCGCCTGATATAGCACCTGCGCGCCGTCCTGCAAGCGCAAGGTCGCGCCCGCCAGGTCGAGATCGCCGAGGTTTTGCACCTCAGCGGTCACCAAGATTGGCCCGTTGGCCGTCGTGGCGCCGATGAGCTGCCCCTGCGCGTTCAGCAGCGTCAGCGAGACCAGGTGCAGGTCGGTCGCGGGAACGGTCGTCCAACGGTTATCGCACTCGTCCGATTCCGAGACGACATCGTCCGCGTCAACCAATACCTCCAATCGCCAACCTGCGCCGGCCGGTTTCTGCCACGGCGTCTGAAGCCGGGCGTCGCCGCCGTACCGGGCAGGCAACCCGTTGATCGTCTCAGAATGGATCGATAGCCCGTGCTCGTCCTGGATTGTCACGCGAAACGGCTCGGCGATGGCCGTGTTCCCGCGGTTTTGGATCGTGACCGACAGTGTGACCTGTTGGGTCGCGTCCAACGAGAGCAGGCTGCCATCCAGGGTTGTCATGCGCACCCGCGCAATGACCAGGTTGACGTAAGGGCGGCGCAAGGGCGTCGTCTGGCCGGCAAAAACGTGGCCCATGTCCCGCATCTGACGCGTGATCGGGTCCATGAGCGCGGCGACGGTGTCGCCGCGGTAGTCGAAGCTGGTGTCGTCCAGGCTATACCACAGCCAACGCTGCACCAGACGATGCTCGTCGGCGGGATAGCCCAACACCGGATCAGCGGCGGTGAGCATCCAGTTGGCGCTATTGATGAAGAAGGCGGACACGCGGGCCAGGTCGAAGCCGTGTTCTGCGGGAAACAGGATGCCGTACTCCGAGTTGATCAACGGCTTGTTTTGCTCGCCGTGCTCGTACATCCATTGGCGCATGGCCCAAATCTGATCCTGGAACAGCGCCAGGTCATCATGCTGATCTATCTGACGTCTCACCCCGCGCGCGCCGGAAAAACCCGGCGGCAGACCACATCCCCAATCGTAGAGCTTCTCCTGTAAGATGAAATTGTGGATGTTCCAGACGTCGGCCGGCAGCGGAACGCCGAATTGCTGAAGATAGGCGTCCCACACGGCCGACAGCCAGCCCAGGCGCAGGGGCGTCGGCTGTGCGATGCCGCCGGCCGCCACCTGGGCGGTGGGGTCGTAGCCCTTGATCAGATGATAGACCTGGCGGTATTGGGTTGCATATTGGCCGGGGGTGACGTTGTCCATCACCACCACGTCTGGCTCGTTGCCGATGATCCAGAGCGCGCCAGGGTCTTCTTCGGTGATCCGCGCGATGTCGGCGGGATTGACGGAGAGGCCCTGGCGATGGACATGGATCTCATGGACGCCGAGGATGCCGCCCGGATGCGGCGCGTTGGGGTTGAGTCCCCAATTCAGATACCAGCCGGCGTTGAGCGGCAGGACATCGTATGTGCTGATGCCGTTTCCCTTGTGCGTCACGCCGAAGCCGAACCGCTCGTTGGCCGACGGGAAAAGGGTCGTCTCACACGTCGGCGGTGGGTCAGCGTGCGCCACCGCGGCCAGCCCTGCCGCAGCGCAGGCGATGAGCAAAGCGACCAACACCTGGCGCATGAGGTCATCCTCCTCACGCGCCAGGCGCTTCGTAAGCGCCTGGCGCGTGACTCCTACTGTCGCAGCACGATCGGCAGATAGAGCTGCTGCCGGAACGCCAGCAGGCCGAAGTTCACCGCCCGGCTGTCATCCGCGGCAAGGGCGATGGTTACCTGCTCCGGCGTCGTCGCCAGGAAACCCCGCGGCGCGATCAGCGCGACCACATAGTTGCCGGCAGGTACCTCCCGAAACTCGAACAGGCCGTTGCCCAGGGCCTTGGTCGTGACGATCACCGCCCCGGCCGGACTGCGCAACTGCACCTCCGCGCCGCCAAAGCCCGGCTCCTGGCTGTCCATCGCGGCGTTCATATCCGGGTCGTGGAATACCCGGCCGCTGATCGTGCGCACCGGCCGATCGGCGAAGGCGGCCGATCCACCGCCGCCCAGCCATACGATGGTCATCAGCGCGTTGCGCTCAGTGGTGAAGCCGGCCGGGACGCTTTGGGTTGCGGTGTAGACGCCAGCGGGCAGGCCAGCAAACTGGAAGCCGCCGCCGCTCGTCGTGGTAGTCGTTTGCACAACGCTGTTCCAGCTCCTGGTGAGCTGCAATTGCACCCCACTCAGGCCGCTCTCTCCATCGTCTAGCCGATCGTTCCCATTACTATCCACGAAGACCACACCGTTGAGTGTACCGATGATCTGCACACCGAAGCTGGCGGCCGCGGCGCGGCCGCCGACCAGGGATACCTGGCGTGTGGGGGACGTTGTGGTGGACAGACCTCTTGGCAGATCCATGGTGACGGTATAGATGCCCGTCGCCACGCCGCTGACCAAGTAGTAACCGTCAGCGCTGGTAGTGGCCTGGCCCACGACCACGTCGCCCGCCGCATACAGCCTAATCAGGATGCCGCCTACACCGCGTTCCCCAGTGCTCCGCAGGCCGTCCCCGTCCCCATCGAAGAAGACAGCGCCTCCGACCGTGTTGGCTGCCAGAAGGCCGAACGGCACACTGCTCAGTTGCCCCCCGGTCACAGCCAGCCTGTCGGGGCAATCCATGCACCAGGTGAAGCCGGCTGGGGCCGCCAGGGTCAGGCGATAGATGCCAGCCGCGACGTCGAAGAGGTAGCTGCCGTCGCCGGCGGTCGTCGTCTGGGCGACAACTGCCCCGTCGGGGTGCAGCAGCCGCATGCCAACGCCAACCAGCGGCGGTTCGGCCGGATTCAGCCGGCCGTCGCCGTCCAGGTCATCGAAGACGCGGCCGGCCACCGCGCCGTGCCCAGGCGTCACGAATCGCTGGCCAAAGTCGGCCGCGGCCGTGCCATCGGGCCCGGTCCAGACGGTGAGGCGCGACGGCGTGGCAGCGACGAAGCCAGGGGCTGGCGCGGCCACGACCTCATAGGCGCCGGATGCCAGGTTGAGGAAGGCATACTCGCCGTTGCCAGTGGTCGTCGCGGTCATCACCTCCGTGCCGTCCAGGGCGCGCAGGCTGATCACGATGCCGCCGAGCAGCCGCTCACCGGCCGCGGCCACGCCGTTGGCGTCCGCGTCATTGTACACCCGACCGGCGATCATAGCTCGGCCGGCCTGTGCAACGAGAGCCTGGGCGCCGGCAAAGCGGTCGCCGAAGTGGATCACGGCCGGCCCCCAACCCCTGACCACGTCGGCCGTGGTGCTGACGTGATTCTCGGCGTTGGCCGCCACGATCTCATACACGCCATCCACCAGAGGGAAGACGTAAGCGCCGCTGACCGTAGTGGTGTAGGTTTGGACAACCTGGCCGTTCTGCTTCAACTGCACCGGCACGCCGCCGATGCCGCCCTCGTCCGGGTCGCGCTGGCCGTCCCCGTCGTCATCGCGGAAGACGCTGCCGCTGATGCCGGCGTCACGCGGGGTGTCCACGAAGATAGCCGCGGCCCCGACGTCCGGCGCAAGATAGACCGTGCGCACATTCGGTGTCAGGCTCACGTAGCCTGGCAGATCGCTGGCGATGACGGTCAACACGCCCGCGGGCAGCGCACTCATTTGATATGAGCCGTCGCCGGTCGTGGTCGCCTGGCCGATCACGTTCCCCTGAGCATCGCGAACGGTGATCGCGACGCCCGAGATGCCCTGGCCGTTGGCTTCGAGCGTCTGACCGCGCAGCGTCCCCGTGGTCGCTGCGTCTCCGGCTGCCAGCGCCGCGGCGACCGCGCCGCTCCCCGCCAGCCCGAAGTTGATCGTCTCACCCTGGTCGGGGTCAACGAGCGCGATGGCAACCGGGTTCTCGGTTACGGCCATCCAGCCGGCCGGCGGCGCGACTTCCACCAGGTAGGAGCCCAGGTCAACGTCCATGAAGTGGTACGTGCCATCGCCGTCCGTATCGGCTTCGCGCAGGACCGCGCCGGCGGTGGTCAGCAGGCGCACGTGAACTCCGGCCAGCGCCGGCTCGTCTTCACTGCGCTCGCCATCCAGGTTCAGGTCGGCGTAGACCTCGCCCAGGACGCACGGGTCCCACCCGTTGACGAAACTGACCGTCGCGCTGGATCCGATGCGCACCGTGGCGCTGCGCCAGGGGGTCCAGATGGGCCAGGGCGCTCCACGGGCCATCACCTCGTGCAGCCAGTAGGTGCCCGGCGCCAGATCGCGGAAGCAGTAGGCGCCGTTGCTGGCCGTCACGGCTGTCGCCAGCCGCGTCGTCTTCGTGCTGTTCCACAGCTCGATGAGCACGCCGCCGACCGGCCGGGCGCCTGGATTCAGCGTCTTGCGGCCGCAGATCGAGCCGAGCTTTGCGTCGCCGAAATCCACGCGGCGGCTGGCGCTCGGGGCCAGGCCCACCGTGACGCGATTCGGGGTCGTGCTCCCATAGCCCGGCGGATCGGTCTCCTCCACGATGTACGTGGCTGCGGCCAGGTCGCAGAAGGTGTAATTGCCGCTGCCGTCGGTGTGCACAGTTTGCAGGATCGCGGCGCTGGCGTTCTTCAGCGTCACCAGCACCCCGGCCAGGCCGCGTTCGCTGGCCTCGCGCACGCGGTTGCCGTTCACGTCGTGGAAGACCGCGCCGTAGATGCAGCCGGCCGCATAGTCGCCGAAGCTGGCCCCCACGCTGCCACCTACGGGTAGGAGTCGCGTGACCTCGTTGGGGGTGGAGCTGATGAACCCGCTGGGATCGATCTCCTTCACAACATATGTTCCTGCGACCAGGCCCGGAAACGCATAGCTGCCATCGCCATTGGTGGTCGTCTGCCGGAGCTGGACCCCGCCCCGGAACAGCGTGACCGTTACGCCGCCGATGCCAGCTTCGCCGCCGCATCCGCAATCATGGCGGCCGTTGCCGTTGAGGTCGTTGAACACCATGCCGACCACCGCGCCGGCCTGGAAATCGCCGAAGTTGGCGCTGGCGCTGCCGCCTCCCTCGACGGCGACCAGCACCGTGTTCGAAGTGCTGCTCGCGAAACCGGCCGGATCGGTCTCGACCACCGTGTAGCGGCCAGTGGTCAACCCGCCGAAACGATACGCGCCGCTGCCAGCCGTGGTGGTCACACCCAGGTCTGCCCCGCGCGCGTTGATCAGCCGGATTTGCACCCCGCCGATGCCCGGCTCGCCCCTGTCTTGGACGCCGTTGCCGTTGAGGTCGTTGAACACCACGCCGCCGATCGTGCCGCCCCATTGGAACCCGAAGTTGGCGTTGGCCCCGCCGCCGTCGGCCACTGAAACCGGCTGGCAATTGAGGGTCGTGTTGACCAGGCCAGCGGGTGGGACAACGCAGACGGTGTAGCTGCCAGGCGCGACCTCGTCGAAGAGGTAGTCGCCCGCGCCGGTCGTGAACGCGCTGCGTGTGGTCTCGCCGATCAACTGCACCTGGATCATGCCGAAGCCAGCCTCGCCAGGATCGTACGCGGCGTCGCCGTCCAGGTCGAAGAAGACCACGCCGCTGACCGTTCCCCCGCGTTGGTCGCCGAAGTTGACGCTCGCGCTGCCGCCAACCGCGATGAACACCCGCCGGCTGTTGGGCGTCGTGCTGACGTAGCCGGCCGGGTCGTTCTCCACCACGGTGTAGACGCCGGTGACGACGCCGTCGAAGCGGTACGCGCCGTCGCCGGTCGTGGTGGTCGTGCGCGGCGCGCCGTTGTTGAGCACGACGGTCACGCCGCCGATGCCGCGTTCGCCGGCATCCTGCACTCGGTTGCCGTTGACGTCGTCGAAGACTACGCCGCTGATGGAGCCGGTCCGCCGGTCGCCGAAGCTCGCGGTCGCGCCGCCCCCTGCCGCCACGAAGACGGTCAGCAGGTTCGGCGTGGTGCTGACGTAGCCGGCCGGGTCCGTCTCGCTCACGGTGTAACCGCCCGGGGTCACGCCGTCGAACCGATAGACGCCTCTGGCATCAGTCGTCCGGGTCTCGCCGTTGCTCAACGCGATGGCCACGCCGCCGATCCCCGGCTCATCAGGGTCCCGCCGGCCATTGCCGTTGCGGTCTTCGAACACCACGCCAGCCACCATGCCGCCGCGCCGGTCGCCGAAGTCGGCCGTCGCGGCGCCGCCCAGGATCATCAGCACGGGCCGCTCGTTCGGCGTCGTGCTGAAGAAGCCAGGCGGGTCGGCCTCGACCACGGTGTAGGCGCCGGGCAAGACGGCCGCCAAGCGGTAGGAGCCATCGCCGGCCGTGACCGTGGTCATCACGGTGCGATCCCCCTGCCGCAGCTCGACCGTCACGCCGGCCAGACCCGCCTCACCGATGTCGCGGACGCCGTCGCCGTCCAGGTCGTCGTAGACCACGCCGGCCACCACACCCACCGCCTGGTCGCCGAAGACCGCGCCGCCCCCGCCGCCAGGGAAGACGAAGATGCCGACGCTGTTGGGGGTCGTGCTGAAGAAGCCGGCCGGGTCGCTTTCATTCACCGTGTAATTGCCAGGGATCACCCCGCCGAAGAGATAGGCGCCGCTGCCAGAGGTTGTGGTCGTGGCCGCCGCGCTGGTCCCGCGCAGCGTGATCGTCACACCTCCGATCCCCGGCTCGCCGAGATCGTGCAGCCCGTTGCCGTTGAGATCATCGTAGACTACGCCGCTGACCACGCCGATGCGCTGGTCGCCGAAGTTGGCCCCCGCGCTCCCCCCGGCGACCAGGCGAATGAACACCCAGTCGGGGCTGGTGCTGACGAAGCCAGCCGGATTCTGTTCGACCACGGCGTAGGCTCCGGCCGTCACGCCTGCAAAGCGATAGCCGCCGTCGCCGCTGGTAAGGGTCGTCACGACGTTGCCAAGATCGTCGTACAACTGCACCGTCACGCCGCCCAGGCCAACCTCGCCGGGGTCCAGCCGGCCGTTGCTGTTGAAGTCGTTGAAGACCACGCCTTGGACGCTGTTCGCCTCACGGAAACCGAAGAAGGCCGACGCGCTGCCGCCAGCCGGCACGCGCACATCACGGCACGGCTGCCCGGTCGCGGAGAAGCCCTCCGGCGCAGCCGCGCAGACCTGGTACTGCCCGGCCGCTACGTTCGCGAATGCGTAGGCACCGTCGCCGGTCGTGGTATCGGTCGCTACGACGGCGCCGCCTCGGCGCAGGGCCACGGTCACGCCGCCGAGACCCGGTTCGCCTGGGTCGCGCCGGCCATTGCCGTTCCGGTCGTTGAACGCCGCGCCAGCCACGGTCCCCGCCAGTTGGAAGCCGAAGCTGGCGGTTGCGCTGCCGGCCGCGGGCACGACGACGTCGCGACAGGTCACAGTCGTCGGCGTGAAGCCGGCCGGAGTGTCCGCGCAGACCTGATAGCGGCCGGGCGCCACGTTTGCGAAGCTGTAGCTCCCACCGCCCGCGGTGGTTGTGCTGACGACCAAGACGCTGTCCTGGCGCAATGACACGATCACGCCAGCCAGCCCTGGCTCGCGCTCATCTTGTGTTCCGTCACCGTCGCGGTCGTCGAAGGCCACGCCCTGGATCATGCCGACCGGCCAGTCGCCGAAATTCGCGGTCGCGCTCCCGCCGGGCGCCACCGACACACTGACCACATCGGGGGTGACGCTGGCCCAGCCGTCCGGGTTGGTCTCGCGGACGGCATACGCGGCCGCCGCCACATCGCTGAAGATGAAAACGCCGTTGCCGGCCGTGGTCGTCGTGCGCGTCGTCGTTGCGCCGATCAGCTCCACGGTCACGCCGCCGAGGCCCGGCTCAGCCGCGTCCTGCGTTCCGTTGCCGTTCAGGTCATGGAACACGACGCCGCTCACTGTGCCGGCTTGCTGGTCGCCGAAACTGGTGGACACGCTGCCCCCTGGCGGGACGTAGATCCCACGACTGTTGGGGATCGTGCTGACGAAGCCGGCCGGATCGGTCTCGATCACGGTATATGACCCTGGCTCGACGCCCACGAAGATGAACATGCCGTTGCCGGCGGTCATCGTCGTCAGCGTCTCGCCGTTGACCAACTGCACGGTCACGCCGCCGATGCCCGCCTCGCCTCTGTCCTGGCGGCCGTTGCCGTTCAGGTCGTTGAAGACCACGCCGCTGACGATGCCCGCAGGCTGATCGCCGAAGCTGGCCGAT
>Ga0194125_10004519_pt1 | contig 21627 bp, 32 predicted proteins | sample TA2KigC250mmetaG_FD_148626 | JGI IMG/M metagenome (GOLD analysis project Ga0194125, IMG submission 148626) | Freshwater microbial communities from Lake Tanganyika, Tanzania - TA2015034 Kigoma Deep Cast 250m | ecosystem: Environmental > Aquatic > Freshwater > Lake | place: Tanzania: Lake...
ACGGATGGTCTGACTGTCCCTGATGTGGAATGGGACGAATGTTCTGTTTGCGGCGAGATGCTGTTCGACCCGGATAATTCGGATAAGATTATCGATTTTAAGAGACCGAGACGGAGGTTGACCTCACGAAACAGGATGACTGTTGCTCATTGATTGTTTGAGGATTTGGCCTGGATTCCCGTTTTCATGGGAATGACACAGATAATGCAGCCTACTATGGCGAGTCGGCAGCGGAATTCACTCCCCTATCATCCCCCCGCTTGCGGGGGGAGAATAATAAAGGTCGCAAGCGGGTGGAGAATGAAAGAGTTGCCAGTGGGGGCGAGAGAAGATGAGGGCGAACAGCCCCAACTTACGATAGAATATACATATACATACAATGCCCGTAAAGAATAGAAAACCGACAACCCATTCGTCGCGGTTCACGCAGACTTTGGATTTTTCGGAAATAACTAAGAAACCACCAGAGAAGAGCCTGCTGCGCGTGTCGCAGTCGAAAGGCGGACGCAATAACCTCGGCCGCAAGACGGTCTGGTCGCGCGGCGGCGGCCATAAGCGGCAATACCGTATCGTGGACTATAAACGCGACAAGCACGGCATCCCGGCGGTGGTCAAAGCCATCGAATACGACCCCAACCGCACAGCGAACATAGCGCTGCTGTTCTATAAGGATGGCGAAAAACGATACATCGTCGCGCCGAACGGTTTGAAGGTCGGCGATACGATTCTGTCCGGCTCCGGCTTGGAAATCCAGCCCGGCAATGCGATGCCGCTGGTCGAAATCCCGCTCGGCACGATTGTTCATAACATCGAATTTAAACCCGGCAAGGGCGGTCAGATTGCCCGTGGCGCCGGTTCAGGCGCGCAGGTGATGGCTAAAGACGGCGATTTTGTGCTGTTAAGGTTGCCGTCGAGTGAAGTCCGCAAGTTTCGCGCAGATTGCAGAGCAACTATCGGCCAGGTCGGCAATATCGATCGCGAGCAGATTTCGCTGGGCAAAGCCGGCCGGGCGCGATGGTTAGGCCAACGCCCGCATACCCGCGGCGTAGCCAAAAATCCGGTCGACCACCCGATGGGCGGCGGCGAAGGCAAAGCCTCCGGAGGCAGACATCCTTGCACACCCTGGGGCAAACCCACTAAAGGCTACAAAACCCGCAAGCCAAAGGCATCGGACAGGCTCATTGTTGAAAGACGAAAAAAGGGATAATAAAAATTTGGAATTTAGAATTTGGAATTTGGAATTTAATCAGTCATTCCTCACTCCAAATTCCAAATTCCAAATTCCAAATTGGATATTTGAATGGCACGTTCGCTAAAAAAAGGTCCTTACATCGACCGGAAGTTGATGGAACGAGTCGAGGTGTTGAATAAAAGCGGGCAGAAGCGGGTCGTCAAGACCTGGGCGCGCCGCTCGATGATACCGCCCGAATTCGTAGGTCATACTTTAGCAGTTCACAACGGCAAGAAATTTGTGCCGGTGTTCATTACTGAGAATATGGTGGGACATAAATTAGGCGAGTTTTCACCGACACGCATTTTCCGCGCTCACGGCGGCAAGAAGTCGGAGAAGGCGACCAAGGTTAAGTAATATGACTGAAACAATTCCCGAAAACCCGACTAAACCCTTAGAAGCGCGCGCTATCGCCCGCTGGGTGCGAATGACGCCGCGCAAAATGCGCCTGGTTGCCGATTTAGTGCGCGGCAGAAATGTGCGTGACGCAGTGAACATCCTGCAATACTCGACCAAACGCGCCTCGACGCCGGTCGAAAAGACTATTCGCTCGGCATTGGCAAACTTGCAGCAATCCGACGAAGGCGCCAAACTTGAGCCTGAAGATGTAGTGCTTAAGAAAATCTATGTAGATGAAGGTCCGACAATGCGCCGGCATATGCCGCGCGCAATGGGTCGTGCGTATCGCATCCGTAAAAAGACCAGTCATCTAACAGTTATAGTCGCGCCTAAATCGATTAAGAAATCACCTGCAGCAAGTAAATAACTCCGAAAACCCGGACTTTATAAACAAAAGAATATATTTAACCCTCTTCCATATATCAACCTGAAAATAAGTGTTACATAAATGTTTTGAGTTTACGGCTTTAGTGTGACGAGATTTAGGCTGAAGATCTATACTCTGAACTTTATGTTATTCAACTTGATAATTTGGAATATCTGAATTAAAGTTTCAAGGATTCTGTGGGACAAAAGACCAACCCCATCGGTTTGCGGCTCGGCGTCAACCGGACCTGGTTTTCCAACTGGTTCGACGAGCGTAAGTTCGCTGACAAATTGGCGGAAGACCTCTTTCTGCGCAACTACTTGTCCAAGCGATTGCAGAACGCCAGCATCGCCCGCATCGAGATTGAACGCACCCTGAAGCAGGTTACTATCAATATCCACACCGCCCGACCGGGCGTGGTCATCGGACGCAAAGGCGCCGATGTCGATAAACTGCGCGATGAAATGAAAAAACTGACCGGTAAGGAAGTTCATCTGAATATCATCGAAGTCAAGCGACCGGAACTGGAGGCGGGTCTGGTCAGCGAATCGGTTGCCAAGCAACTCGAAGCGCGGGCTTCATTCCGCCGTTCGATGAAACGAGCGCTGCAATCCACGCGACGGATGGGCGCAGAAGGCGTTAAAATTGTTTGCAGCGGACGCCTAGCTGGATCTGAAATGTCCCGCGCTGAAAGTTATAAAGACGGCCGCATCCCCCTGCACACTTTACGCGCCGACATCGACTATGCCTTAAAAGTAGCGTTCACAAATGTTGGCGCCGTCGGCGTCAAAGTCTGGATTTGCAAAGGTGAAATCCTCGGCAAACGAGGTGAATGATTGGTAGGGCGGGCGTCCCTGCCCGCCACAGGTTTTGGCTTTGGGCTTTTGGCTTTAGGCTTTGGGCTTTAGACTTTAGGTTTTAGGCTTTAGGTTTGAGGCTTTGGGCTTTAGGCTTGAGACTTTAGGCTTTAGGTTTTAGGCTTTAGGCTTTAGACTTTAGGCTTTAGGCTTTAGACTTTAGGCTTTAGGTTTTAGGCTTTAGACTTTAGGCTTTAGACTTTAGGCTTTAGGTTTTAGGCTTTAGACTTTAGGTTTTAGGCTTTAGGTTTTAGGTATAGGAGGACGGGCGTCTCTGCCCGTCCATAAATGAACTATTAAGTAATGCTGAACGCAGTGAAGCATCTCGTAAGGAAACAGAGATGGATTCTTCACTTTGTTCAGAATGACAAGCAGGCGGCGGGCAGAGACGCCTCCCTACCGATCGATACATACGCGCAGCAGCGCTAACATATAAATTAAAATGCTTGCACCGAAAAGAATAAAATATCGCCGTCAGCATCGCGGCCGGCGCACCGGACTGGCGTATCGCGGTTCGACCGTCGCCTTCGGGCAGTTCGGACTAAAGGCGCTTGAGCCAGCCTGGCTGTCGTCACGGCAAATCGAAGCGGCGCGTATCGCCATCACCCGCCATGTCAAGCGCGGCGGCAAAGTCTTCATCCGCATCTTTCCTGATAAGCCGGTTACCAAGAAACCGGCTGAAACCCGAATGGGTAAAGGTAAAGGCGCTCCGGAATTCTGGGTCGCAGTTATCAAACCCGGACGCATCCTGTTCGAATTGGAAGGCGTCACAGAAGAATTAGCCAAGGAAGCAATGCGGCTAGCGGCTAATAAACTGCCAATTCACTGCCGTTTTGTCGCCCGAGGGGAGGCTGCATAATGCGAACTAAGGAAATCCGTGAACTCTCCATCGCCGACCTCGATACGAAAATCAAGGATGTGCGCGAAGAACATGCCAATCTCAAATTCCAACATTCGCTGAAACAGTTGGATAACACCGCCAAAGTGCGCATCGTGCGGCGCGAGTTAGCGCAATTATTGACGATTCAGCGCGAGGAACAAATCGGCATCCGCGCTAAGCGCAAGGCTCAAGCCGCCCGACGGAGAAAAGACTAATGGAACGCGAAAAATCACATAAAAAAGTGCAATTGGGAGTCGTTACTTCCGACAAGATGCAGAAGACCATCACGGTCAAGGTTGAGCGCCGGCTGCCACATCCACTGTATGGCAAATACTTCACCCGCTCTAAGAAATTCTTAGCCCACGACCCGGAGAACGCCGCTCACGAAGGCGACAAAGTGCGCATCATCGAATGCCGTCCGCTGTCGGCGCGCAAATGCTGGCGGCTGTTGGAAATCGTCGAAAGGAAGGCGTAAGCGATGATACAGGAATATACTCAACTCACAGTAGCCGACAACACCGGCGCCAAGAAAGCGCGCTGTTTTCGGGTGTTGGGCGGCACAAAGCGCCGCTACGCCTCGCTCGGCGATGTCATCGTCGTCTCGGTGCGCAGCGCCACGCCGACCTCCAAAATTAAAAAAGGCTCGGTATCCAAAGCCGTCATCGTGCGGGTTAAGAAGGAGGTCCGCCGCCGCGACGGCTCTTACATCCGCTTCGACGAAAACGCCTGCGTCCTGCTGGATGACAAACTCGAAATGATCGGCAACCGCATCTTCGGACCCGTGGCACGCGAACTTAGAGACAAACGCTATATGAAAATCGTGTCGCTGGCGCCGGAGGTGCTGTAGGTGTCACCCGAACTTATGCTTACCGCGCCGTTAAAGACTTTCTTTAATTTGAGCGATAGGCTAAGTGCAAATTTTAGATTAGTTGGCCGCTATGGGCAACAACGCATTGACGGCTGGGAGAATATAATCTTTTATGGCGATAATTATGAAATTATGAAGTGTTTATTAAGCGAAAATATTATAAGAGAGCAGGTTGCATTGATTTATATAGATCCACCATTCGGAACTAATCAAGATTTTAAGACAGGAAGTTCACGCACAATAAGCAAATGTCGAGATGACGATACCGCCTATTCAGATCGATTAACAGGTAAAGAGTATATTAGTTTTCTTCATAAAAGAATGACACTTTTAAAAACATTACTTTCAAGAAAAGGTTCGATATATGTTCATATCGACTGGAAAATGTGCCATTATGTGAAGATTATGATGGATGAAGTATTTGGGCAAGAGAATTTCATAAATAATATTACACGGGTAAAATGCAATCCTAAGAGTTTTAAAAGAAAAGCCTATGGTAATATGACAGATGCTATTCTTTTTTACTCAAAAACTGACGACTATATCTGGAATGACCAGAGGGAGGAATTCAGCGAAGAGCAAATTAAGATACTGTTTCCTAAAGTCGATAATAAAGGAAGAAATTACACAACGCTGCCGCTTCACGCGCCTGGTGAAACTCAAAATGGACCGACAGGGAAAGAGTGGAAAAATCGTATGCCGCCAAAAGGCAGCCATTGGCAGTATTCGCCGGAAGAACTCGATAAATTAGACGAACAAGGGTTGATAGAATGGTCTTCGTCAGGTAATCCGCGCCGGATATATTATGCCGACGAAGCGGCTGCTAAGGGTAAAAAAAGGCAGGATATTTGGGAATTTAAAGATCCGCAATATCCAGTATATCCTACAGAAAAAAATCTCAATATGCTTAAAGTAATTATAGAAGCGTCATCAAATCAAGACGATTTAGTTATGGATTGTTTTGCTGGATCTGGAACAACATTAGTCGCTGCCGAATTGTTAGGAAGGCGCTGGATTGGAATTGATCGCTCAAAATTAGCAATAGAAGCAGTGCATAAAAAATTAATAGCCACTAATAATGTGTCCGCATATGCTATCTATGAGGTTTATTAGGAGTAAAAATGAATAAATGGGTAGAAAAAAGCATCGAACTAGCAAATTCTGAAGGTTATTTAGATAAATTGCATAGTATTTATCCAGTAAGGCACGAGTCTCTAAGAGAACTTGATCCTAAAATTAAAGAAGAATTGAAGAAAATTTATTATTGTGGAAACAATACTTCTTTAATAAAATATCTTCTAAATATGCCAAAATTTCCAATCAATGATCCTTATATCGCTTTTTTGAGAAAGAATGAAATATTCATTAAATACAATCCTAATACTGTCAACCGCATAGTTGATAGAATTAAATCGATTGGCTTTGATGAAATGATTCAAGGTATAATAGCGCCAAAAGTTGCGACTAAACAGTTTGGTGCTTTATTCAATATGTGGCTTAAAAATTTGGGATTCAGAATATTGTCTGAACCTGAATTCGAGTCCAATCATAAAGGAGTAGCGTTGCTTGAGGGTGGTGATTTAAAATTATTGGAATTTGCTAACAAACATCTTGCTTGTGAATTGGATAAAAGACCTGATTTTCTAATAAAAGTAAATAAAACATATGTTATTGGCGAAACGAAATTTCTTTCTGCAATTGGTGGGGGGCAAGATCGCGGTTTTGATGATGCTTTAAAATTAGTAAAGGGTAAAGCGGGCACCGCAACTCGAATAGCTGTACTTGATGGTATTATATGGATTAGGGACGGAGCCAAAATACACAAAATAGTCAGCGAATTAGAAGAAACAGCATTAAGCGCTCTCATTTTGGTCGATTATTTGAAATGGCTACTCGATAATTGTTGAAAAACAGGAAATTATTTTGTGAAAAATAATATAATCGATAAGATCATCTGCGGCGATGCTTTAGAAACCCTAAAAACTACGCCCTCTGAGTCGGTTCATTTAGTAATAACTTCACCGCCTTATAATCTTGATAAACCTTATACTAATCATAACGATAAACTTGAGTATGACGAATACTTAAGTTGGATGAATTTAGTCTGGAGCGAATGTCACGCGTGTTAGTCAAGGGTGGTCGTATATGTATAAATATCGGTGAAAATAAGCGGCAGAATATTACTTATCCGACATACAGCGCTTTCATTCAGCAATGCGTGGATTTAAAACTGCTGTATCGCGGCACAATTATTTGGAATAAAAACAGCGCAGCTAAACATTGCGCCTGGGGCAGTTGGAATAGTTGCTCAAATCCACATCTGGTCCCCAGACATGAATATATAATTGTATTTTCGAAGCAAAATTATCAGTTGACAGGAGATTCACAGAATTGTGATCTTTCTAACGATGGCAAGGAATTCATAGAAGCCACGCGAAGTATATGGAGTTTCGGGACTGAAAGCCGGACTAAAATAGGTCATCCGGCACCTTTTCCGGTCGAATTGCCGCGAAGATTGATAAGATTTTATAGTTATGTTGGAAATATAGTTCTTGATCCATTTGCCGGCAGCGGAACTACAGGTGTCGCTGCGAAAAAATTAAAACGACATTTTATTTTAATAGATAATTCATTCGAATATTGTGAGTTAGCCAGGAAAAGAATTTTCGAGGAAGCGACAGATCCCATTTTCGAGAATTCCAATGATATAGAAATCACCGACTTTTACGAAGTCAATCATTTAGAATATGATAAAACGCATTAAAAAAATCAAAGGCAATCACCTGTTCGTCCGGAAGGGCGATATGGTGCTGGTGCTGTCCGGCAACGACCGCGGGAAGCGGGGGAAGGTGCTGAAAGTCTTCCCTGAGCGCAACCGCATCGTCGTCGAAGGCATTGCCTTTCTCAAACGGCATACTAAGCCCAATCAACGCGCGCCGCAGGGTGGCATCATCGAACGCGAGCGCGCTATTCACGCCTCGAATGTGATGGTCATCGATCCGAAGACCAGTCAGCCGACCCGCATCGGCTACCGGGAAATCACCGTCGAAGGCAAAACTACGCGCGTGCGGATGTCCAAGAAGTCCGGCGAAACACTGGCTGGATAATCATAATGGCAGATAAAGAAACTAAACCGAAAAAAGAGAAACCGGCCGGCGAAACTGTTATTAAAGCCAAAGCCAAAGCCAAGCCGGCGGGCAAGGCGGCTGAAAGCGCCAAGGGTAAAAAGGAAACCCCAGAAGCAGTTCAAACAGCTGAAAAGGCGGCGCTTAAGAGCGATTACGCGCCGCGGCTGAAGACACTCTATAAACAGTATGTTGTCCCGACGATGGTCAAACGTTTCGGGCTGAAGAACCCAATGCTCGTGCCGCGGCTGGATAAGGTCGTGCTGAATGTCGGCGTCGGTGGATTGCACCAGGACCAGAAATATGCCGAGTCGCTGCAGGAAGAGGTCCGCCTCATCGCCGGGCAGAAACCGGTTCTGACGCGCGCGCGCAAGTCCATCTCTAATTTCAAACTTCGGCAAGGGATGGTCGTCGGCGTGCGGGTGACACTGCGCGGCGACCGAATGTTCGAATTTTTCGACCGGCTGATATCTGTGGCGATTCCACGGGTGAGAGACTTCCGCGGTATGTCCGACAAATCGTTCGACGGACGCGGCAATTATACCTTCGGCCTCAAAGAACAGATTATCTTCCACGAAATCGACTACGATAAAGTAGTCAAGATTCACGGGATGGACATCACAATCGCTACAACGGCGCCAAATGACGAGCAGGCTTACGAACTGTTGAGAGCCTTTGGCTTTCCGTTTCGCAAACGAGTCGGCGAAACCGCTGAAGCAAGTATCGGTTATTAATAAATAGGTATAATGTTCAGAGTTCAGAGTTCAGCCTGAATGTCATCACGCTGATGCTGTTGACTCAAACACTCAATAAATATGAACGACTTCAATCGGGGGGAGTTCAATAGAATGAGAAGGAATGGCGAAAAAATCAATGGTCGCTAAGCAGCGGCGAGCGCCCAAGTTCACCGTGCGATACTACAACCGTTGCCGGCGCTGCGGCCGGCCGCGAGCTTTTATCCGGCAGTTCGGCTTGTGCCGCATCTGCTTCCGCGAATTAGCGCTCGCCGGAATGATTCCCGGCGTAACGAAAGCCTCATGGTGAGAGAGGAGCAAATCCAATGACAATAACCGACCCAATTGCGGATTTCTTGACCCGTATTCGCAACGCGATAGCCGCTCGCCATACGACGGTCGATATTCCAGAGTCCACACTGAAACGTGAGATTGCGCGGACGTTGTTGCGCGAACGCTATATCAGCCGTGTCGTGCGCGTCCGCGACGCGAAACATTCGTTTTTACGAGTCTATCTAAAATACAATTCAGAAGGCAAGAGCGCTATCGACGGACTGGAACGGGTTTCACGTCCAGGCCGGCGCGTATATTACGGTGTTAACGAAATTCCACGCGTGCTGAACGGGCTCGGCACGATGATACTGACTACGCCACGCGGCATCGTTACCGACCGCCAAGCGCGTCAACTGCACGTCGGCGGCGAGCCGCTGTGCGTAATTTGGTAGAAAGTGTAATCTAATATTCAGCCAGGCGCACGCTCCCATGCGCCGAATGCAATAGATAATCACGCTGAAACGAGCAGAAATTAATGTGGCGGGCAAGGACGCCCGCCCTACCTAGGCATAATCCGTTCAGTTTTACTGAACTTAGCAAATAAAGGCAGAAATCAATGTCGCGCGTAGGACGACAACCGATACCCATTCCCGCCGGCGTGTCTGTTAAAATCGATAGTCAGAAAGTGGCGGTGAAGGGAAAATTGGGCGAACTTAACCGGACCGTCCCGGAGGGAATCGCGGTTAAGACCGAGGGAAATCAAATAATAGTAACCCGCCGCGATGACAGCTGGCAGCAGAAATCGCTGCACGGTTTGTCGCGCTCGCTTATAGCCAATATGCTTAAAGGCGTGAGCGAGGGCTATAAGAAAGACTTGGAAGTCATCGGCGTTGGCTACCGGATCGAACAACGCGGCCCAGCCATCCAGTTGCAACTCGGCTTCTCGCACCGGATTCTATTCTTCCCCCCAGACGGCGTTAACATCAAAGTCGGGACAGCGAATTTAATTTCGGTCAGCGGCATCGACAATGCACTGGTCGGCGATGTCGCCGCCAAAATTAGGGCTATCCGCCCGCCCGAACCATATAAAGGCAAAGGCATAAAATATGTCGGCGAATATGTTCGACACAAAGCCGGTAAATCAGCAGGAAAGTAATAAAATTGCAAATTGATTGTTAGCGAATGTTTGATTTTATCCAATTCAATCCTCATTTTTGCTCAACATCATTACACGGAAAATAGATGCGCTTTCTCCCCCGCTTGCGACTGAATCATTACGCAGAAAATAGATGCGCTTTCTCCCCCGCTTGCGGCTGAATCATTACGCAGAAAATAGATGCGCTTTCTCCCCCCGCTTGCAGCTGTTGCTTACTTCTCCCCCCGCTTGCAGCTGTTGCTTACTTCTCCCCCCGCTTGCGGGGGGATTAAGGGGGGTGTCCTTTCATCTTACATTACACCGCGCCGCGGGATGATGATTATTCTATAGTCGATATTTACAATTTACAATTTAAAAGTCCTGTTCGCGTCCGCCTTGGCGGACATACGAGCAGGCGTTTAAAAGGAATTTATAATGACAGATTTAAGCGTCCAGCAGAAACATCGACGCGAACAACTTCAGCGCCGTAAGCGGCGCAACCTGAAAAAAACGCTGGGAACAAACGAACGACCGCGTTTAGTTGTTTATCGCAGCAACAAGCATATTTACGCCCAAATAGTCAACGATGTATTAAACCGCACGCTGGCCGGCTGTTCGTCGTTGACGCCAGCGCTGCGCGACCAAGCCAAAGAAATGAAAGGCAATATCGAAATCGGCAAGTTAGTCGGCAAATATATCGCGGCAATAGCGCTGGCAAAAGGCATAAAAAATGTTAATTTCGACCGCAACGGACGCCGCTACCATGGCCGGGTGAAGGCTGTAGCCGACGGCGCTCGCGAAGCCGGATTGAGTTTTTAAGCCGAATTATTTTTCCCAATTCAGCGCCATAACATTTTAGTAATATGTGAAATCTGACAATGTCTATATGTCCATATCGTCCATTATATCCATCAGAACATTTTTAATAGGGTCAGAATATAGTGTCTCATCCCCCCGCTTGCGGGGGGATGAAAGTGTCTCTTCTCCCCCCGCTTGCGGGGGGATGAAAGGGGGGTGTAAATGACTTTTAATAACACCCCCCCTTACTCCCCCCCGCAAGCGGGGGGAAGAACAATCACATACGTAAATTATATTCTGCCCCAGTTAAACATAGCGCATTTCTTTATAAGTCTTTAGAACATTTATACCTATAGAATTTGAGTAAATATTTTGGAACATGTTAGCAACACCGAATCACCCTTTGTCGAGAAGGTCGTCAATGTCAATCGTGTGGCGAAGGTCGTCAAGGGTGGTCGCAATTTTAGTTTCAACGCTTTAGTCGTCGTCGGGGACGGCGCTGGCCAGGTCGGTTTCGGGCTGGGCAAGGCGCGCGAAGTCGTCGATGCCATAGCCAAAGCCACCGATGCCGCCAAACGGGCGATGAAGTCTTATCCGCTCGCCGGCAGCACTATTCCGCATGCGGTTTTAGGTCGTTACGGCGCCGGTAAAGTCCAATTAAAGCCGGCTTCGCCCGGCACAGGCATCATCGCCGGCGGCGCGGCGCGGGCAGTTATGGAATGCCTCGGCGTGCGCAATGTCCTATGCAAGTCGTTAGGTTCAGCCAATCCGGTCAACGTGCTGCGGGCAACCTTCGATGGATTGACCCAGTTATACGACGCCGCTTCAATGGCGCGCAAGCGCGGGATGAGCGTGCGCGAATTGCTCAACCTGCCGCGTCGGGAGGCGACCAATGCCTGAAATGGTTCGCATCACATACACCCGCAGTTCCATCGGCTGCCCGATGCGACAAAAACGCACCATACGCGCGCTCGGCTTCCGCCGTCTGCACCAGTCGAAGATATTAAAAGATTCAAAATCGCTGCGTGGAATGCTTCTGCAAGTAGCACACCTGGTCAAGGTTACGCCGGCGCCTATTTCCGAACCGGCTGCCGTTGTCGTCGAACCAGCGCCTATTTTAACCGATGAGAAAGTCGATGACGAATAATTATTTCGGCGACCTCGGCAATCTGTGTCCGGCTAAAGGCGCGGTTAAAAAGGAAAAGCGCATTGGACGCGGACGCGGCTCAGGACATGGCGACCGCGCGACTAAAGGAAATAAAGGCGCGCAGTCCCGCTCAGGTTATACCTACCGGCCAGGCTTTGAGGGCGGACAGATGCCGTTGCAGCGACGCGTGCCTAAGCGTGGTTTCAATGTCCCCAACCGGACTGAGTATCTGGAAATAAAATTGACCGACCTACATCGCATTGCGGGAACGGATGTCAATCCGGCTACGGTTCGGCTGGCAGGTTTGGCAAAGGGGAAAGGTCCGATAGTCCTTTTAGGCGGAATTAGCACAGTTGAGAATTTGCCAGCCTATAATGTCGAAGTCCATCGCATTACTAAGCCGGCACGCGCGGCCGTCGAGAAAGCCGGCGGTAAAGTTACAATCCTGACGCTCGAACCCAAAGACCGACGCGTCAAGAAGGGACCGAAACCCAAACCGAAGACGAAGAAATAACGCTCAGCGAACTGTTCGTAACGGCGCATTCTACTATCGGTCGCAGTTTTGATAAAACGCTTTATGCTTCAAAAATTTCAAAATATCTTTAAAATCCCCGAACTCAAGCGGCGCATCATATTTACGCTGCTGGTGTTTGCCGTCTATCGCTTAGGCGGACATGTGCCCGTGCCGGGGATCAACGCTTTTGCTTTAGGCGAGTTTTTACGCCAATCGCAAAACACCCTCTTCGGTCTGTATGATATGTTCGCCGGAGGCAATTTCGGGCGCGCCACCGTCTTTGCCCTCGGTATTATGCCTTACATCAGCGCTTCGATTATCCTGCAATTAATGGGCACAGTCGTCCCTTCGCTGCAGAAATTGCAACAGGAAGGCGAAGAGGGCCGCAAGAAAATCAACCAATGGACACGCTACTTAACCGTCGGTATTTCAGCCGCCCAAGCCACCGGCACGAGCATCTTCCTGTCGCAAATTCCCGTAACCGCCAGCGGTATGCCCGTCGTGCCTAATCCCGGCCTCGGCTTTATGCTGATGACAGTCATCACTTTGACCACCGGCACGATATTCATAATGTGGCTGGGCGAGCAGATTACCGAGCGCGGCATCGGCAACGGCATCAGTCTCTTGATATTTATCGGCATCATCGACCGCATACCGTATGCCTTCCTCGATGAATACCAATTGATGATGCAAGGCTTACGTTCGATTTTTATGGAAGCGCTGCTGCTGGCTTTGATGTTCGGCACGATCATCGGCGTTGTGGCTTTGACGCAGGGAATGCGCAAAATCAATGTGCAATATGCCAAGCGGGTAGTCGGACGCAAGGTCTATGGCGGGCAATCGACGCATATTCCGCTGCGCGTCAATACCGCCGGCGTGATGCCCATCATCTTCGCCCAGACGATTATGTTCGTCCCACAAACCGTCGCCACTTTTCTGCCGGAAGGAATTATCCGCGACTGGTTGATGACCGGCTTCTCCCATCAATCAGCGCCGTATCTGCTGATATATATGGTTCTTATAGTGTTTTTCACCTTCTTTTACACCGCAGTGGCTTTCAATCCAGTCGATGTAGCAAACAACTTAAAGAAACACGGCGGACTTATTCCTTCCGTCAAACCAGGCAAGCGCACTGCAGAATATCTCGACAATATTCTGACGAAAATCACCCTGCCAGGCTCAATCGCCTTGGGTATAATCGCCATTGTACCATCGATTGTTACGATGAATGTGAATGTGTCGTATAATTTCGCTTCATTCTTCGGCGGGACAGGACTGTTGATTGTAGTCGGTGTGGCGTTGGACACCTTGCAGCAAATCGAAGCGCATCTCTTGATGCGGCACTATGAAGGATTAATGAAGAGCGGTAGAATCCGCGGACGCAGGAGGATGTAATGAAAGTTCCAGATTTCTCGAGCGAAACCAACAAATTCAAGTTTCTTAAACCTGCGGCATATTCGGTAAGCATCTGGACAAAGGTGCCGTTTGAAAAAGAACAACTTTTAAGAAGTATTATCGAATTTGCTAAGAAATTCCCTGAATTCGACGATTTCGAAGCAGATAAGGACGGTTCAAGGTTGAAGTTAGGTTATAAGACCTCGATAACAGACGAGGAATATTATTTCCGAATTATGCGGAATTGCTCATTTGAATTTGTCTGGGGTCCTTCAGTCAAGATAAATCTTGATGAATTCATCAGCCGGTTGATTAACGAAATGCAGAATATACTTGGTATTAGCCTGCTTCATATCGAAGGTGTTGATTATAAGTATTATACCATCTATAATCTTGAAACAAATATTTCGCAACTTGTCTGGAATACATATTTTTCAAATTCACCTCTCAACCAAGCCCTGGATTTGGAAATGGTTAATCAAGACAATTTTGGTTTTCGAGGAATTTTAGATAAACAGCGTGTCTATATCATTGGATTTGAATCTAATGTCGCAGACAAAGAAGTAATTGAAAAGAAATTTTCAAATGATAGACTGACAATTACTTGCGGTATTGCTCTTGTTCGGGATATTTCAATTAACGCAGGATTGGATAATATCATTAATCGACATTTGGATATCGCTTCAAAATTAATTCGCGAAAGATTTTTACCTTATATAATCGAACCGATGGATAGAGCAATCGAAGAGATAGAAAATTCCAAATTGAGCGAAAAATGACTATACAAGATATCATCGATATTCTAAAAAACAACGACCTGCAGAATTGGGTTGTCGTTTCTTTGGTTTCTATAATAGTCATTAGAGATATTTGGAAATCTATATTAAGACACAGAAGAGATAACCAGAAGCATACTGAAGAAATGCAAAAAATGAAGATGATTGAAAAGTCGATCCAGATAATCGAAGATTCTATGAAAACTATATTAGAACGGATTAGCGCTCAAATGGACAAACTAATATGGTTTCTAACTACTCAAAAAAAATCCTGAGAAAACAATGTTCACAATAATACTCTGCTTCATTTTATTGATTTGGTTGATAGCGCAGATAGTTATCGACCATTACGAGAGTAAAATTAAGAATCCTAACTTCGATTCAATTGCAAAAACACTCTCTGACCTAACAAAAACTATCGATAAACTCTCACAAATCCAAGGAAGTATCGATGTTAATATGGCAGACTTACTTCGAAAGGCAGATACCGATAGCGCGAAAAAGGAAATCGTTGCTTTGAGCGAGAAATATGATGATTTACCACATAATCAAATTCTACTTTACAGCGTCTTTCATAAATCAAATTATGACGAGTTGTATAATCCCTCGAAAAAAGCGCCTAAAACTGAAGAAAGGTTCCAGTTAAGGAATTTGACTGGTTATTATACAAGGCCCTTCGAAGTTATTAATCCGTATAATCCTTCGAGTAATTAGTGTTCGATGAGAAAGTCAAATTAGTCATCCTCCTCGGCGCGCCGGGCGCCGGGAAAGGCACGCAAGCCGAACGCATCGCGGCAAAGTATAATCTAAAACACCTCTCGACCGGGGATCTGCTGAGAGCCGAGATCGAAAATAGCACAGAACTGGGTAAATCAGCCCAAGCCTATATGAACGTCGGCAAATTAGTGCCGGACGATGTCATTCTCAAGATGGTCGAGACTTATTTCAGCCGGCATGCGGACTGTGGTATTCTGCTGGATGGATTTCCACGCACCATAGCCCAAGCCGAAGGTCTAGCGCGCTTCACAGTCGGCCGAAATATCCTGACACTGTCCATCGATGTTGAAGCGGATGCTGTAATCGAACGGCTGTCGAGCCGCCGCAGTTGCAAAGTATGCAAGAAAATCTATAATCTGGCGCTGCCGACCTATCCTCCTGATGAACGTTGCGAATGCGGCGGCGAATTATACCAGCGCGATGACGATAAGCCGGAAACGATAAGGAACCGGCTGGCAGTGTATGACGCGCAAACGATGCCATTAATCGAGTTTTATCGCAATCAAGGTTTTTTACACCGTATTCCAGGTTCAGGGTCGCCCGATGATGTCTGGACTAAAGTTCAAGGCGCGATAGGTTGATACGCATCAAAAGCCCGCGCGAAATCGAGAAGATGCGGCGCGCCGGGAAAGCGCTGGCCGAAGTGTTTGTAGAATTGGTCGATGTGATACAACCGGGAATAGTAACGCGTGAGATCGATAAAATAGTCGAGTCTGCAATTCGAACGCGCCGCGGCAAGCCGGCTTTCAAGGGCTATCGCGGAGGTAACGACCGGGCTTTTCCTGCCGCAACCTGCATATCCATCGAGGCTGAAGTTGTGCATGGCGTGCCGTCCCATCGCAGACTCCTCAACGGCGAAATCGTTGGCATCGACATAGGAATGGAACTAGACGGCTGGTTCGCCGATATGGCCGCTTCGTTTTTAGTCGGCGAAGTTAACCTGACCCGCCTCAAATTGCAGTGCGCAACCCGTGAAGCGTTGTATTGCGGCATAGCGCAAGCACGCGCCGGCGGCAGACTATCGGACATCGGCAGCGCAATTGAAAATTGGGTCGGCCGATATGGCTTTTCGGTCGTTCACGATTTAGTCGGACACGGCATCGGCTCTAAACTGCATGAAGACCCAGCCGTGCCAAATTACTTCACCCGCAACGGCGATGTCAAACTCGTCCCTGGAATGACACTGGCGATTGAGCCGATGGTCTCGGCCGGCGACTACCGCATCCGGTTCTTAAAGGACGATTGGACAGCGATAACTATCGACGGCGCGCCAGCCGGCCATTTCGAGCATACGGTCTTGATTACGGATAATGAACCCGAAATATTGACCTTGCTCGAAGGAGGCAAAGACCCCTGGCATATCGCAGCCTTTAATAAAAAGGAATGATATTTGCCTAAAGAAGATGCCATCCGCATCGACGGTATTGTCGTGGAAACGCTACCCAATGCGACATTTCAGGTCAAATTAGAACAGGGACATTTAGTTCTAGCGCATATATCTGGGCGGATGCGAATGAATTATATCAAAATCCTGCCAGGCGACAAAGTTACAGTCGAACTTTCGCCTTATGACCTGTCACGCGGGCGGATTATCTATAGATATAAATAACATAAGAGGCAATTGCAAAAGTGTTGGATTGACTGATGGCAAGGCGGACGCCCTCGTCCGCCGCATTCTATGCTTGGTTTTCGGCGGACGACAGCGCCCGCCTTGCCATGGTCTGAGTTTTATGGATTAATCATCACTTTTGCAATTAGCTCAGAAAACTTGTTTTTATCTGGAAATCTATCCCCCCGCTTGCGGGAGGAGAAAGGGAGGCGCATTCGAAGAATGCCTCTCACTACATCCCATAAGGCGAAGTGAATTCAGCATCGAGGTTCTAAATGAAAGTTCGGTCATCAATCAGGCGTATTTGCGCCAATTGCAAAATCGTCCGCCGACAAGGCGTCGTGCGGGTGATATGCAAAAATCCCAAGCACAAGCAGAGACAGGGTTAGTATGCCACGCATTGCCGGCGTCGATATTCCGCGCCATAAGCGCGTCGAAATCGCGCTAACTTATATTTACGGCATCGGGCGCCATACATCCAATTTGATTTTAGCCAAAGCGGGTATCAGTCCGGATACCAAAGCCGACGCCTTGACCGACGAACAGGTCAAGAAAATTCGCGATGTCATCAATGAGGATTACAAGGTCGAGGGCCCGCTGCGCACCGAAGTGCAAATGAACATCAAGCGGCTCATCGACATCGGCTGCTACCGCGGCACGCGCCATAAGAAAGGTCTGCCGGTGCGAGGACAAAATACGCGCAACAACGCCCACACCCGGCGCGGCAAGAAACGCGCTTCGCCGTCGAAAAAGAAAGCCTAATCAAAGTTTATATAAACATAGTTCTAAGGTAATTTTACACCCTTGGCAAAGACCGAAAAGAAACGCACGAAGAAAAAAGAGAAGGTTGACGCTGTCGGCGTGGCGCATATTAAAGCCTCCTTCAACAATACCATCATCACATTGACCGACAACTTCGGCAATGTCATTACCTGGGCAACTTGCGGACGGGTCGGGTTTAAAGGTTCGCGCAAAAGCACGCCATTTGCCGCCGGACAAGCCGCCGCAAATGCCGCCAAAGCCGCTATTGAGCGCGGTTTGCAGAAAGTCGCGGTTCTTGTCAAAGGTCCAGGTTCAGGCCGCGAATCGGCTATCCGCTCGCTGCAATCAGCCGGACTAATCATTTCTTCTATCCGCGACATCACGCCGCTGCCGCATAACGGCTGCCGGCCTAAAAAACGACGCAGGATTTAGAAGTGAATTAAGTTTGGAATTGCAGTCACACCGAACGAACGAAGTAAAGCCCTAATTGAGACAAGATTCTTTACTTCGTTGAATGACGACGCAGAAGCCTCAATTCCTATAAGCATTATAATAAAGAAAAATTATGGCACGCTATACAGGGCCAGTCTGCAAACTGTGCCGGCGCGAGGGCTCAAAACTATTTCTCAAAGGCGAACGCTGCTTTACGGCTAAATGCGCTTTCGAACGACGTAATTATGCTCCCGGCCAGCACGGACAGAATCGGCGCTTTAAAATTTCGAACTACGGCATTCAACTACGCGAAAAGCAGAAAATCCGCCGCGCCTACGGTTTACTCGAGCGTCAATTTCACACGACCTACGAGAAGGCTTCACGCGAGCGCGGCATTACCGGCGAGAATATGTTGATACGGCTGGAGAGCCGGCTGGATAATATCGTCTATCGGTTGGGTATGTCGCCTTCGCTGCGCGCGGCGCGCCAACTCGTCAGCCACGCTCATTTTGAAGTCAACGGTCGAATCGTTAACATTCCTTCTTACCGGCTCAAGCCGGGCGATGTCGTGCGGGTGCGCGACCGTTCGCCGATGCGGCTGAACAGCGATTCCATCGTTCATACGGCTATGCGCCGCATTCGCGAAGGCCGCGCCGCGCCTTACTTGACTTTAGACAAAGCCAAAATGGAAGGGATTTTCATCCAAACGCCCAAACGCGAAGAGATTCCCGTGATTGGGCGTGAACAATTGGTCGTCGAACTCTATTCACGGTAAAGAGTATGAGCGCTAAAATCGGATCGGTCGGTATGAACGGCCTGGGCATCCAAATGCCGGAGTCGATTGAGGTTGATAATACAACCTTCCGGGCAACCTACGGAAAATTCACCATCCAGCCCTTAGAACGGGGATATGGGACAACCATCGGCAACGCCATCCGACGCATATTGCTGTCTTCGTTGCCGGGCGCCGCGATCACCTCGATTCGCATTAGCAACGTGCTGCACGAATTTACGACAATTCCCGGCGTCAAGGAAGACCTGACCGAGATAGTCCTGGCGCTCAAGGAAGTTCGCGTGAAAATGTTAGCGCGGCGCAGCGACAAGATGCGGCTGCACCTCAAAGGTCCGAAAGTCTTCACCGCCGGCGATTTGCAAGCAGACACGAAAGAATTTGAAATCCTCAATCCTGAGCATATCATTGCTCATTTGAACAATGACGCCGAACTCGATTTTGAATTCACCGTCAAGCGCGGCCGGGGGTATGTGCAGGCCGATGACAACCGTGAACCCGACACGCCGCTCGGCACAATCCCGCTCGACGCCATCTATACCCCAATTGAACGCGTCAAGTTCGATGTCGAGAATACGCGCGTCGGGCAACGCATCGACTACGAAAAACTGACCATTGAGGTCTGGACCGACGGATCCATCACGCCGGACGACGCCTTGAGTCAAGCCGGTAAATTATTGCGCGAACATATACAGTTGTTCATCAATTTTGATGTCGGTCCCATAGATGAAGAACGCATCGGTGAAACAGACGAAGATATCCTGCGCATCCGCCGGTTGCTGCGCAAACCAGTCGATGAGTTGGAACTGTCAGTGCGCTCGGCGAACTGCCTCAAAGAAGCTAAAATCCGCACAATTGCCGATCTAGTTGCGCGCGAAGAAGTCGATATGCTTAAATTTAAGAACTTCGGCCGCAAATCGCTCAACGAACTGGCGGATGTGCTGACCGAACACGGTCTGCATTTCGGCTTCGACACCGAAAAGTATTTAGGCGCTGAAGCCAGACGCAAGGCGCACGCGCAGCTATAACATTCAATTTTCGCTCCCTTCCCGCCTGATGATATCGCCCTAATGGGAGGATAATATCCGGTTCGCACATTCTCATATAAGTACTGAAAGTGCATATATTAATAAAATTCAATGCGACATTTATACGATAAAATTCATCTCGGACGCTCCGCCGACCATCGCCGCGCTTTGTTTGGCAATATGTCCGCGTCGTTATTTTTACATCGTCGAATAATCACGACTTTAGCCAAAGCCAAGTCAGTTCGACGTTATGCCGAGCGGATGATAACTTTTGCCCGGCGGGGCGATTTGGCTGACCGGCGTCTAGTAGCATCGCGAGTGCGTAACAAGGAAGCCGTCAAGATTCTGTTCGACCAGTTAGGTCCACACTTTAAAAACCGCGACGGCGGCTACACACGCATCATTCATCTGGGCCCAAGACCAGGCGACGCAGCGCCGATGGCGATTTTGGAATTGGTCGGTTTCGACGATTTGGCCGCAGTTCAACCCGAGAGCAAGGCCAAATCGGGCGGTAAATCGCGCTTGAAAGCCTCGCAGAAAGCCGCGGCTGAAAAGGCGGACAAATCCAAATCCAAAGCCTCCTAATCTCAAATTAAGACTGAAGCGGAGGGTGAATCTAAACCTGAGCTGGCCTAATGCCGCAAATTCATTGTTTGCAATTAAATATACTGGACTTAGGGCGAATCTATACTCTTTACGGTATTAATCTGAATATTAACGAGCGCGCTAAGGGCAGTCTGCATCGCTGCGGATTGCCCTTGCTCGCTTTTGTCGAAGAAGTCGAGTTCGATCTTTTATATATACACTACATCAGAATTGTGCGTCATTCCTGCTTTCATAGCAATGATGACTTTTATCGTCGCATAAAAATATGAACTTCTAATTATCGAGGAAGGAAATGACAATCGATATTCGCAATTTATTCAATGTCAAAGACGCGCCTTTGCGCTGCCGAGGCTGGGTGCAGGAAGCTGCCTTGAGAATGTTGCTCAACAACCTGGATCCGGCCGTCGCCGAGAACCGCGACGAACTGATTATATACGGCGGCACCGGCAAGGCGGCGCGCAACTGGGAAGCCGCTAACGCCATCGCACAGACGCTGCTCGATTTAACCGACGACGAGACGCTGCTAGTCCAATCCGGCAAACCAGTCGGCATCCTGCCCACGCATCGCGACGCGCCGCGGGTATTGATAGCCAATGCCAATTTAGTTCCGCATTGGGCGAATTGGGATTACTTTCGCGAACTCGAGCGACAAGGACTCATTATGTTCGGCCAGATGACCGCCGGATCATGGATTTACATCGGCACACAGGGCATTCTGCAAGGCACTTACGAGACCCTGGCGGAACTGGCACGGCAACGCTTCGGCGGCAGCCTTAAACATCGACTGACGGTTACCGCCGGCCTAGGCGGAATGGGCGGCGCTCAACCGCTGGCGATTACAATGAACGAAGGCGCAGCCTTAATCGCTGAAGTCAATCCAGAGCGAATTCAGCGCCGGCTGGCTACCCGCTACCTCGACAAATCGACTGAAAACATCGACCAAGCCATCGATCAGGCGCTTGCTGCTAAAGCCAAAGGACAAGCGATTTCCATTGGCATCCTGGCTAATGCCTGCGACCTTCTGCAAAGACTCGTTCAGCGCGGCATCACCCCCGACGCCCTCACCGACCAGACTTCCGCTCACGATGAACTCAACGGTTATGTGCCTGCCGGACTAAACTACG
>Ga0194125_10004521_pt1 | contig 21618 bp, 20 predicted proteins | sample TA2KigC250mmetaG_FD_148626 | JGI IMG/M metagenome (GOLD analysis project Ga0194125, IMG submission 148626) | Freshwater microbial communities from Lake Tanganyika, Tanzania - TA2015034 Kigoma Deep Cast 250m | ecosystem: Environmental > Aquatic > Freshwater > Lake | place: Tanzania: Lake...
ATCGGGTCGTTGTAGGGGCAGAGCGTGCTCTGCCCACGCCGTCGGTTCGGGCAACACCTGGGCAGAGCACGCTCTGCCCCTACAACGACACCCGCCAAGTTATTATGTGCATGGCCATAATGGCGCCCCTACTCGATCGGGCGCGATGAATCGCGCCCCTACACTACCAGCGAGAAGGTGTTGCCGTCAGGTAGGGGCACGATTCATCGTGCCCGAGTGTAGGGGCGTGATTCATCACGCCCAATGCTGTGCTTCTCATCCACCCTCTCGGAACTGCCGCACCGCGTAGAAGCGTCGGCGGGTTCGGGGTGCTGGGCCAGGCGCAGGGAGTTGCTGAGGACGAAGGCGCTGCTCGCGAGCATGACCAGCACGGCGACCAGCGGATGGAGCAGACCGAAGCACGCGACGCCGATCGCCAGGAGATTGTAGCCGAACGCCCAGATGAGGTTCCGGCGGATCCTGGCGTACGCTGCGCGCGCCAGGTCGATCAGCCACGGCAGGCGGCCCAACTGATCGCCGAGGATCGTGACATCGCCGGCCTCGCGAGCGAGATCGGCCCCGCCGCCCAGCGCAATGCCGACGTCGGCCTCTGCGAGGGCCGGGGCGTCGTTCACCCCGTCCCCGACCATCGCCACCACCTGGTCGCCCGCCTTGGCCGCCCGGAGAAGGCGCAGCTTGTCGTGCGGCAAGCATGGCGCCGCCACCTCTGCAATGCCTGCCGCTTCCGCGACGGCCTGCGCCACCTCAGGGCGATCTCCCGAGAGCATCGTGACGGCGGTACCGTCCCCGCGCAACGCACATACGACGGCCGCCGCCTCGGGGCGCAGCTCATCCACGCACACGAGGCATAGCTGCGCCGCTGCGTCCTGAGCGCGCCCCTCGATCTCTCGCCAGCCCGCGAACACGAGTGTGCCCCTCGCGCTATGCCCGCGCAGCGCCTTCGGGATGGAGAAGCCGTTAGCTTCGACGAATTCCCGCGTGCCGGCGTACACGCGGCGACGCAGGCCGCCGACCAGAACAGTGCCCAACGCGCCCTGCCCCGGCAGGACGCGATACTCCTCGACAGAGCCGAGCGCCAACCCGCGCCGCGCGGCTTCCGCCACGATGGCCCTGCCGAGGGGGTGTTCGCCGGAGGTCTGAAGGGTCGCAACCCAGGCCAGCGCCTCGTTGGCTGCGGACGGGTCGGCTGCGAGGACTTCGACCACGCGCAGCATGCCGCGAGTCAGGGTTCCGGTCTTGTCAAGGAACACACGGCTGACCCTCGGCAGCAGCTCGAGCGCCTCCCCCGAGCGGACGATGACGCCACCCCGCGCCGCGCGACCGATGGCCAGGGAGGTGACGAGTGGCGTCGCCAGCCCCAGAGCGCAGGGGCAGGCTACCACCAGCACGGCCAGCGCGCTCATCCCGCCCCGTGCGGGCTGGCCTTCAGCGAGCCACAGGGCGAAAGCGCCTGCCGCGATCGCTGCCACCGCCGGCACGAACACCGACGAGACGCGCTCGACGAGCCGCTCAACCGGGGCGCGCCGGGCCGCGGCCTCCTGCACGAGCCGGGCGATCTGGGCGAGCAGCGAGGCCTCGCCAACTCCGCGTGCCTCGACGATGATCTCCCCGTCACCGTTCACGCTACCCCCGATGACCGAGTCGCCCGGCCCACAGGCTCGGGGCTCAGCCTCGCCCGTGAACTGTGCCTCATGAACCGAACTGATTCCCGCCACGACCTCGCCGTCCACGGGCACTCGCTCGCCCGGCCTCACGCGCACCCGATCGCCAACGCGCAGCTCCCTCGCGGGAATCGTCCGCTCGCAGCCGTCGCGCACCACGCGTGCCTCGGTGGGTTGGCCGGACAGCAGCCCCCGGATGAGCGTTGCGCTTCGACTCTTGGCGGAGGCCTCGAGGAGCTTGCCCACCGTCATCAGCGTCAGCAGCATCGTCGCCGTGTCGAAGTAGATCGGTCCGGTGCCGCGGAGCACATGGGCGGCGCTGACGCCGAAGGCACAGGCGGATCCCAGGGCGACCAGGGAATCGAGGCTGGGCCGTAGGCGCCTGACCTCACGTCCCATTCCTGCGAGGAACGGATGGCCGAGGATGACCATCGCGGGGATCGAGAGTGCCAGCAAGACCCAGCGGAACCAGGCCTCCGCCTCCGCGCCGAGGTCCTGCAGCTCCCCGGAGTAGAGCAGCAGGCTGACCATCATCACGTTCATCGCGAGGAAGGCGCCGATGCCGAGCCGGGCGAGCACCCATGCCGGGGCGCCGCCCTCGCCGCGACCCACGATGCGCGAGGCCAGATAGCAGCCATAGCAGCAGAAACGCGCGTCCGGGCCGGGGCAGTAGCCGAAGGCGGCGACAGGCAGGCCGCAGTGGTCGCAGAGGTCGCGGGCGGGGGCCATCAGTGACACGCCCCCCCTTGGGCCCCCGGAATCAGGCCCAGGCGGCGCAGCAGCATGAGCAGGCCCAGGATGATGACCAGGCCGCCGAGCACCTTCGTGCCAACCGCGCGCCATTTCCCGCGGATCACGGACCCGAGGAGGCCGGTGGCGAACAGCCCGGGCATCGTGCCGAGGCCCGCGCCGCCGAGCAGCATCATCCCCGCGCCGACGGAGTGCTCTCCGGCGGCGGTCACGAGCAGGAGCGCGGTAAGCGGGCAGGGGAGGTAGCCGATCGCCAGCCCGAAGACGAACGCACCGACGAGCGAGCTGCTGCGGAGGAGCTTGCCCCCGTGCTCCTCGATCAGCACGGCTCCGGGGCGAGGCGCCGCAGGAAGCCCAAAGCGCAGGGGGAGCTCAAGCATGAGGATCCCGAGGACAATCGTGAGCACCGCGGCGAGGAGCACGAGCGTCCGTCGCGCACCCGGCAGGCCGCTCGACTCTACCACCCACAACCCGAAGGCGCCCACCAGCGCTCCCAGGAAGGCGTATGTGAAGGCCTTGCCCAACAGGAAGAGGAACAGCCTGACGAAGGCCGTTCGCCGGCGCTCACCCAGTGCCAGGTGCAGCGAGAAGCCGCCGCACATGCCGACGCAATGGGGCGTCGCTGCCAGCCCGGCCAGAACGCCGACGAGAAGGTGTTCCACGGAGCGTTCCCCCGCAGCCCGCGTTGGGAGCGGCAGCCGGTTGGAGGGTGTTTCAGGGATAGGCGAAGGCAGAATCCCCGTTCGCCGCGGCTGTCTGCGGCGAGGAGGCTCAGCCCCCGGTGCCGGACGACCTGCCACACGACGCCGAGGAAGACGAGCCGTTCACCGTCTCACGGCGGGACTGGCTGCACCGAATGGCGGGAGTGTCGGCCGGGATCGGCCTGGCCGCCGCCGCGCGTCACCGCAAACTCGTCCCCTTCCTCTCGCCCTCCGCTGATGTCGTCCCCGGCGTCTCCCAGTGGTATGCGACCAGCTGTCGCGAATGTCCTGCCGGCTGCGGGATGATCGTCCGCAACCGGGAGGGCCGTGCCGTGAAGTGCGAGGGCAACCCTGACCACCCGATCAACCGGGGCCGCCTCTGTGCGCGCGGCCAGGCGGCCTTGCAGGGGCTCTACGACCCGGACCGGCTGCGGGGGCCGCTCCATCGCCTGGAGCGGCCGCGCATGAAGGCGCGGGCCAGGCGCGTGGAACTGCAGGAACTCGAGCCGGCGACCTGGGAGGCGGCTCTTGCAGGTCTGGGGGAAGTCCTGGCACCACTGCGCGCCACGGGCCGCGTCGCTGTCATCTTCGACCTTCAGACAGGCAGCCTCGCCGCGCTGATCCGTCGCTGGCTGGAGCTGTTCGGCTCGGATCGCTACCTCGTCTACGAGCCGCTGAGCTACGACGGAATCCGCGAGGCGAACCGCCTCCTTTTCCGCCAACCCATCATCCCCGTACCCTCGCTTGAGAAGGCGGACTTCATCCTCTCCTTCGGTGCAGACTTCCTGGAGACGTGGATCTCCCCCGTTCAGTTCACGCGGCAGTTCGCCGAGAACCGCTCGGCGCGGTCCGTGTACGTCGGTCCGCGTGTGTCGCTGACCGCGGCGAATGCGCACGAGCGCATCCTGGTCCGCCCAGGGGACGAACGGTTCGTTGCCCTGGCGATGCTTCACGAGTTGCAGGGGCGGGCACGCCAGCGGGCAGCGCACGGGGCGGCCATTCCCGATCTTGGCGACTACTCGCCTGACCGGATCGGGCCGCAGATCGGGGTCGCGGCGGAGACGCTGCTGCGTCTGGCGCGCGCCTTTGGGGATGCGGCGTCGCCCGTGTCGTTCGCCGGCGACCCCTTCGCCTCGGGGCCTCGGGCCGTGGAGGCGGTGCTCGCCGCCAACTGGCTGAACCTGAGCGTCGGCGCCCCGCCGCGATGGGCGGAGGGTCTCCATGCACTGAGCGAGGCAGCATCGCAGGCGGAGGCTGCTGCGTTTACCGAGGCCGTGGCCGCGGGCGGTGTGGACGCCCTGCTCGTCATCGGCGCCGATCCGGCCTTCAGTCTGCCGGCTACGTTCCAGGAGGCGGCGAGGGCGGTCAAGCATGTGGTGAGCTTGTCCGCCTTCGCCGACAACACGAGTGAGACGGCCGCTTGGTTGCTGCCGACGAACACGCCGCTGGAGAGCTGGGGCGACTACGAGCCCCAGGCGGGCGTCCTGAACACGATGCAGCCAGTGATGGGACCCCTGTACGACACGCGGTCGGCGGGCGACGTGCTCCTGGCGCTGGCGCGCGCGGCAGGCCTCGATCCCCAGCGCGAGTTCGGGGCAGTGACCTACCGCGAGTACCTGGCCAGCCGCTGGCGTGACGGCGCCGATGAGCCGCACGAGGTCGCGCTGCAGCGGGGCGGACGGTGGGCGACTCCAGCGCCACCCTCCCCTCCCCCGCAGCCCCGAGGCACGCGCTTCGGCCGCCCGGCGGGCGACGACGCGCCTCGGCTGCACGTCTACCCCTCGCTGTCCCTCTTCGACGGCCGCGGGGCGAACAAGCGGTGGCTGCAAGAGCTTCCTGACCCGATCACGAAGGTCGCCTGGTCGAGTTGGATCGAGGTTCACCCGCACGATGCGGCGCGGCTCGGCGTGGGCCCCGGTGACACCGTGGCCCTTGATAGCCACTACGTCGCCCCCGTCGTACTCAGCCAAGGCCTTGCGCCTGGGACGGTGGCGGTGCCGCTGGGCCATGGTCACCTGCGGTACGGGCGGTACGACCACGGGCTAGGCGCCAACCCCTATCACCTGCGGCTGCCCGAGCCGCGGGACCGCCCGCAGGCCGTTCAGGTGGCGAACAACAGCGGCCCGGTAGCGCTCCCGTGCGCCGACGGCAGCCCCTACCAGCACGGTCGGGACATCGCCCGCGTAGTGCGAGCCTCCGAGGTCGCCGGGCTGCCGAGGCCGGAGCTGCGGCTGCCGCTGCCGGAGGGGTACACGCGCGAGGGGGACATGTACCCGCCTCACGGGCACGCGGACCATCGGTGGGCGATGGCGGTCGATCTGAACCGGTGCACCGGTTGCGGGGCGTGCGTGGTGGCGTGCTATGCCGAGAACAACGTGGGGGTTGTCGGGCCGGAGCAGTTCGCGAAGCACCGGATGATGGCGTGGATCCGAATCGACCGGTACTACGACTGGTCCGATCCCTCCGCGCCGGTGCTCTTCCTCCCGCTGATGTGCCAGCAGTGCGATGCCGCGCCGTGCGAGCCCGTGTGCCCCGTCTTCGCGGCGGCCCACAGCGAAGAGGGCCTGAACATGCAGGTCTACAACCGCTGCATCGGCACGCGGTACTGCGCGAACAACTGCCCGTACAAGGTGCGCCGGTTCAACTGGTTCGACTGGGAGTGGCCCGAGCCGCTCAACTGGCAGGCGAACCCGGACGTGACGGTGCGCTCGCGCGGCGTCATGGAGAAGTGCACGTTCTGCATCCAGCGCATTCGCGAGGCCGAGAGGCGGGCGAAGCGCGAGAACCGGCCGCTGCGCGACGGGGAAGTGCAGCCCGCCTGTGTGCAGACCTGCCCGGCCGAGGCGCTGGTGTTCGGCGACCTGATGGACCCGACGACGCGCATCGCGAGGATCGTCGCCGAGGACAAGCGCGCGTACCAGTTGCTGGACCACCTGAACACGAAGCCGGCGGTCTTCTACCTGAAGCGGATCGTGGATGAGGGGCAAATTAGGGACAGGCCCCAATTTTGGACGTCGAAAATTGGGGCCTGTCCCTAATTTGCCCGAGGTCGGACATGCCAGCGACGGCCTACCGACAGGTGAACGAAGAGATCCTGCAGGCGGTGCGCATGCCGTCGCGCCGTTACCTGGGGCTGCTCGCGCTGCTGGCAGGCGGCATGGGTTGGGCGGCGCTGTGCTTTGCGTACCAGGTCATGACGGGGATGGGCGTCACCGGGCTGAACCTCCCGGTCGGCTGGGGCACGTACATCACGAGCTTCGTGTTCTGGATCGGGATCGGGCACGCGGGCACGCTGATCTCGGCGATCCTGTACCTCCTGCGCGTCGAGTGGCGCACCGCCGTCGCGCGGGCCGCCGAGACGATGACGGTCTTCGCGGTGATGACGGCCGGGCTCTTCCCCCTCATCCACCTCGGGCGAGTGTGGGTAGTGTACTTCATCCTGCCCTACCCGAACACGGCGCATCTGTGGCCCAACTTCCGCTCGCCGCTCGTGTTCGACGTTGTCGCGATCACCACATACCTCACGATCAGCGTGCTCTTCTGGTACCTGGGCCTCATTCCCGACCTGGCGGCCGTCCGCGATGCCTCTACGGGGCGGAAGCGTTGGGTGTATGGCGTGCTGTCGGTCGGCTGGCAGGGGGCGAACGACCAGTGGCGCCACTACCTGCGGGCGTACGCGTGCTTCGCCGCGCTGGCGACGCCCCTGGTGATCTCGGTGCACAGCGTCGTCTCCTGGGACTTCGCGGTCGGCATCGTGCCGGGCTGGCACGAGACGATCTTCCCGCCCTACTTCGTGGCAGGCGCGATCCACTCCGGTCTCGCGATGGTGCTGACGCTGCTCATCCCGCTCCGATCCGTCCTCCGGCTGAAGGCGGTCATTCAGCCGCGTCACCTGGAGGAGGTCGCCAAGCTGATCATCGTCACCGGGCTCATGATGCTCTACGCCTACGCGGTCGAGCCCTTCATGGCCTGGTATGGCGGCGACTTGGTGGAGCGACAGTCGGTGGTCCTCCGGGCGACCGGGCCATACGCGCCCTACTTCTGGACCATGACGGCCCTCAACGCGGTGCTGCCGCTCGCGCTCTTCCGGAAGCGCGTCCGCACGAGCCTCGTCGCCCTGTTCGCCATCGGGCTGCTCATCAATGTCGGCATGTGGCTGGAGCGGTACGTCATCATCGTGGGGTCGCTGGCGAACGACTTCATGCCTTCGGCGTGGTTCACGTACCGCCCGAGCTGGGTCGAGCTCAGCATCGCCGTGGGGGCGGGCTGCTTCTTCCTGTTCATGCTCCTGGTGACGCTGAGAGTCATCCCGGCGGTGGCGGTGAGCGAGAGCAAGCCCGAGCCTCGCCTCGCGGAGGAGAGCGCTGGATGAGTGAGGCCCCGCGTGTCGCCGCGACCTTCACGGAGGCGGAGCCCCTCCTTGCCGCTCTGCGGAGCTTGCGCGAGGCGGGCATCGATCGGCTGACCGTGTACTCTCCCGTGCCGCTGCACGAGGCTGAGGCGCTGCTGCCGCGACAGGACAGCCCCATCCGCTGGTACGCCCTGGCGGCGGGCATCGCGGGCTGCGTGGGCGGGTTCGCGCTGTGCATCATCGCGACGAGGTTCTTCGGGCTGACCGTGGGCGGGAAGCCCGTGGTCTCCTGGCTGCCGTTCTGCGTGATCGGCTTCGAGTTGACGGTCCTCATCGCCGGCCTGGCGACCATGGGCACCGTCTTCCTGTACTCACGCCTCTACCCGAGGTCGGTCGCGGAAGACTACGACCCACGCTTCAGCGTGGATACGTTCGGGATCAGCGTTCAGTGTGAGGACGACGCGCGCGGGAAGGTCGCGGACCTTCTGCGGGAGGCCGGAGCGGACGAAGTGCGTGGGGGAGCGGAACCGGCGGGTTAGATTGCGATGCCGAGCGAGCGACTCGACATCCTGCGCCCGATCCTGAGCCGCGCAAGGTCGCTGCAAGGGGCCGTCGCGTGGGGCGTGGTGCTGGGCCTGCTTGCGCTGACAGGCCTGATGGCCTTGCACCCGTACACGGCCGGGCCGCGCCAGCCGATCCCGTTCAGCCACTACCGCCACGCAGGCATTCGGCAGATCAGCTGCTTCTTCTGCCACGACGGGGCGGACCGCTCGCCGACGGCCGGGATGCCGCCGATCGCCAAGTGCCTGCTGTGCCACAACCGGATCGCGCCGCACTTCGCGCCGCTCTCGAAGCTCCACGCGTCCTGGGAGAGCGGCAAGCCGGTGGAGTGGGTGCGCGTGTATCGGCTGGCGGACTTCGTGTACTTCAACCACGAGGCGCACCTCAGCAAGGGGATCGACTGCGGGACGTGCCACGGCGACGTGAAGCGGATGAACCGGATCGTGCTGAACCAGCGCCTGACGATGGCCTTCTGCGTGGACTGTCATAAGCAGCCCGCGTACAAGGCCTCGGTTGACTGCTATCGGTGCCACCGATGACGCCGCTGAACCGCCTGCTCGACCAGTTCCTGCCCGCGCACGAGCACTCGGCCGCGCGGCGCTTCCTGGTGTCGGGCGCGGTGTGGTTCTGCGCGGGCACGCTCTGGGGCCTGATCGGGGCGATGCACCTGGCGGCGCCGGACTTCTTCCGGGGCATTCCGTGGCTGGAGTTCGGGCGCATCCGGCCGGCCCACACGACGATCGTGCTGCTCGGGTTCGTCACCTCCGCGCTGATCGGCGCGACGCTGTACATCCTGCCCGTCGTCCTGCGTACGAAGCTGTACGGCGAGCGCGTCGCGAACCTGGGGATGTGGGTCTGGAACCTGGCGATGCTCAGCGGCTGCATCTCGCTCCCGCTCGGCTACACGCAGGGACGCGAGTACGCGGAACTCGTCTTCCCGATCGACTGCCTGGTGGTGATCGCGTTCCTCTGCCTGACGTACTCACTGGTCATGACCGTCGCCACGCGGCACGAGAACGTGCTCTACGTCTCGGTGTGGTACGGGCTCGGGGGCGTGCTATGGACGGCCGTGCTCTGGGTGCCGGGGAACGTGATGTGGCGGCCGCCGGGCGGGGCGATGATCGGGATCGTCGATGCCGTCTGGCTCTGGTGGTATGGCCACAACATCTTCGGCCTGGCGACCACTCCGATGGCGGTCGCGGTGGCCTACTACATCATCCCACGCATCGCCCGCAAGCCCCTGTACAGCCACACGCTCTCGCTCATCGGCTTCTGGACGCTGCTGGCGCTGTACACCCACATCGGCGCGCACCACCTGCTGCAGGCGCCGGTGCCGACGTGGCTGAAGACCGTCTCGGTCATCGACAGCGTCGCGATGGTCGTGCCGGTGGCGACGGTGCTGGTGAACCTCTGGCTGACCATGCGGGGTGCGCTCCGCGAGTTCGCGGATAGCTGGCCGGGCAAGCTGATCTTCGCAGGGTCGATCTGGTACCTGATCACGTGCATCCAGGGGCCGCTGCAGTCGCTCCCGAGCGTCCAGCGGCACACCCACTTCAACAACTGGGTGATAGGCCACGCGCACATCGCTGTGCTCGGCTTCGCGGGCATGACGGCGCTCGGCGGGCTGTGGTACGTGCTGCCGCTGGTCGCCCGGCGCAAGGTCTACAGCCAGCCGCTGATCGGGCTGCAGTACTGGCTGGTGCTGATCGGGGTCGCCGGGTTCTTCGTGGTGCTCACGGCGGCGGGCCTGATTCAGGGGGAGGTCTGGAACAACGGGGGCACGGTCTACCGGACGCTCCCGATGATCGCGCCCTACCTCATGGCGCGCGCGATGTTCGGAATGCTCATCATCGGCGGCGCGTTCATAGGGCTGTACAACGTCGTGATGACGCTGGTTCGCGGGGAGCCGCACGAATCGTGAGAATGACGCCGGCGGTGGTCATCATCGGGAGCATGGCCCTCTTCTGGGCGGCCTTCCTGGGGGTCGTCGTGATCCCGACCGTCACCATGCCCGACCGGCCATCCGACACCTGGCGCGCCACAAGCGCGGCGGAGGAGCGCGGGCGGCGGCTCTACATCGCGGACGGCTGCGTGTACTGCCACTCGCAGTACGTGCGGCCACAGGATTGGGCGGAGGGGGCGCAGAGGATCGCGCGCGCAGGCGACTACGCCCGGCAGCAGCCGCCGCTCCTGGGCAGCGAGCGCACCGGGCCGGACCTCTCGCAGCAGGGCGGCGAGCACCCGGATGACTGGCACCGGGCGCACTTCACCAATCCGCGCCACACGAGTCCGGCGTCGGTCATGCCGTCGTTCAGCTTCCGCTCAGCCGCGCAGATCGCCGATCTGACGCGCTACGTGCAGAGCCTCGGCGGCAAGGACGCCGACCTCCGCGTCGCACGGCAGCAGCACTGGAAGGGCCTTGCGGTGGCCGCGTACGCCAACGGTCCGGATGCGAACGTGGCGTGGATTCACAGCAAGGTCCCCGAGGTCTGGCGCAAGATGCCCAACCCGTACCCCGCGACGGAGGCCTCGCTCGCCAGGGGGCAGCGCATCTACGAGCTGTACTGCGTGGGCTGCCACGGCCCGAGCGGCGACGGGCGGGGTACCGCTCAGCCCTACCTCGACCCGCCGCCGCTGAACTTCGCGCTGCTCCGACGGAATCTGATCGAGGGCAAGTACATCGGAGGCGTGCTGTACTACCAGATCATGAACGGAATCACCGGGACGGCGATGCCGTACTTCAAGACGCAACTGGAGTCCGCCAAGATCTGGGACGTGTCGAACTACGTCGCGTACAACTTCATCGGTTACGTGGACTACCCGCTGCGCACCGATCAGATCGACGCCGCCTACGAGAACGCGGAGCCGCCGCCACCGAAGGGCTTCGTGAAGGACCAACCATGACGCTCCTGACGATGTGGACAACCTACGCGGTCTTCGGAGTGCTCGTCTGCTCGGCGGTGTTCTTGTGGGCAGTGCGGACCCGTCAGTTCTCCTCGGAAGATCGCGCCCGCCGGCTGCCGCTAGAGTGCCCGACGGGGGTGGGTGCAGAGCCCGCGGAGACAGCCTCCGACCGGCGGCTGCTCGCGGTCCCCTTGGGGCTGCTGGTACTGGCGGCGGGGGTCATCGCTGCGCTGCTGGTCTGCGTGTACGTGCGGTAGAGGGACGCGGGCGCCATGAATGGCGCCCCTACACGGTCGGGCGCGATGAATCGCGCCCCTACATGATGAGGGCAAGCGCGAGGACGGGAATGCCACCGACACTGGCGACGAGCTGGATGCTGCTGATGCTCTGCGTAGGCACGGGGGCGGTGCTGGCCGCGTACCTGGCCTATCGGGATGCGGCGCGGCAGCGGCCCGAGGGTGAGCCGACGGAGGAGCACCCGCCCGGCCTCCAGGTGGGCCACGGCCGCCTGCCACGTGTGCTGGTGGTGCTGTACATCGGCATGGCCTTGGGGATGATCGGGTACGTGCTGTACGTCTGGCTGGCCGCGCCGGGGATCTGAGGGCATGACAAAGGAACTGAAGCTCACACTCCGGACGTGGATCGTCGTCGCAGCCATCGCGGCGCTGATGCTCGCATGGGTGGCTGCTGCGTTCGTGCTGATCGGCGACCGTCCGCCGCCGTGGAACTACGGCGCGACCGCGCCGGTGCCGGGGGACTCGTACTACACGGCGGGCGGCGCTGCGACGGCGCAGCCTGCGCCCGCGCAAGTGGCTCTGCCGCCGCAGGGGAAGGAGACGGCACCGTGAGGGCGCTGCGGGCCGGGCTATGGCTGGCCGTGTGGGCGTGCGGACTCGTTGCGCTGAGTTCGTGCTTTCCGCGCATGAGAGAGCAGCCCTCGCTGAAGCCCTTCGAGCGGGCCATGCCCGCCATGCCGGCCGAGACTGTGCCACGCGAGGGGCCTGACCCGGTGTCGTCGCCGGACGATTCGCCGAAGCCGCCGATGACGGACGCGAAGACGCTGGCCCAGGGGAGGCTGTACTACGGCTACTACTGCGCAATGTGCCACGGCGAAGATGGCCGAGGCCGCACGCCCGTCGGGGAGGCCTACTGGCCCCGGCCGACCGACCTGACGAGCCCGGAGGTGCAGACGCAGGCCGACGCGGGCCTGTACCGGGCGATTCTGACGGGCGTCGGACACGAGCCAGTGCTGGCCTCCACCGTCGCGCGTGACCGGCGCTGGCCGATCGTCGCCCACTTGCGGACGCTCAACCCGAGGCGCTGATGCCTGACGCTGCTGAAACCACAACCACGCTCTGGCCCCTCGCCCTTTACGGCGTGCTGGTGATCGGCACGGCGGCCGGGATGCTGGCCGTCTCCTACGTGCTCGGCCCGCGGCAGAGGCGCGACCGCACGGCGGAGCCGTACGAGTCCGGCGTGGCGCCGACCGGGCCGGCTCGGTCGCGGGTCGCCGTCGAGTTCTATCTGGTGGCGGTCTTCTTCGTGATCTTCGACCTGGAGGCCGTGTTCGTGTTCGCATGGGCGACGGCCGTGCACGAGGTCGGGTGGGCCGGCTATCTGGAGCTACTGTTGTTCATCGTCATCCTGATCGCGGGGCTGGTGTACCTGTGGCGGCAGGGCGCTCTCGACTGGGGACCGTCCGCCGAGCGTCGGCGCGCCCGCGAACGATCGACTGAGGAGTAGGGCTGTGGCGGGTTCCGAGCGCCTCGCGGAAGAGGTGCGCGAGAACGTCATCTGGGCGAAGCTGCGCGACCTGCTGGCCTGGGGGCGCAAGCACTCGGTCTGGCCGTTCAACTTCGGCCTGTCGTGCTGCTACGTGGAGATGGCAACCAGCCTCACCAGCCGCTACGACATCGCGCGCTTCGGCTCGGAGGTCATCCGCGGGACGCCTCGGGAGGCGGACCTGATGGTCGTCTCCGGCACCGTGTTCGTGAAGATGGCCCCCATCATCAAGCACCTGTACGAGCAGATGATGGAGCCGCGCTGGGTGATCTCGATGGGCTCGTGCGCCAACTCCGGCGGGATGTACGACATTTACAGCGTGGTGCAGGGCGTGGACTCGTTCCTGCCGGTCGATGTGTACGTCCCGGGCTGCCCGCCAAGCCCCGAAGCGTTCATGAGGGGTCTCCTGCTGCTTCAGGAGGCCATCGGCAAGGAACGGCGCCCGCTGAGCTGGATCGTCGGGCCGGAGGACGAGCGCCGCTCCGCGATGCCGACGCAGCGCGACCTCCTTCAGGCCGAGAGGGCGGAGCAAACGACGCTGAGACCGCCCGACAGGCTATCGGCAGAGCCATGATAGCGACGGTCGACCTGACAACTAGCATCGAGGCGCGCCTCGGCGAGGCGGTCCTGGCGACGCAGCCGACCGCCGACGGCGTGCCGACGGTCTGGGTGGCGCCCGATCGGCTGAAGGAGACGCTGCGCCTCCTGAAGGAGGCTCCCGAGCAGCCATACGTGATGCTGCACGACCTGTGGGCGATCGACGAGCGAGACCGGCAGCATCGGGACGGCCAACCGCCGGCGGACTTCACGGTCGTGTACGAGCTGGCCTCGCCCGACCTGGGGAGCGACCTACGGGTGAAGGTCCCGCTGAAGGGGCACGCGCCGTCCTTGGACACGATCACCGACCTCTGGCCCTCGGCGAACTGGTATGAGCGCGAGGCGTGGGACCTGCTGGGCATCCGGTTCATCGGTCACCCGCACCTGCGACGGATTCTCATGCCGCCCTGGTGGGAAGGGCACCCGCTGCGCAAGGAGCACCCCGCGCGGGCGACGGAGATGGGCCGCTTCGAGATGCCGGAGGCGACGCAGGCAGCGCTCTCGGAGAGGCTGGCCTTCCGCCCCGAGGAGTGGGGGATGGAACGGGCCGGGGAAGACTTCGACTACCTCTTCCTCAACTTCGGGCCGCACCATCCGGGGACACATGGGGTCCTGCGAGTGGCGCTGCAGCTCGACGGGCAGGAGATCATGGACCTGGTGCCCGACATCGGCTACCACCATCGCGGCGCCGAGAAGATGGCCGAGCGCCAGACCTGGCACACGTACATCCCGTACACCGACCGCGTGGACTATCTCGGTGGCGCGCTGAACAACCTGCCGTACGTCATGGCGGTCGAGCACCTCGCCGGCATCGAGGTCCCCGAGCGGGCGCAGGTCATCCGGATCATGCTCTGCGAGCTGTACCGCATCAACAGCCACCTGGTCTTCCTGGGCACCTTCGCCCAGGACATCGGCATGATGTCACCCGTCTTCTACCTCTTCAACGACCGGGAGCGCGTGCTGGACATCGCGGAGGCCATCACCGGCGCGCGGATGCACCCCGGGTGGTTCCGCATCGGCGGCATCGCGCAGGACCTGCCGGAGGGTTGGGAGGAGATGGTGCAGGGCTTTCTGAGCTACCTGCCCAGCCGGCTGGAGGAGTACGAGAGCGCCCTGCTGGCCAACCGCATCTTCCGCGCCCGCACCCGGGGCGTTGGGGCCATCACCGCTCGCGAGGCCATCGAGTGGGGCGCCACGGGGCCCCTCCTGCGCGCCTGCGGCGTGGCGTGGGACCTGCGCAAGCAGCGTCCGTACGCGGGGTATGAGCGCTTCGACTTCGAGGTGCCGACAGGGGCCAACGGCGACTGCTACGACCGCGTGGTCGTGCACGTCGAGGAGATGCGCCAGAGCCTGCGGATCGTGGAGCAGTGCCTGCGGGACATGCCGGAGGGCGCCTACAAGGCCGATCACCCGCTGGCGACGCCGCCGCGCAGAGAGCGCACCATGCAGGACATCGAGACACTCATTCACCACTTCCTGAGCGTGAGCTGGGGCACGGTCATCCCGCCCGGCGAGGCCTCAGTATGTGTGGAGGCGACCAAGGGGCACAACCGCTACCACCTCATCAGCGACGGGAACACGGCGCCGTACCGGGTGCGCATCCGAACGCCCTCGTTCGCGCATCTGCAACTGCTCCCCCGGCTGAGTCGCGGCGCGATGATCCCCGACCTGGCGGCCATCCTGGGGAGCATCGACTACGTGCTGGCGGATGTGGATCGGTGAGGCAGGAGTCTGGGAGTTTGGGAGTCTGGGAGCCCGAAGCCTGCAGTCTGAGGCCCGAAGTCTGCAGTCTTCAGTCCGAAGTCCGGAGTCTGCCGTGTTGACTGACCGCGAACGGCAACGCATCGAGGCGGAGGTGCGGTTGTACCCGCATCCGCGGGCGGCGGTGCCTGAGGCGCTGAAGATCGTACAGGACCATCGCGGCTGGGTGCCGGATGAGGCGGTGCGCGAGATCGCCGAGCTGCTGGGCCTCTCGCCGGCCACGGTGGACAGCACGGCCACCTTCTACAACATGATCCTGCGCGAGCCTACGGGGCGGCACGTCATCTTCATCTGCGACAACGTGAGCTGCTGGGTGACGGGCTACCACGCGATCCGCGACCACCTCTGCGAGCGGCTGGGCGTCGCGCTGGGAGAGACCACGGAGGACAAGCGCTTCACGCTGCTGCCGGCGGCCTGCCTGGGGGAGTGCGACCGGGCCCCGGCGATGCTGATCGACGGTGATGTGTACGGGAACCTGACTCCCGAGATGCTGAACGACATCCTGGCGAGGTACGACTGACGGCAGGGGCGGACACGTGGGTCCGCCCCTACGCTGGCACCTCCGTAGGGGCGCATCCACGTGTGCGCCCACCGAAGAAGCGAGACATGGAACTGGTGCTGACGAAGAACATCCGGCCCGAAGGCGAGCCACTCACGCTGGCGGAGTACGAGCAGGCGGGCGGTTACGAGGCCCTGCGGCGGGCGCTCGGGATGTCGCCGCAGGAGGTCCAGCGGATGGTCACGGAGGCCAATCTGCTGGGGCGCGGAGGAGCAGGCTTCCCGACCGGGCGCAAGTGGGCGTCGGTGCCGATGGGCGAACGCGCGCGGACGCCGAAGTACTTCGTCGTCAACGCCGACGAGATGGAGCCGGGCGCGATGAAGGACCGGCTGCTGCTCGAAGGCGACCCGCACCAGCTCATCGAGGGCATCATCATCTCGGCCTACGCGGTCGAGGCCTCGCAGGCGTACATCTTCCTGCGTTGGGAGTACCGTCTCGCCGCGCGCCGACTGGTGTCGGCCCTCAGCCAGGCGTACCACCACAACCGCCTCGGCCGGCGCCTCCTCGGGTCTTCGTTCAGCCTCGACATCCACGTGCACCTCAGCGGCGGGCGCTACATGTGCGGCGAGGCGGAAGCGCTGTTGAGCGCACTGGAAGGCCGCCGGGCGGTGCCGCGCAGCAAGCCGCCGTACCCGACGGTCTGCGGCCTCTGGGGCAAGCCCACGGTGGTCAACAACGTGGAGACCGTGTGCAACATCCCGCACATCGTGAAGCACGGGCCGGAGTGGTTCCGCTCCCTGAGCCTCACCGACGAGGGCGGCACCAAGCTGTACGGCGTGAGCGGCCGCGTGAAGCGGCCGGGGGTGTGGGAGCTGCCGATGGGCACGCCCATCCGCCGCCTCCTCGACGACCACGCGGACGGAATGCAGGACGGATACGGCTTCCGCGCGCTGCTCCCCGGGGGAGGCTCGACGGCCTTCGTCCTGGAGGAGCACCTCGACACGCCGATGGACTTCGCCTCGATGGAAGCCATCGGCACCCGACTGGGCACCGGCACGATGATTGTGATGGATGACCGGACTTGCCCTGTGGGGATGGTGCGAGGGCTCGAGGGGTTCTTCGCCCGAGAGTCGTGCGGGTGGTGCACCCCCTGCCGCGAGGGCCTCCCCTGGGTCGCGAGGACGCTGGAGGCCCTGGAGGCGGGAGACGGCCGCCCGGAGGACCTGGAGACCCTGGATCACCACGCGCGCTGGCTGCGCATGGGGCACACGTTCTGTGCGCTGGCTCCGGGGGCGATGATGCCCCTCGCGAGCGCGCTGAAGCACTTCCGCGCCGAGTTCGAGAGCCACATCGGCGCGCGCTGTCCCTGGAGCTAACGTTGCCGACGATCTACGTTGACGGCAAGCCCTACGAGGTCGCCGAAGAGGGGAAGAACCTGCTGGACGCCTGCCTGTCCCTCGGGTTCGACATCCCCTACTTCTGCTGGCATCCGGCGATGCACTCGGCGGGCGCGTGTCGTCAGTGTGCGGTGAAGCTCTTCCGCGACGAAGCCGACACACGGGGCCAGATCGTGATGGCGTGCATGACGCCGGTTACCGAGGGGGTGCGCATCTCAATCGCCGACCCGGAGGCGGTCGCCTTCCGTGCGAGCGTCATCGAGTGGCTGATGGTGAACCATCCCCACGACTGCCCGGTCTGCGACGAGGGCGGCGAGTGCCACCTGCAGGACATGACCGTGATGACGGGCCATGTCCGCCGGCGGCACCGGTTCCGCAAGCGCACCCATCGGAACCAGCACCTCGGCCCGCTGCTGCACCACGAGATGAACCGCTGCATCCAGTGCTTCCGGTGCGTCCGGTTCTACCAAGAGGTCACGGGCGGGCGCGACCTGGACGTCTTCGGCTGGCATGACGGCATCTACTTCGGTCGGCATGAGGACGGCGTGCTGGAGAGCCCCTTTGCCGGGAACCTGGCGGAGGTCTGCCCGACGGGCGTCTTCACGGACAAGACCTTCAAGCGGCACTACACGCGCCCGTGGGACCTGCAGACCGCGCCGGCGGTCTGCGTGCACTGCGGCCTCGGCTGCAACACGATCCCCGGCGAGCGATACGGGCTCCTGCGACGCATCCGCAACCGGTTCAACGCGCATGTCAACGGCTTCTTCCTGTGTGATCGCGGGCGCTTCGGCTACGAGTTCGTAAACTCCGACCGACGGCTGCGCGAGCCGCTATTGCGGGGTGAGGACGGGGAACTCCATCCGGCCGGGCTCGCGGAGACGATGGAGCGCCTGCGCGCCATCCTGCAGGCCGGCGAGGCCATCGGGATCGGCTCCCCGCGAGCGTCGATGGAGACGAACTTCGCGCTACGGGAGTTCGTCGGTGCGGAGTCGTTCCACGATGGGACGTCGCGGCTCGACCACGACCTGATGGAGACGATCCGCACCGTGCTGCTCAAAGGGCCGGGTCGCAGCGCCTCGGTGCAGGATGTCGCGGAGGCGGACGCGGTGCTGGTGCTCGGGGAGGACGTTCAGAACACGGCGCCGCTGCTGGCGCTGTCGCTGCGGAAGGCGGTGGTGCAGCAGGCCATCGGGATCGCGCAGCGTCTGAACATCCACCTGTACCACGACTCGGCCGTGCGCGAGGCGATTCAGCAGGACACCGGGCCGCTGTTCATCGCCACGCCGGACGAGACGCCGCTCGACGACATCGCCACCCTCACGTATCGGCGCGCGCCCGACGACATCGCCCGACTGGGTCTCGCCGTCGCGAACTTCATCGACCCGGCAGCCCCGCGACCGGACGGCCTCGATGGCGAGACGGAGGGCTTGGCGGGGCGGATCGCGGACGAGCTGTGGAACGCCGAGCGCCCGCTGGTGGTGTGTGGATACGGGTGCGGGTCTCGGAGCGTCATCGAGGCCGCCACGAACGTTGTTTGCGCGTTGGAGAGGCTTGGGAAGGACGCCAGCCTCGCGTGCACCGTGCCTGAGTGCAACAGCATGGGCCTGGCGCTGATGGGGGCGCGGGACCCTGGGTCCGCCATCGAGGCTGTCCGGTCAGGCCGCGCCCGGGCGCTGGTAATCGCCGAGAACGACCTGTTCCGCCGGATGCGGGCCTCCGACGCCGAGGCGCTGCTCTCCGGCGCCGAGCATGTGGTCGTGCTGGATCACCTGGCGAATCGGACGGCCGAGCGGGCGGAGGTGGTGCTGCCGGCCGCCACCTTCGCGGAGTGCACCGGGACCTTCGTCAACAGCGAGGGGCGTGGTCAGCGGTCGATCCAGACCTTCGTGCCCGAGGGCAGCGTGCAGGCGAGCTGGCGGTGGCTCGGCCGGATGATCGCGCTGCGCGACGGCCTCGCGGAACGTCCGTGGGGGGCGCTCGACGACCTGCTGGCCGCCCTGGCGCGGGCGGTGCCTGTCTGCGCCCGCATCCGGGACCTGGTTCCGCCGTCCTCCTACCGGCTGCACGGGCAGCGGGTGCCGCGCCAGTCGCCCCGGTACAGCGGGAGAGCGGCGGTCCATGCCCACGAAGACGTTCGCGAGGTCGCGCCGCCGCTAGACCCAGACTCCCCCATGTCGTTCACGATGGAGGGCTATGGCGGGCAGCCGCCCTCGGCGTTGATCGCGCGCTTCTGGGCGCCGGGCTGGAACTCGCCGCAGGCCGTCACCAAGTTCGAGCGCGGCGTCGCCGGCCCGCTGCAGGGGGGCGACCCCGGTCGCCGGCTCATCGAACCGGAAGACCGGAACCGCCTGTGCTACGCAGGGCACATACCACCCTTCGAGCCGCGGCCGGACGAGTGGCTCGCGGTACCCGCCTACCATGTGTTCGGGTCCGAGGAGTTGAGCGCCGCCACGCCGGCCGTGGCCACGCTGACGCCCGCCGCGTACCTGGGCCTGTCGCCGCACGATGCCGAGCGGATGCAGGTTGAGGAGGGCCAGGAGCTGGGCCTGGACGTGGAGCACGAAGTCCATCCGTTGCCGATGCGGCTGCGACCGCAACTGCCGCCCGGTGTGGTGACCGTCCCGCTCGGCTTGCCCGGGCTTGAGGGGCTGGAGCTGCCGACATGGGTGAAGCTCGTCGTGCCCGGCCTGTCGGAGCGGGCCTTGAGGACGTGAGATGACACGGCTGGGGGCCATGCTGGCCAAGGTCAACGCGGCGGCTCTGCTGCCGGAGTTGCTGATCGTGCTCGGCGTGCTAATCGGCGCGCTGACGCTGGCCGGCGGGCTGACCTTCGTCGAGCGCCGCCTACTGGCCCTCTGGCAGGACCGCCGTGGCCCGAACCGCGTCGGGCCCTTCGGCCTGCTCCAGGTCGTCGCCGACACGATCAAGCTCTTCACGAAGGAGGACTGGGTCCCGCCTTTCGCCGACAAGCCCGTGTTCGTCGTTGCGCCGGCGATCATCATCGTCTCGACGCTCATGTCGTTCGCCGTGATCCCGCTGGCGCCGGGGATCGTGGTCGCGGACCTGAATGTGGGGCTGCTGTTCTTCCTCGGGATGTCCTCGCTCGCGGTCTACAGCATCACGCTGGGTGGGTGGTCGGCGAACAGCAAGTACGCGCTCCTCGGCGCACTGCGCGCCGCGGGCCAGATGGTGAGCTACGAGGTCTTCATGGGGCTGTCGCTCATGGGCGTGGTTGCGATGGCCGGCTCGTTCAACCTGGGCGCCATCGTCCAGGCACAGCGGCACGTGTGGTTCTGCATCCCACAGTGCGTCGGGCTCGTGGTCTTCCTCATCGCCGGCCTCGCCGAAACCCGGCGCATCCCCTTCGATCTGCCCGAGGCCGAGGGCGAACTGGTCGCCGGCTTCCACACGGAATACTCGGGCATGAAGTTCGGCATGTTCTTCCTGGGAGAGTACGTCGGCGTCGCGCTGATCTCCGCGCTCACCGTGGTCCTGTTCTTCGGTGGCTGGTCAGGCCCGATCCTGCCGCCCATCGCGTGGTTCCTGGGCAAGACGGCCGTGCTGATCGGGCTCTTCATCCTGGTCAGAGCCGCCCTGCCCCGACTGCGCTACGACCAACTCATGCGGCTGGGCTGGAAGGTGCTCTTGCCGCTGTCGCTCGCCAACGTGGCCGTCACGGGCGCCGTCATCCTGGCCCTTGGCCGTTAGCCGTGGCCGTCAACTCGAAACCCGAAACACGCAACCCGAAACCAACGATGCTGAGCGCACTGCGCACACTCTGGGCCGTCTTCTGGCACGCCTTCGCTCGGCGGATCACGGTGCCGTACCCCGAGCAGAAGCGCCCTCTGCCGCCGCGCTTCCGCGGGCGGATCGTGCTGACGCGCGACCCGGACGGCGAGGAGCGCTGCGTGGCGTGCTACCTCTGCGCGGCGGCGTGCCCGGTGGACTGCATCGCGCTGCAGGCGACTGAGGATGCGCACGGCCGGCGCTACCCCGCGTTCTTCCGCGTCAACTTCGGCCGCTGCATCTTCTGCGGGTTCTGCGAGGAGGCGTGCCCGACCTATGCCATCCAGCTCACGCCGGACTGCGAGCTGGCCGACTACCGCCGACAGAGCCTGGTGTACGAGAAGGAGCATCTGCTCATCAGCGGGCCGGGCAAGTACCACGGCTACAGCTTCTACCGGGTGGCGGGCGTCGCGGTCGGGGGCAAGGACAAGGGCGAGGGCGACAACGAGCTGCCGCCCGTCAACGTCCGGGGGCTGATGCCCTAGCATGGCAACACTCTCCGCCGGAGCATTCTACGTCTTCTCCGGGCTGGCGATCCTCGCCACGCTGCTCGTCATCGTGCAGCGCAACGCGGTCCACGCCCTGCTGTACCTGGTTGTGTCGTTCCTGGCGGTCGCAGGGCTGCTCTTTGTGCTGGGCGCTCCGTTCGCCGCGGCGCTGGAGGTCATCATCTACGCCGGCGCGATCATGGTCCTCTTCGTGTTCGTGACGATGATGGTGAGCCCCGGCCAGGAGGCGGCGACCGCCGATGCGCGATGGGGCCTGCTGAAGGCACTGGTCGGGCCGGCTGCCATCGCTCTCCTCCTGATCGTGGAGCTGGGGAGCGTGCTGGTGCACGCGCCTGCCGCACACGTTGGCGCGGATGTCA
>Ga0194125_10004527_pt1 | contig 21597 bp, 18 predicted proteins | sample TA2KigC250mmetaG_FD_148626 | JGI IMG/M metagenome (GOLD analysis project Ga0194125, IMG submission 148626) | Freshwater microbial communities from Lake Tanganyika, Tanzania - TA2015034 Kigoma Deep Cast 250m | ecosystem: Environmental > Aquatic > Freshwater > Lake | place: Tanzania: Lake...
TTCCCGTGCCGCCCTGCCACCGCGAGGAACTGGACCGCAGGCTGGCCCAATATGAAAAGGACCCGGGTCAACTGCTGACGCTGGACGAGCTGCGCGGGAGGATCGAGGCGAGACGATGACGTATACCCGGTGGGATCGGTCAGTCCTCGTGAGAAAACCGTCTTGTCCGGTGGCGGGACTCCTCCACAACTACAATAGCTCCTTGTTCCAGAGCCTGATTTGAATTCTGCAGGACCTTTCTCAAGCGAGCGATGACATACGGCGTGCGGGTGTTATGCAATCGGAACAGAATGACACTGGCCCGCCGACTGCCGGAAGACGCGACGATCTCACCGAAATCGAGATCGAACGTCAGAACGATTCTTCCCTCTGCTATCGCCTTCTTGAAGATCTCACCATTGGGCAGCCGCTGGAGTCCTTCCTCACGAAGGTGGACCACATCGTACCCCTCTGTGCGGAGCCATTCCACCACCCTCTGACCCACTCCCATGTCCGCCAGAAAGCGCATCGGTCGCCCCTATCCAATATGGACTTCTTCCTGGGTCAGCCAGGCCGCGTAGCCAATCGCCTGCCGGATGTCCTCGGGCTCCAAGTCCGGATAGTCCGCCAGGATCTCCTCGAACGTGGCTCCGTGGGCAATCTGGCCGACGATGACGGACACCGGGATGCGCATGCCGCGGATGCAGGCCCGTCCTCCCATGATTTGCGGGTCGAAGGTAATCCGGTCGAATGTTTCCATAAGGCGACTCCCAAAGACACTCGCCTCATTCTATCATGAATCCTGCCTTTGATTCAAACCCATCTGGCGATTTCCACGAAGAGTATGCGACTACCGATTGAACAGGGCACGGTCCAGGACGGTGGTGCGGATGAAATCGCCGAGGCCTTTGAAGCCGGATTTGGCGGCGGCGGAGGCGATCATCGCCTTTTCCTCGTGGGTGAGGCGGATGTTGACTTGGGTGGTCCGCTTCATGAAGCCGGCGGGCTGGGGCGGGGTCTGGCCGGATTCGAGCATCGTGGCGACAGCTACGCTCAGGGCCTCCTGGGTCGCTTGGTAACACTTCTCGGGCGTATCCCCGTCGGCAAAGACGGTCGGCATCTCGACGGCCGAACCGATGTAGCCGAGACGCTCGCTTCTCTCGATGGTGAGCTTGTAGTCGCGGGCGATCGCGCGGGCCTTCGGCAGGATCGACGGGCGAAACGGTTCGGCCGGATCACTCATTCTCTTCCTGTTCCTGGACGAATGCTTCGATCTTGTCGACATGTTCCACACTCACCTTCCTTCAAGAACATCCGATACAACTCTCAGATCTCTTCAGTATAGCCCGCGATATACACAAGTCAAAGGTCTTCCTGCGCATGTGGAAGGAAAAAGGGTCACGCGTGGGTTGAGAACGTGTGTGGAAACGTGTCGCGGACATCTTGTCCGCGCGTGTCGAGGGCCTCTGGCCCTCGAATCGAAGGCGCGACGCCTTCCACCCGCGCGGGCGGGATGCCCGCGACACGGCGGATGGCGGTCTTCATACACATTCTGAGCACCACGCTACGCTTGTTTCTCGACGATCTCGTCCGGGTTGTCGTGCAGGGGGGGGACGACGGTGATCGCTTCGCCCAGGGCGAGCGGGAAGGCCTCGGGGATACCGAGACGGCGGCCGGTACGGTGCCAGAGCTCCAGGAGCCAGGCCTGGGCGGTTTCCTTGTTGCGCGGGGCGCTGGTGTGCCAGTTGGGATTGTGCTGGCAGGCGGCGATGCCTTTACCTTTGATCGTGTTGAGGATGATGGCGCTGGGTTTGCCGCGGCGCTGGGTGTGAAGGGTGTTGAAGAGGTCCACGATCTCGGCGACGTTGTGGCCGTTGCGGACTTCCCAGGGTTGCAGGTTGAACGCCGCGAGCTTGTCGGCCAGCGGCTCGAGGGACATGTCCGCGTGGACGAAGCCCTTGGCCTGAACCTTGTTGTTGTCAATGATGAAAATGAGGTTATCGAGCCGGTAGTGGCCGGCGGCCATGAAGGCCTCCCAGACGGAGCCTTCGTTGCACTCGCCGTCACCGAGGAGGCAGTAGACCAGGCGGTCGCTCTCGTCGGGCCCGCGCCGGCGGATACCCAGGGCCCGCCCGACCGCGACGCCGGGGATCTGCCCGAGTGAGCCGCCGGAGATCTCGACGCCGGGCGTCCGCGTGCTGTCGGGGTGACTCTCCAGGTGTGAGCCCCACAGGCCATAACGAGTCAGGTCCTCGATCGGGAAATAGCCGAACAGGGCCAGCGCCGCGTAGAGACCGGGACAGGCGTGGCACTTCGACAAGTAAAAGACATCGCGCCCCGGCCACTGCGGATTCTTCGCGTCGAACCGCAGCACGTAGTTGAACAGCACCGCCAGCAGCTCGGCCTCGGAGAAGCTGCCCCCCGGATGGCCCAAGCCCGCACAGGTCATCGAATAGATCGAATAACTGCGGACCAGGTAGGCCAGCGTGTCAGTCTCGCGCACGAGCCGCGCGTAGTCCTCGTGGTGCGAAAAGGTCTCCTGGAACCGCGTCGCGTCCGCCCGAAACGGCTGCCAGAGCTGCTTGACATCGAAGGGGTCCATCGTAACCATCCTCCTATCTTGGCGTCTATCTGCGTCGGGTCAAATGTTTTTCCGGGTGGTTGGCACTGGACGGGAGCAGGGGGTGCATGACCGTTCTTGCGTGCCTCGGGGCCAACGGAGGTTCGGTCCCTGCACGGCCAAGGAAAAGGGGACATTCTGCTTTTTGCCCTTCCGGGAAGCAAAAGTAGAATGTCCCCTTTTCCGGCGGTGGTCTGGGCCAAGCCGGGACGCCCGCGCAAGAACGGTCATGCACCCCGGGGGCAGTTCTCAGTTGACAGTTGGCAGTGGACCGTCGAAAGTGGTCGGTTGGCAGTTGCCGGCAAGGTGGTCGAGAATCGATGCTGGAGAACTGCGAACTGGGAACTGACGACTGGGAACCGGTATTTGGGAGGTCGAAGGACCATGCACACGTCAAAGCTCCATCTCGGTTTGGGTCTGTGTCTGGGGTACGCCCTGTTGTGCGGCGTTTGCCGGGCGGAGGATTGGACGCAGTACAAGTATGACAGCCGGCACTCGGGCAATGTGCCGCAACGGAGTGTCGTCACGCCGCTCGGCCTGGTGGGGGCGGTGCCGTTGACCGATGCCGTCTTCACCGCTCCCGTCGTCAAGGACGGCCGCGTTTACGTCATCGATGGCTCGGGCGTGGTGTTCTGCCTCGACGGCTCGTCGCTGGAGGTCCTCTGGAAGTTCGAGACCGCCGGCGGTCCGGCCAACTGCAACAACGTGTCCTCGCCCGCGCTGGCGGGCCGGTTTCTCCACGTCGGGACGATGGCGGGACGGTACTACGTGCTGGACAGCGCCAAGGGCACCGTCGTCCGGGAGATCCCCTGCGGTGAGCCGATCCTGAGCGCCCCGGTCGTGGTGGGGGAGCGGGCGTATTTCGTGACGCTCGGCTCGAAGGTCTACTCTCTCCAGGCGGACGGGACCATCGCCTGGACGTGGGATTTCGTCACCGCGGTGCTCCAGTTCTCCGGCAACCGCTGGAGCGGCGCCGAGTGGCTTCGGCACAAGCAGGGCCGTGTCACCTGGCGGGACCAGTTCCTGTGCACGCAGGACCTGGCCGCCCACGGCGACCTCGTCGTCCTGCCGATCGGCGGCTCGACGGTGGTCCTGCGGGACCTCGGTACGCGGGCCGAAGTGCAGATGCACAGGCCGATCCCGGCCTACGTGGGCTCGGAGAGTCCCGGGCTGTTCGGGACGAGCCTGGGCGAAGATGGGAGCATCTTCCAGCAATACCACCGCCGAGACAACGCCGGTCGGGTTGAGATTCTCCGGCTCCGCGGCAAAGAGGTCGAGACGAGCTTCGTGCCCGGCACCGAGACGGCGATCCAGCTTCCCCGCTTGCTGAGCTTCTCGTCAGTGAGCGTACGCGGCGAGGACGTCTACCGGTGCAGCCCGGAACACGGGTACGGTTTCTGCCGGCATGCGCCCGCCGGGACGGTCCAGGTCCTGAACGCGGCAGGATCGATCGCCTCTCCCATTCTCCTGCGCGAGCACGGCGTCTACGGCGGGCTGGACGGGAAGCTGCACGTCGTGCCGCTCTCCGGTCAAGGCCAAGCGTGGTCGTTCCGGACCGCCTTCGGCAGAGCGATCTCCGCGCCCCCGGCGGTCTGCGACGGGCGCATCTACATCGGCGGCGAGGACGGCTACCTGTACATCCTGGGCCCGAACGGCAAGGCGAAACCGCCCGGCAAGGACCTGCAACTGAGCCGCATCCGCAACCTTCTGGCCAGCGCGAAGACCGACGCGAAGTACGACTGGTTCACCAACTACGGCGACCTGGCCAACACCAACGCCAACGATCAGGAGGTGCAGCCACCGTGGAAGCTCAAGTGGATTCGCCGCTACGAAGGGACGTACAAGCACGTCCCGGTCTGCGGCGGGGGGCGGATGTACACGCATACCGCCGAAGGCCAGATCTTCGCGGTCGAGCAGGAGACCGGCCGGCTGCTGTGGCGGCGCTACTGGCCGGACATCCACCTGTCCTTCACCAGCCCGATCTATTTCTCCCGGGGTGGGAAGGAGTGTCTTCTCGTGCCGCAGGCGGGGATCGAGAGATCGTCGCTGCGCTGCCTCGATGCGGCGACCGGCGCGCTGCTCTGGGAGGCGCCCTTCACCGGCTCGCCGAGCTGGAGCCGCCAGGGCCCGCCGGTGATCTTCGAGAACCTGGCGATCTACGGCTTCGGCTCGGGCCGGTACGCCGCCCAGGGCACGGAGAAGGCGTACATCTTCCGCGACAAGCCCCAACCGGCCCCCGACGGCGCCGCGATCATGAGCTTCATCTACACCCACGACAACCCCTACTATCCGCAGGACAACAAGCCCCTGCTGCGGGCCTGGGACCTGGACACCGGCAAGGTGGTCTGGGAGAAAGATTTCTCCGAGTTCGGCTGCGGCGGCAACGACGTGGGCCTGTGCCTGATGGATGGGACGCTGTATTATTCGACCTTCTTCGGCTACGCCGAGAAGGATAAGGAGGGCCGGCCGAAGTCGCAGGGCCTGACCGTCGCCCTGGAGCCCCGGACCGGGCAAGTCCTCTGGCAGACGACGCGCCATTACGTGACCGCCGGCTGCACCGTCTCGGGCAAGGACGGCCGGCTCTACCTGGGCGGCTTCAACATCCCGCACCAGAGCACCAAGACGCGCCACGTGTGGTGCCTGGACGCGAAGGATGGGTCGATGATCTGGCAATCGGAGCCGGTGGCCAAGGCGGTCAACGTGGTGACGGTGGGCGCGAGGTTCGTCTTCGCGCACGGCTCGACCGGCTGCCCCAGCTACCTGATCGACAAAGGCACCGGCAAGATCCTGACGACCTTCGACCTGAAGTACGCCTGCACGCGCTTCACGCTGTCCGAGCCGTATCTCGTCGGCTGCAATCTGGACCTGCTCGACACCAGTGACGGCGTTCGCCTGGTCTCGACGGGCCCGGCCCTGGAGCCGCGCGAGTGCATCGGAGGCATCGTCTCGAACGGCCGGATCTTCTACACCGCCCAAGCCAGCGGCCTCCAGGCCTGCGACGTCTACGGCCCGGAAGCCACCCGCCTCCGCGCCGCCTGGGAGTAGAAGAAAAGGCAAAAGGGAAAAGGCAAAAGGGAAAAGGAAGAAAGGCGGGACCCGCGTCGCGCCCTTCTTCCTTTTTTTACTTTTTACTTTCTACTTTTTCCTTGGTTGTCATTCTTCTTCCCACGGCACCACCCACTTGTAGATGGTGTGGCTGGGGCCGTAATTGGTGTTCTCGTCGGAGTCGTCGTTGACGTTCAGTTCCAGCCGGACCACGGGCTTGGCCCCGCGCATGTCGAAGTCGTGGGAGACGATGCGGGTGCCGGGCTTGCACTTGGCCAGTTGCGGCATCAGCTTGACGTTCAGCGACGGCAACAGGTACAGCGTGATCACATTGGCTTTGCTCAGGTCGAGCGTGAAGATGTCCTCCTGGTCGATGGAAACCAGGTGCTCCACGCCGTTCTCCCGGACGTTTTCGAGCGATTCTTTCACCCGCTCCGGATTGATGTCGTAGCCGTAGGCCCGGACGCCGTATCTCTTGGCGGCCGTCACGACGATGCGGCCGTCGCCGCAGCCGAGGTCATAGACCACGTCGCCCGGCTTGACCTCCGCCAGCTCCAGCATCTTCTCCACCACCGCCTTGGGCGTGGGCACGTAGATCACATCCGGCTGGCGGGCCATGGGCTTTATGACGACCTCCTGCTGGACCGGCGCCGGGACCGGCACGAGCTTCTTGCCCGTCACGTCCCGGGTGCTGTCGCCCGCGCTGGACTGGCCCTTGAAGGTCTGGCCCTCCAGCGTCCCCTTGAACCGGGTCTCGCGCACCTGGTCGCCGAAGCCCATCGTCACCTGGAAGCTCACCTGGTTGCCTTCGAGCGTCAGGTTCTGGATGGGGATCTCCCCGCCGAAGGTCTCGTACCGGCCGGTCAGGTCGCCGTCGACGATCAGGGTGCTGGTGCGCGGGCCACGATCCGAGACGGTGGTCAGCTCCCACTTGCCGATGAGGGCCGCGCCGACGCGCTGGCCGGTGATGGCGAGCTCGCCGCGCTCGTTCTTGCTCGCGCCGGTCAGCTTGTCGCCCTGAACGGCGCCGTCGAAGGTCATTTCGAACTCGTTGTCGTTGAACTTGACCTTGCGTGTGAAGCTGATCGTATTGTCCTGGCACTTGATATTCGAGAGCGCACTCTCGCCGAACTGGCTGGTCCACTTGCCGTCCAGCGTGCCGTCCGGCTTCTGCGACACCGCGAGCTTGGCGGTCAGGTCCCGGTCGCCCAGACGGTAGCTGAGGTCCCACTGGCCCAGGGCACCCGGCTTGGGCCGGCGCCGCGCGCCGTTGACGGCCCATTCCCCCCGCTCGCTGGAGAGCAGGCCCGTGAGCTTGCCGTCTTTCAGGGCGCCGGTGTAGTTCATGGAGAACTCCTGGTCCCCGAACTTGATGGTGCGGACGAAGGTCAGCTTCTGGCCGTCGAACTTCACGTTCGACAGGTTGGTGCTGCCCCATTGGCCCGCGAGCGTTCCGTCCGCGCTTCTGCTGAGGGTCAGCGTGGCCAGCATGGGCCGGCCGCCGAAGTCCATCGTCAACTCCCATTCGCCGCCGATCTCCTGAGCGACCAGGGCAGGCGGTGCGGCCGCCGCGAGAAGGACCAGGATGACCCATGCCCGGTGCCCGGCCGTGTGACGTGTCTCGTGCCTCATACGAATCCTCCTTTCAAAACAGTGACTGCCGTTCGGTTCTCCACGCTTGCACGCGTATTTACAGAGGGAACCGACGGGCCACCAGAATACCACCGGGTGGACGTTTCCACAAGAGAGACGCCCGACACGAAAAAAAATGCACCCATCCGCTCAAAGGCTGAAGCCTCTGCCGGGTGGCAGCGCCAAGGCCGGCCTCCGGCCTTGACGCTGGGCGCGCGGATTCGCGTGCAACCATCGTCAAGGGCAGAGCCCTTGGCGATGCCACCCGGTCTTGGCGTACCCGGTCTTGGCTCTTGAGCGGGCCACTGGAAGAATAACGATCCTGTGTTTCGACGGCCCCGGGATACGTCGCGTATCAGGCGTGCGCCCGCGCGCGATATGCGATGCCGCAGGCCCGACGAGAGGCGCTGCGCCGTCGCGGGACGATCGTCCACGGCGGCTATCGTTGCTCCTGACGGCCCTCGAAATGACGACTTGAAAGCCGCGGGGATCGGGGGCATGATGCCCGGCGCGCGCAACGAACGACGTTTCGCCGGCCCGTAGCGGCCGGCAGACCGGTCGCCTGGGAGCGATCGGAGCATGGGGGTATGCAGTCGATCTGAGATGACGCGTAAAGCAGGCCAACGAGAAGTGTCGCGCGCCGCCACCGACGGGGACGGGGCCTGAACCGGCGCCGGGAGGCAGGGCAGGATGGAAGCTATCATTCCAAGTGGGAATCGTGAGAGGCTCGATATGGAAACGGCAACGCAGATTCCAAGCACCATGGGGCGAAGAAACTCCACACGCCGCCCGGGGCGGAAGCACCAAATCGCAAGGAAATTCCAAGCACCAAATTCCAAATCCCAAACAAATCCAAAATCCAAAATCCCAATGACCAAAACCACGGACGGGGCTCTGCCCGTTTTGAATTTTGTGTTTTCTTTCCTTTTGAATTTGTTTGGGATTTGGTGCTTGGAACTTGGTGCTTCCGGCCCAGGCGGCGTTTGGAGCTTCGGCCGCCGGCGCTTGGGCGCCAGCCATTGGCTTGGGCGTCTGATGCTCGGAATTTCCTTCGGCATGGTGCTGCTGTCGGCAGGCTGCGCGGACCGGGTGCGCCGGCCCGCGCCGGAGGAGATGGCCCGGTTCCAGGCGGCCGACGGGTCGAGTCCGTTTTCTCCCAGACCTGGTCCGTGCTGTGGTTCTTCGCCTTCTGGCCCGGCCGGTGGGACATCTGCTACTACTATCCGGGGCTCGGCAATCCCATTCGGCAGGGCCGCCATCGCATCCTGGGGCGCGTGCTGGCGGGGCCGTATGCCCTTCTCCAGGCGCGCGCCGTGCGCAAGGCCAAGGTCGTGCTCGCCGCGGCATCCCCCGACACCGTGCGAAGTCATCAGAAGTGGCTGCGGCGGGTGGGCACCAGGATCCAAATCCACCCGTTGCCTACCGCCGCCGACGTGGAGTTGTTCCGACCGCAGTCGAAAGAGGCGGTTCGCTCCATGCTGGACTTGCCTCTGGAGACGCCTGTCTACATCTATGTCGGCCGGTTGACGGCGGTCAAAGGCGTGCCCTTGATCCTGAGGGCGTTCCAGATTGTCCGGCAAACGCGTCCGGAGGCTCTGCTCCTGATCGCCGGCGACGGGGAAGAACGCCGGCGGCTTACGAAATTGGCGCACCGCCTGGGAATTGCCGAGTCGGTCCGATTCCTGGGGATGCTGCCGCCCGAGCAGGTGGCGTCGTACATTGCCGGCGCCGACGCCGGTCTGTTTGCCTCGTACCGCGAAGGATTCCCCGTGGCCATGGTGGAGCAGCTCGCCTGCGGCTGCCCTATTCTCAGCACGGACGTCAGCGGCGCGCGGGACCTGATCGTGGACGGCAGGAACGGGTTTGTCGTGCCGGGCCGCGAGGCCGTTTCGTATGCCCGACGCATGCTGGAGATCCTGGACCTGCCGCCGGCCGAGTCGTTCTGCCGGGACCTGGCGGTGACCCACTACTCCCGCGCGGCTCTTTGGGCCCGGTTGCAGCGTGCTTGGCCGCCCTTTGCTGCCGCGGCCGACGAGGTGGCCGCCTCTTGCGCAGCCCAGGAGTCCTGACGAGCAACTTCAGCCATTGGGTGCCATGCTTACGCCTCGTAAGCATGCGCCCTTTGCCACGTGGAGCATGTCTACGAGGCGTAGACATGGCACCCGCGCAGCAAATGAGTCTTGATCAACAGCTTATGACGGCGGGAGATTGGGGTTACGACCGGCAGATCCGCGTCGCGTTCTCGCCGCGCGAGCAGATCGGGCGCGTCCTGTGGTGGATCGCGGGCTTTCTGCTGTTCAAGTGCTCGCTTCGGCCCATGTACGCCTGGCGGCGCGGGGTCCTGCGCTTGTTCGGGGCCAAGATCGGCCGGCAGGCCAGCATTCAGCGCAGTGCCCGCATCGATCTGCCCTGGAACCTGGAACTCGGTCACTACAGCACCATCGGAGAGAACACCTGGGTGTACAGTCTGGACAAGGTGCACATTGGGGACTATGTGACCATCTCCCAGCGGGTGTTCCTTTGCACCGGCACCCACGACTATACGCGTCCGGAGTTTGCCATGATCCGAAAGCCGATCTCGATCCAGCGCGGGGCGTGGATCGCCGCGGATGCCTTCATCGGTCCCGGTGTGACCATCGGCGCCGACGCCGTGATCGGGGTCCGGTCCGTCGTCCTCAAGGACATGCCCCCGGGCATGGTGTGCGTCGGACATCCCTGCGCGCCGCGGAAGCCGCGCGTGCCCGTTCCGTAGCATGGGCATCTCGCCCTATTGTTCTCCGCGCCCTTGCGTATTGCAGTGGGTGGCATCGCCAAAGGCTCTGCCTTTGACGATGGTCCGGCGCACGGGAAATCCGCCCTCGCCAAGCTCCGAAGAGGGTTCCCAATCGCGATGAATCGCGATTGGGAGGGGCTCCCCAACGCGAAATTATGCGTTGGGGACCCCGAGCCCAGACTCCGCTTGACGATGCCACCCGGCGGAGAGGGCCGAGAGATGATGGCTTACTGAAGAACAAGTCCGTACTCCTTCATCAATCATCAATCATCCATTATCAATCCTCAATGCCATGCGGTTGGCGATCTACAGCAGTGATTTGACACCGGAGAATGGGCATCTGATGCCCTGGCGCATGGTCCTGGAAATCGGCACCGCGGCCCATCGCGCCGGGCATCGGGTCCGGGTCCTCTCCGGCCGGCGCGAGTCGACGGGGCAGCGCTGGACCCATGCCGGCTGTCCGGTCGAAGAGATCGCGAAACCGTACTCGAATGATGCCTCGAACCATTTGCAGCAGATCCTCCGCCGGGAGAGATGCGAGGTCTTGTTCTGGCCGGTGGCGTGGTGCAGCGCCGCACGGCAGGAGGGCCTGCTCCGCAAGATCGGGCCGCGGCTGGCGGGACGGCCGTTCTACCTGTTTCTGGGCCCGCCCACGGAGATTCGGGGCATCCGGCCGCTTCTGGAGGCGTTTGCCCTGCTGGCGGATCGGCGGCGTGGCCATCTTCCTGTCGGCCGTGTGTCCGATCGCGGCCCTTCTGGTCCTGGACGGCGCCATCGGCGAAGTGGCTCCCAACCTGCGGCGGCATCTGCTGGCGCTGCTCGGCTCCTCGACGATCATTTTCCCGGTCGGGCTGGCGGACGATCTGTGCAACGTACCCGCGCAGCTCAAACTGGCGGCGGAAGTCCTGATCGCCGGGCTGTTGTGTCTGGCCGGGGTGCGGATCTCGAGCATCGCCCTGACGGACCAGTGGGTGCTGCACCTGGGCGGCTGGGGCACGGTCCTGACGATCCTGTGGATCGTCGGCGTGGCCAACGCCGTCAACCTGAGCGACGGGCTCGACGGCCTGGCCGCGGGGGTCTGCGCCATCGCCTGCGGCGTGATCGCCATCTTCGCCATCCATTGCGGCGAGGTCGTCATGGCGGTGTTCATGCTGGCCCTGCTGGGCAGCCTGTGCGGCTTCCTGATCTTCAACTTCAACCCCGCCCGCATCTCCATGGGCGACAGCGGCAGCCTGTTCCTGGGCTTCACCATCGGGGCGTGCAGCGTCATGTGTGTCGCCAAGTCCGCGGCGCTGGTCGGTCTCACGCTGCCGGCCCTGGCCCTGGGCATCCCGATTTTCGACACCCTGTTTGCCGCGTGGCGCCGCTTCCTGGAAGGCCGGTCGGTGTTTGCCCCGGACCGCAGCCATTTCCATCATCGTCTGCTGGATCTGGGCCTGCGCCATCGCCAGGCGGTCATCGTCATTTACGGCGCGACCCTGCTGGTCACCGGCCTGGGCCTGCTCATGCTCATTCGCAAGGATCTCGGCTCGCTGGTGATCTTCAGCGGCGTGCTGCTGTTGATCCTGCTGCTGTTCCGCGCCGTGGGCGCCATCCACGTGCGCCAGACGCTGACGCGCCTCCAGGAGAAGTACGCCGATGCCCGCCAGACGCGCGGCGAGCGGGAGACGTTCGAGCGTCTGCAACTGGGCGTGCGGGCCGTCCGCACGCCGCCCCAGCGCTGGCAGGCCATTTGCGACGCGGCCGAGCAACTGGAGCTGGCCTGGGTCTCTTTGCAGGTGACGGACACGGCCGGGAACCAGGAGACCTCGATCTGGCGCCGGGCCGACACCCCGGCCAGTTTCGCCCGGATTCTGACCGTCCGCTTCCCGGTCCGCGATCTCCTCGATGTTGCCTCGGCCGAATTCGAAATCGCCGTTCTGGTCAACGGGTCCCTCCAGTCCGCCAACCATCGCGCGGGGCTGTTCGTCCGTCTGGCCGAAGAGTGTATCCTGAGCAAGCTGTCCCTGGGCAAGCAGCCGGCACGCGATAGAGCCTGAGATGATCTCACGAGCGGTTCTCTTCAAGTTGCTGCGGTACAGCGGTTTGCCGTTTCTGTTCCGGGAATTGGTGCAGCGGCGTCGCGTCACGATCTTGCTGTTCCACGACATTTCCCGCCAGACCGCCGCCCGGACGTTCGATTGTCTCTCGAAGAGATACCATCTGCTCGATCTGCAGACGTTCATCCGGGTCTGCCAGGAGGAGAGACGGAAATCGCAAACACCGCAGGGCGAAAATCCCAAATTCCAAGCACCAAATCCCAAACAAATGCCAAACCGAGAAAACGAAGAAAATCCAAAACGGCACGGGCCCGGCCGGTGGTTTTGGTTATTGGGAATTTGGATTTGGGATTTGTTTCGGATTTCGAATTTCGTCTCCGCTCCGTCTTCCTCCCAAGAGCCTGATCCTGACCTTCGACGACGGGCATCTGAGAAACCACGATCTGCTGCCGCTGCTCCAGGAGAAGAAGATTCCGGTCACCATCTTTCTGTGCGCCGGGATCATCGATACGCAGCGGCATTTCTGGTTCCGTCACAACGGCTCGGGCCACCGGTCCTGCGAGCTGCGCCGGATGTCCAATCGGGAGCGCTTGCAGCTCTTGCAGGAGACCGGTTTTGCGCAGGAGGCCGGGTACGACTGCGGGATCACGGTCGATACCGGCTTCAACACGGTGCGGACCGACCTGTTTCGCCTGAAACGTCTGCCCGTCAACGACACCGAGGACATGAACGAGCTGATCGTCAAGGCCAGGCTGGGGCGCCTACGTCCTCATACTGGCCCTGCAGTGCTTTCTGACGGAGCCGCTGGCCGGGGTGGACGTGGAGGAGTTCTGCCGCGAACAGGATATCGAGTGCCTGGAAACGGGCAGCCCCTACTCGCTGCGGACCCGGGCGCAGATCCGGGCGCGGCATCTGGATCTCATGGTCTTGTTGGGCGGCTTCGGGATCATCCGGGAGCCGCTGCTGAGCGCCTGCCCCAAGGGCATTCTCTCGTATCATCACGGCGACATGAGGAAGTATCGGGGGATGCCGCCGGGCCTGTGGGAGTTGTACCACGGCGAGAAGGAAATCGGGATTACGGTCCAGCGCATCGCCGCCGGCCTGGATTGCGGCGTCCCGATCGTGGAGAAACATCTGCCGATCCATCCCCACGACACGCTGGGCACGTTGAAGGCCCGGCTCCGGCAGGAAGACGAAGACATGCTGTATGCGGCCCTCAAGAAGGTGGCGGACCCGAGTTTCCAGCCCACGCCGCTGCAGAGTTTGGGAAAGGTGTATACGTTTCCCAACTTGCGCCAGTGGCTCGTTTTGAACCTGCGGATCGCGGCCCGAAGACGGCGGGGCACGCGGGCGACCCGCTCAGCAGAAGACCGGCAACCGCCGCGGCAGCAGGCGGTAGTCAAGGCTCACGACTGATCCCGGGACCATCTCGCCGTCGCAGCAGACCTGCGTCGCGCGATTGAGAGTCACGGAGACCGAAGCAGCCTGGAAGCGGATGGCCTTGCGGTGGCGTTCCAGCGCCTGGCGGTAGACCAGCGGGATCATTTGCAGGGCCTCCCACTTGCCCACCATCTCGATCAGGAGGCAATCCAGCATGCCGTCATCCGGCCGGGCGCCGGGCAGCATGGTCAGCCCGCCGAAGCGTGGCGCGTTGCCCACCAGAAGCACCGCATAGGCGCCCTGGAACACTCTCCCGTCGGCCCGCACCGTCATCTCCCACCCGCCCGCCATTTCCCGAATCACGCCCAGCGCCGGCGCCACATAGCGCAGCGAGCCCCGGCGCCTCTTTCCCTCCAGGCTCCGGGCGGCGACCTGGGCAAAATACCCGAGACAGGAGGCCGAGCAGAAGCAGCGCTCCTGCGCCTGTCCCACGTCCAGCGCCCTGGTTCTTCCCGCCAGAATCACCCGACACGCCTCCGACACGGCCTGCGGTATTCCCAGGCTCTTGGACAGATCGTTCGACGAGCCCGCCGGGATCAGGCCCAGGCGCGGGGTATGACCGGCCCCTGCTGATACGAGCCCATCGACCACTTCGTTGACCGTGCCGTCACCCCCGCTGACGACGACCGTGTCGAGGTTCTGCGCCGCCGCCGCCGCCGCAAGCTCTCGGGCATGGCCGGGATACTCGGTCGTCCGTATCGACAAGGGCAGTCCCTGCCGGCGCAGGAACTCGGCGGCCTGCCCGACCACCCGTCGGCCCAGGCCCCAGTTGGCCCTCTCGTTCGCTATGAGGATCGCCGCCATCTAACCCTGTCCGGAAGGCAGAAACGCAAGGAGCGCGGAGCCTCTCACCTTCCTACCTTCCTGCCTTCTCACCTTCTTACCTTCGCGTCCTCCCATGCTCAGCCCGCCACGCGGGCGATCGCACCGTTTTCGATGCGAAAGATGCAGTCGGCCAGCCGTCTGGCCTCGTTCATGCTGTGCGTGACGTGCAGCGTGGTGACCGCCAGCTCCCGGCAGACGCGCTGCAGCAGCGTGCAGATCTCGTCGTGCGTGTCCTCGTCCAGGCAGCCCAGGGGTTCGTCCAGGCAGAGAATCTTCGGCCGGGCCGATAGCGCCCGGCCCAAAGCGACCCGCTGCTGCTCGCCGCCGCTGAGACCGGCCGGCTCTCGGTCGAGAAGCCCCTCGAGGCCGAGCAGCCGGGCCAGCTCGATCACGCGTGCGTCGATTGCCTCCCGGGGCGCCCTGCGGATCTCCAACGCAAAGGACAAGTGCCGCCGGACGGTCATGGTGGAAAACAGCGCTCCATCCTGGGGGACGTAGCCGATGCCGCGTTCGGCGGCCTTGAGGTGCGTGGCCTCCCGGCCGTCGAGGAAGATCCGCCCGGCGCGGACGGGCTTGAGGCCGCAGAGGGTCTCCAGGATCGTCGTCTTGCCGCAGGCGGTGCGACCCATCAGGACGCCATAGTGCCCCGCGGGAATCTCCAGGGAAATACCCGAAAGGCCAAACGTGCCTGCGCGAACCGCCACATTTTCCAGAACGATCATTTCCCCATCTCCGGGACTCCAGGTGCGGCTGAGACAGAAGCTCCAAATTCCAAGCACCAAATCTCAAACAAATCCAAAATCCCAAGCACCAATGACCGAAACGCTGACGCCCTTCGTGTCCCCATCATGTCCTTGCGAGTCGCGAAGCCGCCTCGCGGCGGGTAGGAGAAAGAAACCCACCGTTCCAGGGTGCCATGCCTACGCCTCGTAGGCATATCTACGCAAAGCCGTAGACATGGCACCCAAACCGCCAGTTTCTCAGGAGGAGCGCAGCGACGAAGCAATCTCAACCCGCGCAATTGGAAAAGCGGGCCTGGTTCAAATTCGCCCAGATCAGGGTAACACCCCGACAACGTCCAACGGATGGCAGCACCCAGCGCCGCTGGTGTTGGTAGTGTGTCCGCAAGGGCATCTCTTCGTTTGTAGTGTGCCCGCAAGGGCATGTTCTGAAGAGAACGCCTTGCGGCGTCACTACGAACGGCCTGGGCGCGCCCATCCGCCAAGACTGTTACCAGGTTCTGAACCAGGCCGAAGAGCGGATTACGTCGCTTCGCTCGCGAGGACCTGTTTGAGATTTTGAACATTGGAATTTGTTTGGAATTTGGTGCTTGGAATTTGGAATTTCTCCTCACCACGCGGTCGGTCGGCCGAACACGCGGACCAACAGCAGGACTACTACCGCCGCGATCACCATCAGGAGCGAGACCGCCACCGCGGCCTCGATATTGCCCACGCTCAACTCCAGGAACACGCTCGTCGGCATTACCTCGGTCCGCAGGCGGGTCGCGCCGGAGAAGATCAGGATCGGTCCGAACTCGCCGAGGGCGCGGGCCCAGGCCAGCGTCCCGGCCGCCAGCAGGCCGCGCCGCGCCTGCGGCAGGACGATCTGCCAGAACGCCTCGCTGCGCGAGCAGCCCAGCGTCAGCGCCACCTGCTCCTGGCGGGGATTGATCTGATCGAAGGTCGTGCGCATCGTGCGCACCGCGAACGCGCAGCCGACCATCCATTGCGCCAGGATGATCCCGGGCACCGCGTAGGTCATCGGAATGAACCGCTCGATGAATTGGCCGACCGGGGTGCGAAACAGGATCAGCAGGCTCAATCCGATCACCAGGGGCGGCAGCACGATGGGGATATCGAGCAGGGCATCGACCAGCGCCTTGCCGCGAAACGAGAAGCGCGACATCAGGTAGCCGATGGGCACCGCGACCCACAGCGACAATACCGCCGTGATGCTGCACGACAGCAGACTCAGCCGAATCGCATAGCGGATCTCCGGACTGCGCAGGGCCGCCAGGAAGTTGCCCGGCGCGGTGAACGACAGGTTCGCCAGCAGCATGCCGGCGATGAGCAGGACATAGATGCTGCCGAGAAGACAGAGACCGACAACGAACGGCGCGTCACTGCGGACCCGATGATCGGGAGCGGAAAGTTCGATTCTCGATTCTTGATTGTCGATTGGTGACTCCGAAATCATAAATCAAAAATCACAAATCCCGACGGTACAGCCACCGGAACCCCGCCTTGCGGTATTTCTCCTGCGACTCGGCCGAGGTGACGGCGTCGAGCAGACGTTGTGCGAGATGCCTGCACCGGGAGTCCCGGGCGATCGCGTACGGCTGGATCGCCTTGGCGCCGGGCAGATCGATCCGCACGAAGTCCAGATGCTCCCGGACCTGCGCGAGGTTGGCCTCATAGACGATCACGGCGTCGAGGCCGCCGGCGCGCAATTGGTTGACGAGCAGATCGCCCGTCGGGGTCTGCGAGCGGACGTTGGCCATGATGCCCCGGAGCAGGCCCGCGGCCTCGAGCATCCGCTCGGTCAGGGCGCCGAGGGCGCTCTGCTCGGCGTTCGCCACGCCGAGCTTGAGTCCTTCTTTCGCAAGGTCCGCCAGCGACCCAATGCCCCGGGGATTGCCCTTCGGCACAGCGATCAGGATCTCCATCTCCGAGACGTCCATGGGATTGAGGAACAGGTCCTGCACCGGCGGCACGAACGAGCTGTCGCAGGCAAAATACACGTCCGGCCGGGCCCCGGCCTTCATCTGGGCGACCAAGATGCCGCAGCCGTTGTAGACCCGGAGGAGCTTGCAGCCCTCGCGTTGCTCGAAGGCGTTGAGCGTGCTCTCGATGGCCGGGCGGTTGACGCTGCCGCTGAATAGGAGGATCTGCGGCTCGCGCGCCCACACGTCGCCCTCGACCACCGTATAGTGATGCCGCGTGAAAACCACCAGGCCCTTGTCCCGGGCGGACAGGTACCGGGCGAAGCGCAGCGCCTCGGTGGGCTGCCGGCTGCTGCGCAGCACCGCGACCATCACTTCCATGACGAAGTCCGGGTCGTCCGTCAGCGGGGCGACGATCTCCAGTTCGGGATACTGCCTGGCAACGGCATCCCAGACTACGCCGGCATCGACGGTGCCGATCTTGATGTCGTTGGCGATGTCGTTGACTGTGGGCTTGAAGACGCCGCGGGTCTGCACCGCCTGCCTGAGATTCTCCCACAGCCCAACCTTGGTCATCGCGGTCTGCGTCTGTTTTCCGATCGAGGCTGCATCCGGACTGCCGAGCGCGACCCGAACGTCTTCCCGCAGCAGGTCTCTTGCCGATTGGATCTTCCTGGGATTGCCGCGCAGGGCGGCGATGACCGGCCGCAGCGTCGCCAGGGGAATCGTCTCGGCGATCAGGCCCTGCTCCCGCGCGATCTCGATGAAGCTGGCATCGGCGGCCAGGTACAGGTCCCCGGTCTTGGCCACGCGGAGGTTGCTCAGCAGGGTCCCCGAGCCGCCGTACTGGACGGCGACAGTCACGCCGAACTGATTCTCGTAGTCCCTTATGATCTCCGCGACCGGCGGATTCATGCCCGCGGCACAATACAGCACCAGCGGCTGCCCCGTCCCCGACGGCCGGTTGGCACCCGGCGCCCACACCAGCAGAAAACCCAGCACGGCGACGACCGCCGCACTTCCCAATATGACCTGTAGCTTGATGGATCGCATGGCCTACTTCAAACCCATTCCCATGGGGCATCGCAACTCATTGTTCTGCGCGTCTTCTGCTGGTCACGCCGGGTGGCATCGCCAAGGCCTCGGGCCTTGACGAGGGCTATGGCATCTGCCGGCCAGCTATCGTCGAGGGTCCAAACCATCGTCCAGGGCGGCGCCTTCATTGTTCTGCACGTCTGTGCCTTGCTGCTGCGGGATAACCATCGTCAATGCCTTAGGCCTTGGCGATGTCACTCATGGGCCTGTAATCATGCCTACAACGCCAAAGACGTGTAGAACAACGAAGGCAGCACTGCCATTGTATGAAGGCCCCCGTCCTCTTTCAAGCGTTGAATGCCATAGCATTTTCATGGGCGATGGTTTATACTGCGGCCGGCGTGCGTGGTTGGATAACGTGGTTTCCTTGCCGGAGAGATGTTGTGGTTGGCTCAATGCCGGGTGAGTGGTGGGCTTTCATCGTCCTGGGTCTTTGCGCGGGTGTCGTGAGCGGCACGCTGGGATTGGGCGCGGGGGTGGTGGTCATTCCGGCCCTGGTGCTGTTGCTGGAGTTTGAGCAGAAGACGGCCCAAGGCACGGCGTTGGCCGTCATGGTGCCCATGGCCCTGGTCGGGGCCTTGCGCTACTGGCGCAACCCCCAGGTGGACCTCAACGGTCTCGTGATCGCGCTGATAGTCCTGGGAGCGATCGGCGGCACGCTGGTCGGGACCGAGCTGGCCGCACGTGTGCCCGCCGGCGTTCTGCGCAAGATGTTCGCGGTTTTTCTGGTCCTTGTGGCCGTTCGAATGTTCACCGCCTCCCCGACGCCCCCACAGGCACGGCCGGAGCAGGCCACCGGCCATTCCGCCGGCGCGGAGGCAGTCCCCCGTGGAGACAGGAATGACTCAGCAGCACCCCAGTAACGGATGTGTGCGGATTTTCAGTGCCCGGGCCTGTGCGGCCCCGCTGGAGAAGGCCGCCCAGCTTTTCGAGCAGGCGACGCGCATCGCCGTCGAGATCAGCGTCTGCAATCGCCACTGCGCCCGTCCCGTGGCCGAAGAGGCCACCGGTGAGACCGGGGGCGACGATTTTCTCCTGGAGATCGCGGAAGCGGGCATTCACGACCTGGCCATCGGCGGCGCCGAGTACCTGCTCGACGATGGCGAGGTGCGCGGCATCGTCCGGAAGCGCCAGCGCCGGACCATCGGCTATCGCACCTCGGCGCTTCTTGTCCCCGCCGGCAACCCGAAGAACATCCGTTCGGTCCAGGACCTGGCCCGTCCCGGCGTGCGCATCGCGGTCTCCGTGATCGACTGTCTCAAGGGGCTCTGGGAGGACATCTGCGGCCGGCTGGGCCTGATCGAGCCGATCCGCAACAACATCACGTACCACGCCAACGGATGCGTCGCCATCGTCGAGGCGGTGGCGACCGAGCAGGTGGACGCTGCCTTCGGCTGGACGACCTTCGGCCATCTCGAGCCGGACCGTATCGAGATCATCGCCATGCCCCGGGAGCAGCAGGTGCTGCGCGGGACGTGCGTGGGCATGCTGTCGTTCGCCAGACAGCCCGACCTGGCCGAGCGCTTCATGGACTTCCTGATCTCGCCCGAATCCCGCCGTTGCTACCGGGAGTTCGGCTGGGTCGTGCCGGCGGAGTGATCGTCGCGCGTCTGTCGGTTGCGCGGCTCGTTTGGAGTTCCGCGTTTACGCGGGTCTGAGAGTCTTCCGGCGCAGCCGGCTCCATCTTCTATGAACACGGAAGAAGAGGAAGGTCGGGCTGTTTGATCCGCCTAATGAACTTTGACGGACAAAACCGGTAATCGCGCCGCACCCGTCGTTTCGCCGATGTGCCTCGCGCCAGGCAACGTGTGTTTGTAGGGTGGGGCTTGCCCCACCGGGAAGCCGGACCCAAGGAAAGCGGTGGGGCAAGCCCCACCCTACACATTACCGAACTTGCTCGTCAAAACTCATAAGGCGGAACTCCGAACACGCGAGCCGCGTCAACACAACCGCTCAACGATTCCGCAGATCCTCGACCGGCGTGGGGCAACCGTCGAAGGTGTTGTCCTGCAGGACGATGCGCTGGGCCTCTTTGCCGATGCGGATGCCGGTCTTCTGGTTGCCGCCGGCGGTGTTCTCCAGCTTCGTGCTGCGGATGGTGATGTCCTGCGTCTTACCCTGGATATCGATCCCGAAGCCCGGTTTCGCGGCGCCGTTGTCACGGATCGTGCAGCTCTCGATCCGGTTGCGATGGCCCGCGCGGAACTCCTGGCTCTCGTTGCGAAACAGGATTCCCACTTCGGCGTTGCGCTCGATCGTGCAATGGCGGATGAGGTTGTCCGTGTCCCGGTGCCCGATGCTGATGCCGTAGCGTTGGTTCTCCGATAAAATGCAGTTTTCCGCCAATCCATCGGAGACGCTCCAGCAGAAGAAGATGCCCTGGCTGTTGCCGGTCGCCGTGCAGTGGCGAAAGACGGGCCGCTGGGAGCCGCTGCCCGGATGGAATCCGAGATCGGCGTTGTCGATCGCCCGGCAGTGGTCGAACTGAATGTCGTCGCAGACCTGGAAACTGAAGCCGTCGCCGTTGTAGTTGCGGGCGGTGACGTTCTCGAAGCGCCAGCGGTTGCAGTGCTGGATGAAGACCGCGCCGGCGTAGTTGCCGTTGACGTGCTGGTTCCGGTCGCGGTTGCCGTCGAGCACGAGGTCTTTCACGGCCACGTCGTCCACGTTCTCGGCGGTCAGGAGCGGGAAGATCGTCGCCGCGGTCGCCTCCTTGTCGGTCCAGAAGTTCTTCAGGGTCAGCCGGTCCAGGAACAGGACCTCCCCGCGGATGGCGGTGATCGTCGCGCGCAGCACGTCGAATTGCCATTCCCCCGGCCCGGTCCGGGAGCGAAGCATGATCCCGCCGCCGGGCACGAAGCCGGCGGGGTCCTTCACTTGCACGCCGTACTCGAACCAGTCGGAATCCCGCATGACCGGCGTCACCACGCCATCGGCCTTCCGCAGGATCGTTGTTTCTCCCGACCCGTGCAGGGTGATATGGGGCCGCAGGTGCAGGGCGTTGTTCAGGGTGTACGTGCCCGGCAGAATCCGCAGGGTGCCGCCGCCCAGGCGGTGCAGGTACTCGATGCCCGCCTGGAGGATCTTGTCGTCCTTGCCCTGCAAGTCGCCTTCGGTCTGGCCGACGGTCAGGACGAACGCCTGTCGATCGCGCATCGGGCGGTTTGTTGTCGTCACGCCGGCGGCCGAGTCATCGTGGCGAGGGCGTCCCGCCCTTGCGTCGCGAGGCCATCCTGGCCTTGCCTGATCAGACCATGACGCGAGCACCACAGGTGAAGCTGCCCTCGTCAAGACCGCGATGCCAGAGGCGCAGATGACGACGATCCAAGTGAGCAAGGTTCTTCCGGTCATACGGTCACCTCCGGTACGGCATAGGGTTCGCGATAGAAGCCGCGAGCCAGGCGGTTGGCTTCTTTGTGGCGCCGGAACCACTCGTTCTCGGCGTCGATCGTGAGCCACTGCCCCAGGGTCACCGTCGGCTCGT
>Ga0194125_10004529_pt1 | contig 21595 bp, 19 predicted proteins | sample TA2KigC250mmetaG_FD_148626 | JGI IMG/M metagenome (GOLD analysis project Ga0194125, IMG submission 148626) | Freshwater microbial communities from Lake Tanganyika, Tanzania - TA2015034 Kigoma Deep Cast 250m | ecosystem: Environmental > Aquatic > Freshwater > Lake | place: Tanzania: Lake...
TCCGACAATCATGCCGCCATAGACACGGATTCCTGGGTTGATGAAGAGGGTTGCGCGCTCCTGCAGCTTCCACATTGCATAGGCAACCGCGACGCCATCCTCAAGAGCCACCAATGCGCCACGCGAGCGATGCTCAATGTCACGTTTGAACGGTTCATAGCCGTGAAAATTATGGTGCAGGACGCCAGTACCTTTCGTCTGCGTCAGGAACTCAGAGCGGAATCCGAGCAGCCCCCTTGCCGGCACAACAAATTCCAGCCGGGTGTTCCCCTGGAACTGCAACATGTTCTTCATTCCGCCCTTCCGCCGACCTATGTTTTCGATCACCACACCCACATATTCATCACGGACATCGATAATGACATGCTCCATCGGCTCACAGTGGACATCGTCAATCCACTTGTAGATCACCTCCGGCCTGGAGAGCTGAAACTCGAATCCCTCACGCCGCATCGTCTCGACCAGTATCGCCAGATGGAGCTCACCCCGCCCGCTGACCTTGAATACATCGGGTGAATCCGTCAGTTCTACGCGCAAGCTCACATTGGAGCGCAGCTCTTTGGCAAGCCGTTCTCCAAGGTGCCGGGTCGTGACGAACTTCCCTTCCTGCCCCGCGAATGGGGAGTTATTCACCATGAAGTTCATCGACAGCGTCGGTTCCTCGATTGAGACAAAGGGAAGTGCCACCGGGTCACGCGCGTCCGCGATCGTTTCACCGATATCAACATCCTCCATTCCTGCAAGGGCGATAATCTCCCCCGCTCGCGCTTCTTCCACTTCAACGCGCTTGAGACCTTCAAAGGCATACATCTTCGTCACCGTCGCATCATCAACGGAGCCATCGCGGTGAACGATCTTCATCGGCGATCCCAGCCGGATAGTTCCGCGAGAGACCCGACCAATGCCGAGCCGACCGAGGTAGTCATTGTAGTCGATCGTTGTCACCAGCATCTGGAACGGCGATTCGGCGTCTCCCGGCGGGGCTGGGACCGTGCTGACAATTGCATCGAACAGGGGCTCGAGGTCAGCGCTCGGATCATCCAGTTCCCTCTTGGCAACGCCTTGTTTTGCAATACAGTATATCGTCGGGAAATCAAGCTGGTGGTTATTCGCCCCGAGCGAAAGGAAAAGCTCGAAGACCTCATCAAGCACCTGGTGGGGCCGGGCATCCTTTCGGTCGATCTTGTTGATGACAACGATCGGTTGCAGGTCCAGCTCCAGAGATTTCTTCAAAACGAACTTTGTGCCAGGCAGGGGGCCTTCCGCAGCGTCCACCAACAGCAGTACTCCATTGACCATCTTCAGTGTTCGCTCCACCTCTCCCGCAAAATCCGCATGTCCCGGCGTGTCGACGATGTTGATCTTGATTGATCCGCCGTGTTTCGGTTTGTAGAAGACCGCAGTATTCTTGGCCAGAATCGTGATACCCCGCTCACGCTCCAGCTCATTTGAATCGAGCACACGCGCACGCACCTCCTGGTTGACACGAAAGGTGCCGGTCTGCCGGAACATGTGATCGACAAGCGTTGTCTTGCCGTGGTCAACATGAGCGATGATTGCGATATTTCGAATGTCTTCTCTTGTCTTCATGAAGGAAGCTGCCGATTGCACGCCAATCCAGGGTTGAATCGGAACCGCATCAGATGCTCAAGAAAAAAAGGCCTCGGGCCATCCAATCCTGACCTGAGGCTACGAGCGTCGTCCCTTTTGTTCAAGATATGAAATTTTCACTGAAGATGAAATGGCTTGCAGCTCAATTCCTTTCGTCGTATCTTTGCGGCCACAAATCCGTCCAGAAATCTTTCACAAACCGAGGGGATAGCATGCGCACCTTTCTTCTTACCCTTTTCATCGTCTTTCTCTCAGCTGGGACTCTGTACGCCCAAGCGACATCACCTTCAACTGTCAAGCTCTCAATCGAAGGAATGCACTGTAACAATTGTGTCACAAAAGTCGACAAAGCCCTACGCGGGGTGGAGGGAGTCAAGGACGTAAAGGTCGATCTGAAAAGCAGCACTGCCACGGTGACACTTGCCTCCTCTTCCGTCTCCAACAAGACCCTTCTGAAGGCAGTCAGCGATGCAGGCTACTCCGCAGAGGCTGGATCTACAGACTCCCCACCAGCAAATGAAAAGAAGTGCGACTGTTGCAGCGGCAAGGACGAGCACAAGCACGGAGAAGGTTCAGCGAAGCACGACGACTGCTGCAAGAACAAAGAGAAGCCGGCCAAGAAGAGCTGATCATCATTTCAGATTCGCTCCTGCCAGCGAGATTAATGAAAAAGCCGCTGCGGATCAATCCTGCAGCGGTTTTGTCTTTCCGACGACCGACCTTCACCTGCTCCAACACCAGCCAGTTTCACCCCTCTGATGGCGACCGTCTCCGACGGACGATCAGCTCGAACACATCGGGCCGTGAATAGTGCCCTGCAACGTCAAGCGTAATACTTTCCTCGACAGCACGCTGCGTGTCGATCTCAGCCGCGATCAGCTCCTCCTTGCCGAACACCGGCTCAACAAGGTAGGCACCGTCGGGTCCGATGATTGCGCTGCCTCCATTCAGGAGCACCTCCGGTTGGCCGTTCAGCTCATGCCGCAGCTCATAGTCCTTCGGGAACATCCCACGTTCAAGGTACATTGCAGCCAGGAGCACAAAACAACGCCCCTCGAATGCGTAATGGCGGCTCGCAAGCTGGTGGAGTTCCTTGCCATGAGGCCAGGCAGCAACGTGGATGACCTCACCTTCAGTGTGAAGCACCTGTCGCGCCGGCGGCATCCAGTGCTCCCAACAGATGAGCCCGCCGACCTTCCCGTATTTGGTCTCCACCGCTCGAAGCCCTTCACCGTCACCATACCCCCACACCAAACGCTCACCAAACGTCGGCACAAGCTTGCGGTGATGGCCGACCAACTTTCCCTTGTCGTCGACAAAGAGAAGAGAATTGTAGAGCGTCTTTCCAGCCCGTTCATTCACCCCAAGCACGACGTGAACTCTGGCCTTCTTGCACGCTTCCGCAATTCGCTTGGCCTCAGGCGATCTCACTTCTAGGGCATTGCCGTGAAGGCGTGCATAGAGCTTCTTCGCAGCGTCATTTCCCCACTGGCTGTAGGATCCCATGTCGGCCCACACGGGGTAGACAGGAAGCCACGTTTCGGGGAAGGCGAGAAGCCTGACCCCTTGCTTTCCAGCCGAAGCGATAAGGCGGCACGCCTTCCGGACAGAGTCGTGCAGATCGAGCACTACAGGAGCAAATTGTGCTATGCCTACGGTGAGTTTCATTGACTATCTCCTATGCCTTTATGAGCCGCCATCCGATGAATCGGACAGCTTTCACAGAGGCTGACCAAAAAGTCATTCTGAGTCCCACTGCTTCCCTAGTGGGACGAAGAATGATATTTGCTCCTTTTTGGACAACCTCATTTCACGCAGGCGTCGACTTCAGTCGATGCCGGAGCCTTCAGGATAGTGTTACCAAAAGCGATCCAGAAAAACGGAAAGTCATTCCGTCGGATTTCAAGACAGAATCCAAAACAAGGCCAAGTCTGGATGCCCGCTTATCCGCCACAGAACGGCGGACGCAAAAAACGCGAAATCCGCGGGCATGACAGGGTGCTCTTGAGATAGCGCATACTCAAATGTCAGCTGGTGCGATCGAGGGATGAGAACGTACCAGTGGTAGTAGAGCTCACTGAAGGAACCCCGGCGCCCTTTAGCCGTATCACCTCATCCCTTTGATGACTGTTTCATCGAACCGCTGTCCACAGATATCGAAGACTCCCGGGGAGCACTGACTACTTCCACAGAACGATTTCTTGAATCGACTTCCGATGAATGTCGGGCACCTTCACTCCTTCCTTCGGATAACCGACAGGAATGAGCAGGAAGGGTTTCTCGTTCTCAGGTCGTTGCATGATCTTCTGGAGGAAATCCATCGGGCTTGGCGTATGCGTGAGGGCAACCAGGCCCGCGTTGTGGATTGCTGCAAGCAGGAATCCCGCAGCGATACCGACGGATTCCTTCACATAATAGTTCTTGCGAATTCGGCCTCCATCCTGTGTATAGAGAATGGAGAAAACGACAATTAGCGCCGGCGCAGTCTCCAGGAACTCCTTGTGCCAGTCCGTACCCAAAACAGCAAGGTCATCAAGCCACTCCTGGGGCATACGGTGTTCGTAGGCTTCCCGCTCAACCCCCTCAGCTGCCGCGCGGATTTCCCGCTTGACTTCGGGATCCGTCACCACAACGAATCGCCACGGCTGTTTGTTCGCGCCTGACGGGGCTGTTCCCGCGGTCTTCAGGATCAGCTCAAGCACTTCTTGAGCCACCGGCCTGTCCGAAAATTCTCGCACGGTTCTGCGACATCGGCAAAGCTCATAGAATGCAGTTGCACGCTCACGTTGTTCTTGTTCGGAGATCGAATGATAATCGTAGAGAACGAACTCAGCCATGACACCACCTGTTGATCCTTGTGCACGATGATAATAGTTGAATTCGCTCCCGATTGCAAGCTCCGCCACGTCCAATTGCAACTCTTCCCACTTTTGGCTAATTTCTTGCGCCCTGACTATCCGGTTACGCTGCGATGGTCGGGGTGAGGTGTTTCTGATCGAAGCGAAGCTCGCGAGATTAACGGTTCCCGGTTGACGAGTAGCGAATTGACGTCGCTGAAGAAGCAGACAGAGAATGCTTGAATCGATAAGGAACAGGATTGTAGATTCTGAGCCCTTCCGCAGGCTGCGTGAGGGGATCGCCACAGCCCACCCAGGCGAAGCACTTGCCATACGGGGCGCGAGCGGGTCGCTGATGGCTTTTGTGGCAACGCACATCCACGAGCAGCGGCATCAACAAACCGTGCTCATTGTCTCGGACGATGACCGAGCCGAGCAGTTGCGTGATGACTGCGCTCTCCTCATCGGTGATCACGGTGTCCGTCTCTACGGCCACGGACCAGGGCACCGTGCGACATTGTTGGACATGACCGCGCCAATCGCCCAAGTCGAAACCTTGAAGTCACTTACCAACGGTGACCAGGTTCTGGTCATCACTTCGGCTCAGGCTCTGGCAAGCCGGGTTCCTCTGCCGGAGCGTTTCCGGCAGCGCTCGCTGCAACTGAACGCGGGCCGCAGCCATCCGTTTGAGGAGTTGGTGGAGACCCTCGGCAACCTCGGATTTGAGCGCAAGGATTTTGTCGAGGAACACGGCGACTTCTCCGTCAGAGGCGGAATCCTGGACGTATATCCATATGTCGGTGACCATCCCCTCAGGATTGAGTTTTGGGGAGACACCGTGGAGTCCGTCCGCGAGTTCGACGTTCTCTCGCAGCGCTCGATCCGCGAGCTTCAGTCAGCCAACATTGTGGCCAGTCTGGAGCCTGACGGCGACGCTGAGCCCTCGGGGTCCCTCTTCGATTATCTTGATCCGGATGCGATCTTGGTTGTTGAAGAACCAGTGCTGATCCAGAGAGAGATCGAAGAACTGGTCCACGAAGGCATCCAGAACATCCTCACGTGGGAGACCCTCGAACAATTGGTCGCTCGCCATGCACGTGTTATCCAATCGTCGCTCTTCGACCAGGCGGACAAGCAGCAACCGGCGCTCTTCGTGGACTTCCTCGGCTCACTCCAGCCGCCATCCCACGGAAGCATGCGATTCCTGATCCGGCATATCCGTGAGCTCACCGGGCAAGGTCTCGAGGTGTACATCGCCTGCGATACAAAGGAAGAGGGAGAGAGGCTCGGGGAGCTGATCGAAGAAGAGCTGACTTCTCCGGAATCTCCGAGACCTGAACGAGAGTCTCCATCCGTCGATCTGCTTCAAGATGGTGCCGTCACCTACCGGCTTATGCGTGAGGCCGTCCACAGCGGCTTTGTCTATCCCCCTTCAGGACTGGCCTTACTAACCGAGCACGAGGTATTTGGCCGTCTCAAGCGCAGAGGTCTGGGAAAACGAAGGAAGTTCAAAGGGTTCACTCTGAAGGAGGCGCAGCAGCTCCAGCGCGGCGACTATGTCGTGCACGTGGACTACGGCATTGGTAAGTTTTCCAGGCTGGAGAAGATCCGGCTGCGCGGAGTTGAACAAGAGGTCATGAAGCTGCTGTACGACGAGAACGACATTCTCTACGTCAACCTCAGCTTCGTGAACCGCGTCCAGAAATATGCCTCACGAGAAGGTCATGTCCCGAAGCTCACCAAGCTTGGCGCGCCTGATTGGGAGAGACTCAAGTCGCGGGCTCGGCGCCGCATCAAGGATATTGCCCGGGAGCTCATCCAGCTCTACGCCCGCCGGAAGCACGAAAACGGCTTTGCCTTTGCTTCGGATACGCACTGGCAGAAGGAGCTCGAAGCTTCATTCATGTTTGAGGACACACCGGATCAGGCGAAAGCGACAGCTGACGCGAAACGGGATATGGAGCACCCTTCCCCCATGGATCGCCTGATCTGTGGCGACGTCGGCTTCGGCAAGACGGAAGTCGCTGTCCGCGCAGCATTCAAGGCCGTGATGAGCGGAAAACAGGTTTCGGTGCTCGTGCCGACCACGATCCTTGCCCAGCAGCACTTCAACACCTTCATGGATAGGCTCGGTCGATACTCGGTCCGTGTTGAGTGCCTGACGAGGTTCAAGGCGAAGAAAGAGCAGACCGAGATTCTTCACGGGCTTGAAACAGGGACGGTTGACATCATCATCGGCACCCATCGTCTCTTGTCGAAGGATATTCGGTTCAAGGATCTGGGTCTTCTTGTTATCGATGAGGAGCATCGGTTTGGCGTCTCTGCCAAAGAGAAGCTCCGGCAGCTCCGCGCCACGGTCGATACCATGGCAATGACCGCCACGCCCATCCCCCGTACGTTGCAGTTCTCGCTGATGGGGGCACGCGATCTTTCCCTCATCAATACACCCCCTCGCAACAGGCTGCCAATCATCACGGAGATAGCCCAGTACGACCCGCAGCTTATCCGCGAGGCCGTCCTGAAGGAATTGCATCGGAGTGGACAGATCTATTTCATCCACGATCGCGTGCACGATATTGAGGACATACAGGCGTTTCTCAAACGCACCATCCCTGAGGCCCGATTCCTTATCGCTCACGGTCAGATGAAAGGCCACGACCTGGAGAAGAGCATGATGTCCTTCCTAGAAAGGAAGGTCGATGTGCTCATTTGTACGAAGATCATCGAATCGGGTATCGATATCCCGAGCGTAAACACTATCATTATTAATCGATCCGACCGATTCGGCCTCGCCGAGTTATACCAGCTGCGAGGGCGCGTTGGACGCTCAAACGAACAGGCGTATGCGTACCTTCTAATTCCACCGGTTTCGAGCTTGCCGCGAGCGACCATCCGCCGGCTTCAAGCCCTCCAGGAATTCACCGAGCTCGGTTCAGGCTTCAACCTCGCCATGCGTGATCTTGAGATTCGGGGTGCGGGCAACCTCTTGGGTGCAGAACAGTCCGGTTTCATTATGGAAATGGGATTCGAGATGTACCAGCGCATCGTGGAGGAAGCCGTGGCCGAGCTGAAGCGCCAGGAGTTCGATTCATTGTTTGAGCCTGAAAGGGTAGACGTGAGACGGAAGACCGTAGAAACCGTTGTTGAGGCAGACGTTGAAGCGTTCATTCCCGACTTTTTCATTGAATCTGACGGTGAGAGGCTCGATTTCTACCGGCGGCTCTACAAGGCGACATCCCTCGAGGAGATCCAATCAATGCGTGACGAACTTCAGGATCGGTTTGGAGAATACCCGGAGGAAGTTGAGCATCTTCTCCTACTCGTTGAGCTTAAGGTCCTCGCCGCGCGGATCGGCTTCACAAAGGTCGAGCTTCAAAACAACGAGTTGTCGCTCCATTTGCCTTCACCGGATATCGAAGAATTCTACGAAAGAACTGATGGAACCATTCCCCCCTTTCAGGCCATCACGAGTCGTATCGGCGATCTCAAGCGATATCGCGCCAACCTCAAGCAGGAGGGAAAGAAGTTGAAGCTCGTGACTAGAGTGGATCACCATGAACATCCCAGAGCAAGGATCGCTGAGGTGAGAGAGCTGCTCGCCATGCTTGGATAGGAAGATTCTCGCGTTTCTTGTCAAGGCAAGGGATACGTTTCCACCGCTTCCTTCCCTACAGTCTGTTCAGACACACGACGGGTTCATGAGCAAGGAGTGTTCGCAGGATGGAAAAATCAGGAAGTTTGAACGCTTTCGCCACTGCAGCGTCAATTTGAGCGCGTACTCGATCGTTGGCCATTTGAGGGAATGGCTGAAGTGACTCGCGCGCGGTCTCATCATAGCATGTTGTGAGAGCGAGCAGTTGATCTCCGGACAGAGCCAGGACATTCAGAACCGGAAGATCAGCAAGCACAGGCTTTTTGAAATCTATCCAAGCACCTTCAGTTTCTTCCCTGTTAGCGAGCAAAATGAGGAAACCGAGAGTTGAACTCAACCAGACAGCGAGCGTTTTCTCCCACTGCGCAGAGGCTTTCGTGCGCTTGACAGCGAAAGTCCACCACATATTGGAAAGGATGTTCCCTGAGAGAGCAAGGGTAGACAATGGCGACTGCAATGTGCACAATCCCCTGCTCCACGCGCCCTTGTGCGGACTCCAAGGCCTTCTTGGCGTAGTTGGGCTGATCATCGACTTCTCCCTCGATCGCGGTGCGCAAACCCAGGAAATCAACAAGCACATCAGGCATTTGACGTGTCTTCTCTGCCAACGTGTGGAGGATCTCTTCCGGGGCTGAAACGATGCCTCGTTCTTCGAGTAGTTGCGCAAGGATCACATTCAAAACTTCTTGACGGTATCTATGAGAAACATCCATTGCAGGCTCTATTGTTGCATCGGGGAGATTCCTTCTAGTTCCAACCGCCGTTTGATCACTTCGTCCGAAACGAAGAACATCTTTGCAATCTTTGGTGAGACAAGATCGCGGAGGACCGGAAGTTCAAGGTCCGGAGAAATCTCCATTGCTTTCGCAATTTGCGGCTGTAGGTTCCTTAGGGCTTCGATAAGCTTGTTGACAGGCACAAGAAGGCGCCCTGCAAATTCGCGTGCCTGGTATTCTGCACGTCCCCAGGTCGCGTCAGGCATTGTCCGTTGTAACTCTCTCCACTCGTCTACGGAAGAAGGACGGAGCTTGGCAAGTACATCCTTATGAAGCACAATATGACCAATCTCATGTGCGATTGAAAACCGAACTCTTACTTCTGGAGAATCCTAGTCGTACAGAAGCTCCCGCAAGTCACCTGACAGAAACGCCTCCGCGTCAGTCTGCCTCTTGAGGTCCGGAACCGGAATGATGAGTAAGTTGAATGCGCGCTCAGCGATCAACTCCACATCAACTGGAATCTTGTTCCCCCAGTACTGAGTGCGGAAGTCGTCAGCTCGCCTGCGGATTTGCTCGTCACGAAGATACGGTATTCGGGTTTCCGTAAAGTCGACTGGCACCGAATTATCTCCGTTTGAGGAGGGCGATCAACTTGTCAAGCTCTTCGCTTGAGGGCCTTTCACCGCGAACGGTTCTGAAGAACACGGGGAGCGCGGAAAGGACATTCTCATCCTCGTAGACGTCGTCCGGAATCTTCTGCTGAGAAATAGCAGCGAGATCGAAAAATGCAAACCAGTCACGCTCTCCTTTCTTCAGCTTCAAAAGCTTCGCAACGCTCTCCAGAAACTCACGATTAGCTGGAGCAGGCAGAATTCCCCGCTCCACCTTGCTCCAATTGCTTGGATCGGTCTCAGCCTGCTTACAGAATTCCCGAAGGCTCAACTCAACTTCCAGGCGCTTGGTGCGTACAAACTCGCCAAAAGTCATTCTTGGTCACCTCCTGGTGGTGTGGTATATAATATACCACACGCGGTGCTGAGTGTCAAGGGATGATTTCTGAGGGATGCACACCCGTCTTGGTTGAGAAACCCTGCGCCTGGTACAAATATGGCCATTGTTTTGTATCTTTGGCTTGAAGACAGCGAGCCATCTGTGAAAAGTGACGCCAATTCCTTATCCTTCAACAACTTGCCCGACACGCCGGGAGTGTACTTATTCTACGGCACTCACGATGAGCTTCTGTATGTGGGCAAGAGCAAGACGATTCGAACCAGGGTGCGTTCGCACTTCGTGTCTGGTGAAGAGGCGCGCCTTCGCCGCCGCGTGCGCAGGATTGAGGTGCGCGAAACGGCGGGCGAGCTCGGAGCCCTACTTCTGGAGTCCCAGCTCATCAAAGAACTGCGCCCGATGTTCAACGTCGCCGCGCGCAGTCGTCGTCGGATCATCATCGCCCGGCGGCTGATGAACAAAGAGGGCTATGCGACCGTCGCGTTGGAGGCAGTTGACCGTATCGACCTCCGGGAGACTGAACCGATCCTTGGGATCTTCAAGCACAAGACACAAGCGAAAGAGTACCTTTCAACAGTTGCCAAAACTCACCGTCTGTGCCCGAAGCTCCTTCGGCTCGAGAGCTCAAAGCGGCATTGTTTCTCGTATCACCTTGGTCAGTGCAACGGTGCATGCATGGGTGAAGAAGCACCAGCGCGCTACAATGGGCGGTTAGATGCGGCGTTCCATGCTCGCCGAATTCACGCCTGGCCATTCAGAGGCGGGATCATCATCGAGGAGCGTTCGGCAGACAACGCATTACGAGAGCTCTTCCTCGTCGACAACTGGTGTCTTCTGGCAAGCTTCATTTTGCGCGACAACTCATGTAATCAGCATATCAGGGGAGAACACCGCTTCGACTATGAAAGCTACAAGATCCTCCTCAGTTACCTGACACTCGAGAAGAACCACACCATAACCCAACTCGGCAGGGAAGCACTCGACCGGCTCTGCCGAGAAGGCCCCCGCACTGTGGATTGGTAGATGCAGTCGGGAGGTAAATCCGCCCGATTGGATGATCAATCGTTGCAGCGGGCTCCCGACACCACATCGTCTCTGGTGGAATTCGCACACCACCGCCTCTACGATTCCCAGAACTGTTGCCTTTTTTGCTTCTCTCAGCCATTTGGCTGACCGGGAACTTATCTCAAGTCAAAATCGTTCAAGTTTAAAATATTTCTTCAGCCCCCTCTATTTTGGGACCAAAGATCTATCCAGAGGAGAATACGTGAAGACAACCGAACAGTACGGTGAGAAAGCCAACCTTGCGTTGAGTCTGTGGGTCAAGCTCGCCCGGGCATTCGGTACTTTCAGTAGGCTCTCCGGGAGAGATATCGAGCGGTATGGGCTCACCCAGCCGCAGTTTGCTGTGCTCGAGGCCCTCGGCCACCTGGGCCCGATGACAACTAGTGATATTGGGAGAAAGATTCTCGTCACCGGGGGGTGCGTGACAGTCATCCTCGACAATCTTGAGAAGGATGGCCTTGTAGAACGCGTACGCAGCGCTGAGGACCGCCGGATCGTTATGGTACAGCTGTCTGCGCAAGGCAAGAAGTTGTTCGATAGTATGTTCAGACGGCACGCGGAGCGCATAACGGAACTGGCGTCCGTGCTTACGGAGGAGGAGCAAGTGCAGCTGTCGGCGCTTCTCAAGAAGCTCGGCCTCGCGCTCAAGGGACTTGATCCTCTGCCGGCAAGAAACCATCACTGAAAGAGACCCGATTACAGAAAAATGCAAACAACAACCATTGAGAAAACTGCCCGAACGCGCGTGCCGATAGCCGATGTTCTCCGCACGCGTTGGAGTCCACGTGCCTTCACCAACAGACCGGTTGAAAACAAGAACCTTCTGGCTCTGCTCGAGGCTGCGCGATGGTCTCCATCGTCCATGAATGAACAGCCGTGGCATTTCATGCTTGCCGCCAAGCACGACGACCCGGAGGCGTATCGCCAATTATATAAGTGTCTTTCGAAGTCGAATCAACGCTGGGTGCACCGGGCCCCCGTTCTGCTCCTTGCGGCTGCAAAACTGCACAACGCGAGGACTGGTGAACCGAATGTGTTCGCGTGGTATGACGTAGGACAGTCGGTGGCCTTCCTCACCGTGCAGGCGACCGCCCTCGGCCTTGCCGTGCACCAGCTCGGCGGATTCGATCGGGGTAAAGCACGCGAGATCATCCGCCTGCCGGATGGCTACGAACCTATCGTGATGCTTTGCATCGGGTATGCTGATAGCCCCGAGGTTCTTCCGGATGACTTGCGCGTTCGCGAAGAAGCGCCCCGCTTTCGCAAGCCGCTTGAGAGCTTTGTCTTCACAGAGGAATGGGGCAATCCCTCGCATCACATCAACAGCATCCCCAGCACGGCCTCGAACTAAGTCTATCACAGAGAGACTAAAGGATGAAGAACGCGATCTCGGGCATTCACCATATCACAGCGCTCGCGAGCGATCCGCAACGAAATCTTGATTTCTACGTTCGCGTGCTGGGATTACGCATGGTCAAACAGACGGTCAATTTCGATCTGCCGGACGTGTATCATTTCTACTACGGAGACGAAGTCGGCACCCCCGGCACACTGCTGACTTTCTTCCCTTTTCCGGGCGCCGGCCGGGGAAAACGCGGGATAGGAGAAGTCTCCTCTGTGGCGTTTTCGGTTCCGCCGGCAGGGCGGGAGTACTGGATCGGCAGGCTTGCACAACACGGTATCCCATTTGATGGCCCTCTAGAGCGCTTTGACGACGAGCTGATCGCTTTCCACGATCCCGATGGCATGCAGCTGGAGCTCGTCTTCATTGAATCCGCGGAGAGCGGTCAGATCTGGAAAGACGGGCCCGTGCCAGTCGAATTTGCCCTGCGACGCTTCCACGGCGTGACATTAACACTCGGTATCTTGCAACCGACGGCGTCACTTCTAACCGATACGATGGGATTCAGAATCTTACACCCGAACGGGGACCTTGTGCGCTTTCTGGCTGGAACTGGAAACGGCCAGGCCGCTGTGGATATCTGTATCAGACCTACGCTGCCCCCTGCGCGACAATCTGCCGGCTCTGTGCACCATATCGCGTGGCGCGTCCCGGACGATTCCACACACCGCCTTTGGCAGAAGAAGATTGCGGATACAGGTTTACCTGTTACCGAAATTGTCGACCGCCAGTATTTTCATTCCATCTACTACAATGAACCGGGAGGGGTGCTCTTCGAGATTGCGACCGATCCACCGGGCTTCCTGATAGATGAAAGTAAAGGACAGCTTGGCACACGGTTAAAGCTTCCGCCCTGGCTGGAGCCACAACGGAAGCTGAGCGAACAGCTGTTGCCGCCGGTATCCCTGCCGGGTATTTCATTGGCCACCATCCATGAACCCCAGGAGCAAGGATAGACGATATGAGCCACTTCATGGCCGACATCACTCTTCCCAGACATTTTGATGAGGAATTCATCTCCTTGATACCGAGTCAGCGAGCGCACGTGAATGCGTTGGCTGAACGCGGAACCGTGACGAGCTATAGCCTTTCGCTGGACAGGTCGAGACTCTGGGTCACGCTTGATGCTGCCTCAGAGCAGGAAGCGATGGAGATCATGTACACCTTTCCACTGTTCAGGTACTTCCAGGTAAGGCTTTACCCGCTGACGTTCCATCATATGTCTATGATGTCGCTCATCAAAGTCTCGCTCAACTGACACAGCTGCTGCTGGAAACCAGAAGAACGGCCAGAACCTCTTCCTCATTACCACATAAATCTCAACGGAGGTAATCACATGAAACGATTCACAACCGCGCTGCTCTTGACGCTCTTCACCACGCTCATTGCCTTTTCTCAGAACGAGGGGTGGAAGCTGGATAAAGCTCATTCGAACGTTGGCTTCAGCGTCAAGCATATGGTCATTTCCGACGTCACGGGCAACTTTGGGGATTTCGACATCAGGCTTACATCTTCGAAGGATGATTTCTCCGATGCATCCGTGGAAGCCACGATCAAAGTTGCCAGCATTGACACAGACAATGAACGGCGTGACAACCACCTGAAGTCCGACGATTTTTTCAACGCCGAGAAGTTTCCCGAGATCAGATTCAAGGGCGTCTCGTTCCAGAAGGTGGGCGACAAGCAGTACAAGATCACGGGCGACCTCACCATCAGGGATGTCACGAAAAGGGTGACCTTTGACGCGATCTTCAATGGCTCGGTCAAGACGCCGTGGGGGAACACCATGAGTTCCTGGAAGGCCACGGCCTCGGTAAATCGGTTCGACTACAAATTGAAATGGAGCAACGCCCTTGAGACGGGAGGGTTGATTGTCGGAGAGACTGTGAACATAACGCTCGACGCGGAATTCACGAAGTGATCCTCGCGAATCAGACCTGGAACGCCCGCTTCACAGCGATAGCGACAGCGGGCGTTTTGGCTTTCGGCGCTGGTAGGTTATGTGGGGGGTGTTGTCTCCTACTCCGTCGCAGCCTTAAGATGCTTGTGCGTCTCGTCGTGCTCTTCTCGCGGTTCAAGGTGGGTGATAATATTAAGCGAAACGGGCATCGATTCCTTCAACGCCGCTTCTATTTCCGTAGCTTTCCAGTGTGCTTCTTCAATCGTGCAGCCTTTTGGAAACAAGAGGTGAAACTCAACCCACATCGACGTGCCGGTATGACGGTAGCGCAGTTCGTGGTGCCATAAGCCACGCCTCTGTGTTTCCGAATCGAGCGCCTTTCGTAACTGGCGTTCAAAAGCAGGATCAGCCTCATCCATCAAGCCACCGACCGACTGCCGGATCAGTTTCCCTCCGGACCACAAGATATTGATCGCCGCCAGAATGGCAATGATCGGATCGAACGGCAGCCATCCGGTCCACATCACCATCAAGAGTCCCGCAATAACTGCAAAGCTGGTCCACGAGTCCGTCAGTACGTGCCTGCCATTTGCGATCAGGATGAGTGATTTCGTGCGCCGACCCTTCCAGACAAGATAGCCCCCAAGGATGCCATTGACGACGGCCGCTGCAGCCGTGATCAGAGTCCCGAATTCCAGGTTCTCCAGGTGGAGACCTACGATCCATTTCGCGATGGACGTGTAAATGATATAGACGGCCGCGGTGACTATCATCATCCCTTCCATGCCAGCAGAGAAGAACGCGACCTTTTCATGGCCGTAGGGATGAGTGTGATCGGCGGGTTTGAAACTCAGCCGCACGCTAAACGCAGCGAAGGAAACAGCAAACATGTGGACGACCGATTCAGTCGCATCCGAGAGGATAGCGACGGAACCGGTGAGGATGTACGCGTACGTCTTGCCCATCAGCATCAAGAAGCCAACAGCCAGTGAGAGGCCTATGGCGAATTTCTGCTGATCGTAGTTCGCCGCATCGGGCCTCGAGTCTGCGACGGTCGTCGACAACTGCTTTCCTCAGACTTTGATGATCACGTTGAATCGATACATGAGATAGGCGATAGCGAACAGACCGAGCATGAACGCCACAGAATGGAGGAAGGAGGCTATCATGGGGTCGCCGATGGGCACAAACAGTAGCTGGTAATAATATGTCTTCAGAGAGATCGGGGTTCCTTCCGGACCGGTGACTTTCCAGACTGCCGTCAGACGCCCGATGAGGCCGGCAAGAGCGAACATGGTGATCGCATTGAGACCGTAGATCTGGAAAAACTCTGTCCCCCTCTTGTTTCCTCGCACGTCGATCAGCCAGTAACAGCAAGCGAAGATATTCAGTGCAATGCCTGCCATGAATACGGAGTAGGATGATGTCCAGAGGTTTTTGTTGATAGGAAGCCAGTTGTCCATGAACACGCCTGCGAACATCAGCGCACTGCCATAGACGAACATCCACGCCGTTTTCTCCTCAGGGCCGCGGTCCGACCGGATGAAATGTCCCGTCAACACTCCGAAAAGTGTCGTGGCAATGGCGGGGAGCGTGCTCAGAATTCCCTCGGGATCGAAGCCGGGTGCCGGTGCACCCGACCAGGTGTGTCCGCTCAACACTGTCGAGTCGATGTACCATACCAGACTTCCCATCGGCTCAAGCACGCCTACACCAAACCCAGGAACCGGTACCGTTTTGACAAGAATCCAATAGACGATGAGGAACAAGACCGTCCACCGTATCTGCCACGTTATGCCTGAGTAGAGAACACTGACGCTCGCAATGAAATAGCAGATCGCGATCCGTTGAAGCACCCCCGGTATTCTGATGCCCGCCAGGCTAAACTGATGCCCGAACAGCAGACCAAAGGGAAAGCCGCTGAGAAACAGACCGATCGCGAAGATGATCGCTGCCCGCTGCAGCGCGTGGAGGAGCAATTTCGTCCGATCCGCACCCTGTTCCAATCGTTTGGAGAAGGAGAATGTCATCGCCACGCCCACGATCCAGAGAAAGAAGGGAAAGATCAGGTCGGTGAATGTCCAACCGTTCCACGCTGCGTGGCGAAACGGCGGATAGATATATGCCCACGCGCCCGGATTGTTCACCAGCATCATGCCGGCGATGGTCGCGCCGCGGAACACATCGAGAGAGAGCAGCCGGCCAGCGGTCTTGGCAGCGATCGATTGCGTCATGGGAAGCTTCGCGTTGGGATTTTCAATTTCAGATTTTCGATCGCCCATTGGCTCTTGTCAAGCGCCGATCGCCAATTCTCCTATCCTCCCCACGCCGTGCCGGAACGGAACAGAACGACGATCACCCATCCAACGAGAAGGGCGAGAACGATCAGGATACGTAGTTTCTTGTCAGATGACATGAAGCATTTGCCTGGTATTGTGCGCGAAGAAGATAGCCACAATTGTCGGCACAAGCAATCAGACGATTGGGAGATGTTTAAAGGTAAGCCGCTCGTTCCTATCGGCTGATTGCCCGAGGGGTGTCGCGACTGGGGACTTCACAGCGGCTCAGCGTGGATTGTGAACCGCCGAACCTGTAGAAACTGCGCATAGAGCTGCGTCTCCAGCTCAGAAATGATCTGATGGACATCGGCCAGCGTCCTGGATCTGTCAATCAGGCAAGTAAACGTAACGTGGTACTTCGCGCCCTGCCTCAGAACGGTGAGATCGGTGCATTCAACCACTCTTCTGTCCCGAAGAATCAGTGATCGAATGTTCTCCCTGAGCCCCCTCTCCATCGACGTGGCATCCACCAATTCACCTTCGTCGGTGAGATACTCTTCCAGATGGATCGTCACTTTCTCTACAGACGGCACCTCCGCGTGGATCTGCTCCTCGATGTCTGCCGCCAGCCGATGAGCCTCGACAAATGTCTTGCCTTTTTGGTACTCCACATCGAAGTCGATGTAGTATTTCCCCTTTGACTGGTGCACTTCAAGGTTGTGCGGGGCCCGTAAGCCCTTGTTGAGGACGATCATCCGGACGGCGTCAATCACAGTTTCATCCTTGCTCCGGAACGGTTCGGCATGAACCATAAGGTCGGCGTTCGGCTGTAGGGCGTAGATGACACGCTCGATATTGTCCATTACATGATGGGCTTGCTCAAACGGTGTCGTCCGCTTGATTGCCACTGTTGCATCGATAAACACCTTTGCCCCGGATGTTCTCATCCGCAGCGCCCGCAGCTCTTCGACACCCTCAACAGACCGAATGGTCTCCTCAACCGACCTGGTAATTCCCTCAGGGGCGCGATCCATCAAGGCATCAATCGTGCGCCGCCCCAGACGGTAACTGACAAAAAGGACAAGCAGGGCGACGCCAATAGCGGCTATCGAGTCGACGCTTGGGAAACCCAACGTGACGAAAACAAGCCCTGCAAGAACTGTGAGGGAAGACCAGATATCACTGGAGAAATGCAGCGCGTCAGCCTCCAGGGCCTGACTTCCGTACTTCCTTGCCACGCGCATGAGTGCGCGGGAGCGGCTGGTGTCAATCACGATCGATAACCCGACAACTGCAAACGCCCACACGTTGGCCTCGACATGTACAGCGCCGGTGGTTAGTCGATCCACAGCCTCCCAGACAATCCAGCCACACGTAATCAGCAGTAAGCCAGTCTGAAAGAGAGCGGAGATATTCTCGAGTTTTCCGTGACCATATCGGTGGTCTTCATCCGCCGGCTTATCAGATATGCTGACAGCGAACAATGTCATTGCCGCCGCAAGGAAATCCAGACCGGAGTGTGCTGCCTCCGAGAGGATACCGAGACTGTTGGTCATGAGCCCAACCGCCAGCTTCGCGCCGGTCAGGAACACCGCAGCCACGACGGAGCTCAGAGCGATGGCTTTCTTTTCTCTGACGGCATCGAGCTGCACGTTACTCTCTCGTCCGCTATGCTGGGATCGTGAGGATCTCATTGTGAAAAATCAAATTAGAGGAGCTTTGTGCAATTGTCAAGCTTCCCGACGAGGCTCCCATCCTAGTGTCTCGACCCACAAGTACCCCTAAGCCAAAGGCTTACCAGCCCGCTACGCGTTCTGGCGGGTGAGCTCGACAGAGTCCGTCGGAGTCTGACGACCTGTGGCTGAGAATAAGTCTACCGACCAAAGCCGCACAAAACAAGATGAATTCGAATAAATGAGTGTTGATGACTTCTTCAATGAATCCCTCGGACTCGACACTAGTGAATTTCTTCAAACGTAGCCGTCCCGATCGGATAACGCCGCCAGTCCCGATAATCAAAATGCCACCACTCCCACTCATATATCGTGTATCCTTCTTTCTCCATAACTCTGCGAAGGAGATCGCGGTGCCACCGCTGCAGTGAGGTGCCGCCCTGATAGGCAGAGAACGCACGGTACGAGAACTCATCGTAGCCACTCACCATCTCCACGGGTTTCCCGGTGGTGAGATCATAAAGTGACAGATCAACGGCACAACCCCGATTGTGGCGTGAACCTCTCGAAGGATCCGCAACAAAGATCTTCTGGTGATTGGGTGTTGCATCCCAGAACATCTTGGTTACGTACCACGGCCGGTAGGCATCGTGCACAAGAAGGCCGTATCCAAGTTTCTTCAACGCTCGATGGGCACGCACAAGTGCTTCCGCCGCAGGGCGCTGCAGGAACGCCCGTGCCTGTGAATAGAAAACTGCCCCCATGAAGTTGTTCGTGGTAGCGTAGCGAATGTCAAGCCCAACCGTTGAATCAAGGGCTGTGAGCTCGACCAGTTCGGACTTCGCATAATTGCCGGTTTCTACGGGTGGTCGTGCCCGCAAGGCCTGTGCCCGGAGAATTTCCACCGGCTTCGATGGTTTTATCCTGAATGCTCTGCCGGGCCCTTCGATGAACAAGCTTTTGAGTTGCCCTCGCGCGCTCTCCAACAGGATCGCTTGCCCTCGCTCCCCGCGCCGGAAAGCGATCGAACCACCAAGCGGTGAATTCGGATCGTCAATTCGGTAGACATCGCGCTGATCCTCCCGCAGGAGATAGACGTTGCCCGACGTTGACAGAACGGCGAGAAGCCCGTCACGCTCAAGCACAGAGACCGTATCTCTCCCCAGAGCATACTCTCCGATAAGCCCCTTCCAACGATCAGGGACATCTGGGGGTTTTGCATTCTGGCCCCTGAACTCCTGCGTTTGCACGACCTCAGCAGCAATCGGCTCGTGGAGCATCGGGAACGACACGCTCAGGAGCAAGCCGACAGTGAGGCTTGACGATATTTTGATAGCACTGGTGCTACCCATCAAGGCACCGTTGCGGCTAGAAGTCCAGAATTGCACGCATCCGATAGATCAGGGGCTGAATCTCCTGATCCCAGTACTGCCAATTGTGCGCTCCTTGAGTCTCGTGGTATTCATAGGCAGCGCCGTATGTCCGAAGAAGATCAGTAAACGCCCTGTGTGCCGGGAGGAAGCCGCGGAACCCATCCTGGATACCGGTTGCCAGATAGAGGTATGGGAGCGAATCTTTGGGGGTCTGCCGATAGAGGTAGAATACATCATGAGCGTTAACAGAGCCGTTTTGCCGTTCTCCAAATGCTCTTTGCAGACTCGGAAACAACGCCCGCTCGGCCGGGCGCAAGGTATCATTCATAGCCCGCGGAAACGTGATCGCTCCGCTCAACGACCCTGCGAATCGGAACCTGGATGGGTGTTTGAGCGCCAACATTATCGCACCGTAGCCCCCCATGGAAAGACCGGCGATCGCCTGGCGCGAGGTGTCGATCGAGTACAGCCTCTGCACGTAGTGCGGAACATCGTTGATCATGTAGTCTTCAAAGCGATCCCGCAGCTCGACGGCCGAATTTACGTACCACGAATCCTCGGCGTCAGGAAGTGCAACGATCAGCGGGAGATCCTTGATGTATCGTGCAAGGTTCGTTCTGGTAGGCCAGTCGGCATGCCCGCCGCCATAGCCGTGCAGCAGGTAGAGGATCGGATACCGGCGATTCGGGTTGTAGTACGACGGAAGGATGACAGAAATCTCTTTGGTTTTTCCCAGGCTCGGCATGTAGAAACTATCTACGCGTACAGGCGATTGCGCGTAAACCTGGCTGGAAGCGAAGAGGAGAAATCCGAGAAGAATCAACCCTAAAACGTAAGAGTCCTTTTCATTTTTCCTACAGCATTCCATTTCGTTTTCGCAGAAACCATTCTGCCGTAAACAGGAAGATGATAGCTGCGAGCATCCACGCCCTGTTCCACAGCTCGATCTCGCTCGAGCGCACGACCTCGCGGGGTCGGAAACCGGGCAGGGACGCGACGCCCTGCGGAAGGCGGGATATGTCCTTCCCTTCGTAGTATCGGCCTCCCGTCTGGTCCGCCAGGCGCTTCAGCAACATCTCGTTCATTCGCGTCTCCAGGAATTCCACGTGCATTGCTCCCACAGAAAACGACCCCTGTTCCTCTGCCAAACGCTGCCCGCCTGCAAGGACTCGGGCAGTGTACGTGTAGTCTCCTTCCGGAAGTAGGCCGAACGTGCCCTCAAAGCGGCCGTTGCCGATCGGGACGAGGTTGAGTTGGTCTGACGTCTCTCCTTGCTTCACCTCAACGGTGACCTCAGCGTCGTCCACGGGCTTGAAGGTTCCGTCGTACACCTGCGCTGTGAACTCTACCGGGTCTTGTCCTGCAAATGTTTCCTTGACTGGTTGTACGCGCACAGGCCGGTCATCTTCCCGCGTCGTCAGCCAACGAATCGTATTGCCGAAGAACTGCTCAAGAAGATTCTCGGAGCCCGGCACACCGTTCGAATACATCTTCCATTGCCAAATGCCATAGGCCAGGAGCGCGACGCTCCTCCGGCGATTCACGCTCCGGCTCAACAACAACGGGTCATTCGTGGTGATTGTTTGAATGCGAAGCTGAGCAAGGATTTCGGACTCCGGCTTTGCGCGAAAGCGACCTTCAGACGTGAACACCGGAGGCAGCCTGCTCCAGACATCCGGTGGGTTCGTCAGCTTGACGATCGGGTTGTTGCGCTGAACGACGGGAACATCCACGAAGACTTGAAGCTCTCCACCACCGGCTGCCGGGAGACTCATGGGGAGCAGTGGTTCGAGGCTCCGCGCCCTGGCAAGGTCTGTGGTCCGGCTCAACATAAAGAGAACACCTTTGCCGCCCCCCACCGCCCCAATGATTGCCGACAGGGCAGCACCGGAACTTGTCTTTGCCGGAAAGCCAAGAAGAACGACAGCTTCCATCTCGTCGAGTAGGCCACTGGTGAGCTCCCCTTCGTAGAACTGGCCGTCCCCCCGCTCGACAAACGTTCTCAGCTCGGTGTTCCTGTCGCTCTCCAACGCACGGCGTACAAACGCAACGTCAGGCCCAGGTCCCCCCGCAACA
>Ga0194125_10004532_pt1 | contig 21589 bp, 14 predicted proteins | sample TA2KigC250mmetaG_FD_148626 | JGI IMG/M metagenome (GOLD analysis project Ga0194125, IMG submission 148626) | Freshwater microbial communities from Lake Tanganyika, Tanzania - TA2015034 Kigoma Deep Cast 250m | ecosystem: Environmental > Aquatic > Freshwater > Lake | place: Tanzania: Lake...
ATTGACTTTGACGAATTTACCATCTGGGTTTTCACTGCGGTAAACATCAAAGCCGAGGTTGTTGATTTCACTTTCAGTTCGCCATTTGAGGATGATATGACTATCCTCAACGACTGCGGAGAATATGGACAACTCTACAGGGAGAGCTATGTCGCAGTTGACAAGTTGCATACCACCTGTTTCAGCAGGAACTGTAGTGGCGCAACTGTTGCTTCCATTAGCTCCTCCGAAGGCCAAAAACTCAATGTTTTCACCACCAGCAAGCTCAAGACTCTTACGACTGGCGGAAGAATAGAGATTATTCAAATCTACACCAGCATATCCTGCTGGAACTCCATCACCTGCCCACCCGCTAACGGGATAAGAAGCACCGGTTACTGTGGCTATAAGGATAGCTCCATTCGCAAGCACAGGAGTAGAGTCATCTGCTTCAAATACCTTTACAACAAGAGTGTCATTGCTAACAAATTGAGTCTCTGTCTCAGTCCTAACAGAGGGGAAAGGCGCTGCTGCTGGATACAGCGTTGTGTCAACACCAGATGTGGTAGAAGTCTGGTAGTAATAGGTCGTTGTGGGTTGCACACCTGTAACACGTACCTTCATGATACCACGGTTGCCGGCTTCTGGACGAGTTACAATTTCGGAAGTAACAGTAGCGCCCGCAGGAGTTGTTCCCGCTTCATCAGTAAAAACATTCAGTGTGCATGTGCTTCCTGGTTGGTTTGAACCCCAGACAACTGAAAATGCAGTTGGTGTGACATCAGTTACTGTGATGTTACTCACAGATGGCGCCGCGGCGGGAAATACGGAAGCAGCCGGAGCCGCGCAAACATTACTGGCGCCTCTATATGCCATGGACGCGGATGAAACGGGTGGAGGGGTCCAGCCGGGTTTGGAAACTTTCATACTAGCTAAATAGCCACCTGTCCGCTCAATAGGAAACTTTTTACCACTAGGTGCGCCAAAGAACCATGATGTAGTTTCCCATGTACCTTGCGACGCATCAATCCTTTGCAACTTAGCTACTTCAGACTCATTTCCAATGTCCGGTAATAAATCGTATGATGTGTATGTTGCTCCTTCAGGCACATGTGGCAGCCCAATAATATTTAACCCCACAAATAGATTCCATGGTAGTGGATTGTTAATGGGAGGACCTGTAATGCATAGCTCTTTTTGGGATTTCATGCTGACAAGATATCCTTCACCGTTGCGGATAGCAAATTTTTTGCCGCTGGGTGTACCAAAGAACCATGATGTAGTTTCCCATGTACCTTGCGACGCATCAATCCTTTGCAACTTGGCAACCTCAGATTCAGTACCTATATAGCTCAACAATTTATAAGAGTCATTTATGTCCTCTGGCACTTCAACAGGGCATGCCAAACCATTCAAGCCAACGTAGAGTGCCCAACACACTTGTACTGCTTCTGGGCCGCATACAACAGTACCACCTACTATGTTGACAGGAATTTCAGGCCCAATAGGGTTACCTTGGTCATCCTCCAGATTTTCATTAAAGATGGCCAAATCCTCACCAGTGAGCCTGTCTTGCAGTACATCTATACCCACCGTCGTGCCCGGACTCTCGCCAAGGCATGTCGCACCGATTTTGAGGATGAGGCCACTTTCGTTAAGAGCGTAAATACCTTGTTGATTTGGAGGGATGGTATCATCAGGAGGAACTGGTGGATCCACTGTGTAAGGCGGAGGACCATACCACTCATCCCTGAATTCGACTGGATCAGCAGGATTCATACCAAGGTCTATATTTAATTCTCCTACAGGCTCTTTTGTTACTTCATCCACAACAATCTTCGCGTAGACTGGCCATGGCTCAAGATTTGGGAGCTTTGTTTTGTCGTAGGCTACCACATCCGGTACACCATTTCCATCTACATCAATGCTCAATTTACTGGGGTCATACGTTAATGCAAATTGGATAGCCTTTATGCCTTGAATGTCTTCAGGATTATACGGTGGTTCTCCTACTGGCATATTGTAATAGTCTTCTACATTTTCCAATCCTATGAATATTTCAGCATTTCCGGAAATTGCTTGAATGGTAGAATTGCCATTTTCATCTACCACTTTCATTACCACCGGATTCTGAGCTATAACCTGTATAGACAAACCTATACAGATTATAACTACGATAATACTAATTAAAGAGGCTTTAGTAAAACTTTGGCACTTTTTTGGATACTTCATTTTGGTCCTCCCTTTTGGGTTGTTTTTGTAATATTTACCAAAATCCCAACTTAGATTAACTCGCCAATGTCACATTACAATTATAGATTCTATCCTGGTTTAATTCATAAACCTAAAGAATCAGCCAACCTGGAAAGTAGGCTGCGGAAGAGTTTAGATTTGACGCAATATTATCAAACCTGGGGATAAATAATTGTGAGTAATTATACACTATATGAAAGCACTTTGTCAACCAAAAATTGACACTCATTTTATATTTGTTTTCGCAAAAACAAAATTTTCTTTTTTTGAACAAACTTTTTCTAAAAGTTTGGAAATAAAAAATTACGCGGATGAAAACATGAGGCTTGTCAATCAAACCTCAATTCTTCATCCGCGTAATTTTTAAATCTCTATTTCGATTACCAAATGAGCTATGACCCTGATGGCCTGCTGATTTTCGCTTTCAAAGCCGCTAAATCATCGTCTACATTGCTTTTTTCCAGTTCAGCGAATTTATCTTCCAATTTATCACTTTCCATGGCTGACATTTCGGCCGCAGCATCGGCTCTCGCTTCCATCTGGTCAACTTTTTCAGCCATTCTACCAAACGTATCAAACGCGCTGCTATCCCTCATTCCGGCCAGAGTTTCATGGATTTGCTTCTGGGCTTGCGCGCGCTTCTGCCGAGCAATCAGTAAATTCTTCTTTCTACCGGCTTCCGCAATTTTGCGCTCAAGGACGCCGAGGTCTTTCTTCAGAATATCAACCGCTTGTTTCTGCTTTTCCCACTGGATTTTGTATTCAGCGGCAAGGTTTGTATGTTCATTGCGCCGAGCTAAAGCTTCTTTTGCAAGCTCATCGTTTTCTTTCTGAACCGCTAACGTTGCTTTCCGTTCCCATTCTTGAGCTTGCTGTTCCTCACTCTGACACTGCTTCTGTAGACGTTTCTCATCAGCAATCGCAACTGCCACTTGCTGTTTAGTCTTCGCCAATTGTTCATTCAGCTCAAACATAATCTGATTCAACATCTTCTCCGGGTCTTCCGCTTTGCTCAAGGCGTCATTGATATTTGCTTTGAATATTGTCGAGATTCGGCTAAAAATACCCATTTTAGAAAACCTCCTGAATTTTTTATAAATCCGAAATTTGTTCATCAATGATACAAGGAATTTGCCATTTTCTTATTCGCAGTTGTCAACCATTTCAACGGTTCGTCCTATGTCAAAGCAAGACTTAGTTTTCAAAAATAAATTTGCGTTTTTGCTGGACGCCCCTACTTGTTGGGGGAAAAGTGCACGAACAAGTTCGGGCTTACGTGAAAATGTAACTTTAATCTTGAAAATTACCTAAACGGTATTCAATTAAATTCTCTTTTCTGGAAAGATAAAATTGATATTAAAAGAACAACTGCGGTATAGAAACCGGAGTATAGAATTACACCAAGGACATAGGTAGTGCTAATGTTAATCCCATGCACGGCTTCAGTTCTGATGTTGAAATTACTGAAATTTGGCAGGATGTAATATAAGCAATTGATTAGATAATGGGAAAATTTACTTTGTGCGGTTTGCCCAATCTCCTTTAGGTCTGACGTAAGATGTCCGATAATATAGATAGCTATGGTGAAAACCGCGCTCATCGTTGGAGAGGAAAAAGTGGAGAATAACAAAGCAATGGAAGTCAACAGCAGCAGTTGGAAGTATATTAATAAAATCGCTGTTAGCAGTGATAGACTTGGTGAATAATGCTTCCACCAGATAATGACAAATAAAAAGAAGGCCATGATGGCGACGTTTACCAGCAAGGTCAAACAGAGGCCGAAATATTTACTTAATAAAAATTCATAGCGATGCACAGGTTTCGAAATAATGGTGTAAATTGTCCTTCTATCGATTTCCTTGTAAACCAGGCTGATTCCCACTAAAATAGCCGTAAGAACTCCAAATAAGGCAATAGCGGCAAGACCGATATCTTTGATAAACTTTTCGTTTTGCCCAATGCTTAAATCGCCGAGGAGAACAGAGGCAACGATAACTAACAAGGCAAATATAAGCAGATTATAAAAAATCTTATCCCTGACCGCTTCCCTAAAGGTATTAAATGCGATAGCTGTGATTTTCATAAGCCGTTTACTCTCCTGGTGGTCACCATTTATTACTTTGGTTTTGCAAAGAAGGAAAACGTAAAACGTGAAACGTGAAACGTGAAGAGTGATGAAACCTCATATCACATATCACGTATCACGCATCACGTTATAAACAAAGTTAGATAGTGAGCGCCTACTCTCCCACTTTTCTCGCGAAAAGTTCATCTAAGGATTCGGTCCGCGGTATCAACGAAACCAGCCTGGCGCTTTGCTGGACAACAATATCTTGCGCTTCTTTCAAGGCCGTTTCGTCAGAGATGTGCGCGATAATTCGATTTCCTCTTTCGATGCTCTCCGAAGCCAACTCCTTAATTTTCGCTTTACCGGTTTCATCTAATCTTTCGATACTCATCTCGACCAGTTGTTCTCTACCACCTAACAGTTCGTTTAATTGCCCAACGCCGTGTAGCTTTCCTTTCGATAAGATTGCCACTCTATCGGAGATTTCTTCCACATCCGAGAGGATATGAGAGCTATAAATCACCGTTTTGCCCTCCGCTTTTAAGCGTAAAATAACGTCTCGCATCTGTTTGCGACCGATTGGGTCTAAACCGGACATAGGCTCATCAAAGAAAACCAGCTTAGGCTCATTAATCAACGCTTGAGCAACTCCTATCCGCTGCAACATGCCGCGCGAAAATTTTCGGAGTTGTACTGCTGCAACCTCCTGCAACCCTACCAACTCTAAAAGTTCCGTCACGCGTTTTTTGCGCGCTGGCTTACTTAGATGATAAAGCTGACAATAAAAATCTAAGAATTCGCGCGCGGTCAGGTAATCATAGAAATACGGCTGTTCAGGTAGAAAACCTATTTCTCTTCGAGAATCGATATCCCTTATGTTATTTCCTAATAACCATGCTTCTCCTGAAGTAGGATGAAGTAATCCTACCAGGAGTTTAAAAGTGGTTGTTTTACCCGCGCCATTGGGACCCAGATAGCCAAAAATTTCACCTGCTTCGACTTCAAGGCTCAAGGAATCAAGAGCCACTGTTTGTCTTTGCCTGATGCCCGCAAGGCGAAAGCGTCGGGGAGCGAAGCAAACACTTTTAAATACCTTAGTTAGTTCAACTGTTTTTACTGCTGCCGACATTGCTTCTCCTATTGTTTTTCCGTGCTTTAAAAACGCGGTTTCTTTACCTCATTTACCCAAGGCAAGTTAGGACTGAATAAAAAACTATCCGCTTGTAAGTAGCATGCTTCCCTATAGGCCTTGACTTGACAGCAACTCGCCCATACTAAACACTGGAAGATACAAACCCAACAACAATCCACCGACAATAACTCCTATCAGGACGGTTAATATTGGCGTCAGCGCCGCGGTAAGATTTTCGGTACTTCTATCAACTTCTTCTTCATAAATATCCGCAATGCGATTTAACATCTCAGGTGTTTTACCTGCTTCTTCACCGGAATGAATCATCTGAGTCACCAATGGTGGGAAAATGCCACTTTCAATAAGTGGTTTAGAAAGAGTCTCACCCCGGTTGATGCTGGCTTGCGATTCTTTCAAAACTTTCGCCAGAATTTTATTCTTCGCGGCGTTGCTCACAATATCTAAAGCTTCAATGTAATCCACGCCGCTAATTAAAAGGAGGCTTAAAGTGCGTGAAAAACTGGCGATAGCGATTTTTTTAAGCACACTACCAAAAATGGGCGATTTTAACTTAATATTATCCCAGATATATCTCCCGGTCTTGTTGCTGATGAATAACTTGAAAGCTACCACTAATAAGATAACCACTATAATGAAGATTAAGCCTCTTATTCCCTGCACCGCATTACTGGCAGCAATCAGCAGTTGTGTCGGCTTGGGCAATCGACTTACGTTGCCATATAGACTCATAAATTTGGGCACGACAAATTTAATCAAGGTAAAACTTAGCACTATAGCAAAAATAAAGGTCATTAATGGCGGCATGAGCGCTGACTTAATCTGATGCTTAATCTTCTCATTTTTCTCTATTTCCGTCGCGATATTATAAAGGATAGTATTATACGAGCCGCTGGACTGAGCTGCTTCTATCATGCTAACGTATAGATGGTTAAAAACCTTTGGATGTTGAGATAAAGCCTGCGCTAAATGATTACCTTCTTCCAAATCCTTTTTAACCTCGGAAAGCACCGCTTTAAAAGTTGAATTTTCATTTTGCTCCCCCAAAATTCTTAAACATTCGATAATATCCATCCCCGCCTCTAACATTGCCCCGAATTGGCGGCTAAATATCATCAACTCTTTGGACTTGACTCTTGGTTTAAAAATTGTAATACTGGAGAGTTTTCCTTTTTGAGCATCTTTGGCAGAGAGCGGTGATACTGCAGTGACAAAAAGTTCCCGTTCCCGTAGTTGTTTTACCAACGATGGCATGGTATCCGCTTCAAATCTCCCTTTTCGAACATTCTTCCATTTATCTTGAGCAACATATTCAAAAAGCGGCATTATTTCATCTCCTTTCTATGCTGCTTACAATATTGTATAGCACTCAACTTATCCACGAAACTTAGCTTCGCGCCACATTCCAAACACAATTTGTTTTTCAATCTATACTCGCGCAATTTCTCTTCTTTGCGCTTACGCTCGGCTTCTTGTTTGCGATGTTCTTCCTGTTTTCGCCGTTCTTCCTCTTCCTGTTTTTGCCGTTCTTTCTCCTCCTGTTTCCGCCGTTCTTCCTCCATCCGTCGTTCCGTCTCCTTCTCCGCTTCAAGCCGATGCTTCTCCTGTTCGGCAAATTCTTGTGGCGAAATAGTGCATTTTATCCTCTGATAAATTTTACAAGTATCATCGCTACCTCCGCTAACCAAATACTGACCATCAGAAGAGAAAAGAGGCGACCACTTACTACTTAATAGAGTAACCTCTTTAAATCCGTCGGTATGATAAATTTGGTAATTATAATCACTAATTTTGATAGCCACATACTTACCATCGGGGGAGAAATAAGGTTCCCCCTTTAAGTTAGCAGTCTCCTGAAAGCCGTCAGTCTGATAGATTTTACACGTATAATCACTATTTCCACTGGCTAAATACCGACTATCAGGGGAAAAAATAGGCGACCACTTACTACTTAAGGTAGTAAGTGCCTTAAACCCGTCAGTCTGATAAATTTGGTAATTATCATCACCAATTTTGATCGCCAAATACCGACTATCAGGGGAAAAAATAGGCGACCACTTACTACTTAAGGTCGCAATCGCCTGAAAGCCGTCAGTCTGATAGATTTTACAGGTATCATCACTACTTCCGCTAGCTAAATACCGACCATCAGGGGAGAACACAGGGGACCACTTACTACTTAAGGCCGCAACCTCCTTAAACTCGTCCGTCCGATAGATTTTACACGTATAATCACTACTTCCACTAACCAAATACCGACCATCAGGGGAGAAATAAGGATACTCCTTTAAGGTCGCAATCGCCTGAAAGCCGTCAGTCTGATAGATTTTACACGTATAATCACTATTTCCGCTCGCCAAATACCGACTATCAGGAGAGAAAAGAGGCGACCACTTACTACTTAAAGTCGCAATCTCCTTAAAGCCGTCAGTCTGATAGATTTTACACATATCATCACTAATTTTGATAGCCCAATACTTACCATCAGGGGAGAAATGAGGTGAATACTTACTACTTATAATCTCCTTAAAGCCGTCAGTCTGATAGATTTTACACGTATAATCACTAATTTTGACCGCCAAATACCGACCATCAGGAGAGAAAACAGGGGACCACCTACTACTTAAGGTCGCAATTTCCTTAAACGAGAAAGCCGGGATGTGGTCAAAAGTTTCCTGCGCCTGGTTCAACGAGGACAAGACATCTAAGGAATCAAAGTAAGTATCCTTATTATGATACAACGACTCTGCTTGTTCAAGTACTTCTCGTATTTCGGCTTCAGCTTGTTTCGCCTCCGCACTTTGATACACCCAATCTTGCGGCAGTTTTCTCACGGTTTCAATGGTTTTCGTTGCTTCCTGCTTCACTTGTTGGCCCAAAGCTTCAAAAAGGTTGAAGACCGTTTCCCGAACACCATCGAAGTCTCGGTCAGCATCCGCTTTGAGGCAGTAATTCCGGTCGGCGAGAATGGCGGTTCTCAGGCTGTTGACCGCGGTTTCACCATCTCCCAGCAAGGCGGCGAATTTCGCCTGATGATAGAAGGCTTCTGCCAGTTGGGGATAGACTTTCGTCGCCTCTTGGGAGAGTTCCAGCGCCTGTTCGAGCAAATGCTTTGCGGCCTCAACATCCCCGGCCAATAACTTGTTGTTGGCCTGGGCGTAGCACGAGATAGCCGCGTGCAGAAAGGCTTCGCCGCAGAATTGCTCCGCATCGGGTAGATGTTTGATTTCACTGTAGGCATAGCGCGCTGCCAAACGCAGGTGCTTTTCGGCGTTCGGTAAGTCGATGACATTATCGGTCGACGTTTGGCCGTACAGATACAGTTTGCCGATTTGCAGTTGTACCAGGAAATCCGTCTCATTTTTCTCGGCGGCTTTTAAAAACGCGTTCAACGCTTCGGGCACCAGCCCTTTCTGCAAGCGTTCCATCCCGGTTTTTGATAGTTCTCGCGCTTGTGTGAGGATGGGATATTTCAGGGTTTCGTGAATGGCGTCCAGGCGGTCAAGGATGTCATCAAAAGTTTTTTGTTGAATGCGTAACTGTTCCAGCACCAAAACCATGCCATAACTGAACTCCGCCCGCAATTCTGAGATTTCGCCAGCAACACGCCCAAAACCCCATTCCAAGGTCGAACTGACGTCATCAAATCCTGCGCCAAACTCTCGCGCCAGCGCATCATTAGAGGCAATAATCTCCCGGGTGCGGTTAGAAATCACCATCTTAATCCCTTCGCCGCTACGCTGAATCTTGCCGGTAATATCGCGGTCATAGGAATCCGCTTGCAGATATTGCTGCCAATTTAGACCTGAATCGCGGTAATAGTGACATAATTTACCGCCATTCAAACTCTCAGCTTGTTCCAAATTTGAATTTTTTTCCATCTCATTTCAGAAAAATCTTCTCCTTTCTTTTAGCTTAAGCCATTCAGGTCTGTTCTTCCCCCTACCCTCTTTGGTAAGAGGGACGTAAACCACGCAGAAAGATATCGACCAAAAGAGGGTCTAAAATTGTTCCTGCGGACTTTTTTACTTTTTGGAGAGCCATTTCTCTGGTTTCCATTAGTTCTGTTAATTTGCTATTCAACAGGGTATTCTCGTACATTTCAGCGATAGCTACAATCCTGGCGCCCAGCGGAATTTCATCCCCTTTCAAACCATCCGGATATCCAGTGCCATCATAATTTTCATGATGGTGCCGTATTATAAGCCCTGTGCCACTCAAAAGGGTAATATCCTTAACCATGTTAGCTCCTATAACAGGATGGAACTTCATGCCTCCCCCGAGACCATAATTATCATCATAGGAAAATTCGAGTTGGACATATTCATTTCCTTGATATCCAAGGATGCCGATTTCATGCAATACTGCTCCGTAATACAGGTCATCGGAACTTTTGCGGCTCATCTCAACGTTTTGTCCTATTGCCGTGGCAATTTCAGCCACTCGCCAACAATGACCTGGAGACATTATACCCATTATAACCCCGACAGAATCTATTGCTTTGACAAAAATTTCAATCGCATTAGTAATAAAATTTTGTTGGTTCTCAATAATTTTCGCATTTTTAATTACAATCGCTACCTGGTTTGCCAAACTGGAAAATAATTTCAGGTCTGTCTGAGTAAACTTAGCACCATTACGTTTATTTATCGCTTCGAGCGCACCTATGATCTCGCCTTCTAAAACTACCGGGACACAAAGAATACTTTTGGTTTTAAAACCGGTCATGTCATCAACCGTGCCTGTAAACCTGGGGTCAGAATCAGTATCATTGACAATAACAGGTTCACCTTTTTGGGTAACCAACCAGGCTATACCATCGGTTACTGAAATTTTTCGCAGAATCGGGGCTTTTTCCCCTGAAGCGGCTTTGAAGTACAAATATAACCTCTCATCATCAAAAAGTAGGATTGAGCTGACTTCAGAGAAAACGAGGTTGCTAGCGAAAGTGTTAATTTTATATAAAATAGAATCGACATCCAAACTAGCGCTTAAATTCGTGGTAATATCTAACAGCGTTTGCAAAGTGTTGTTAATATCTTTGTTATCCATGAGCTCCTCCCTAATACTGGTTTAGTTTTGCTTTTTCTATACATAAAACAGTTGCGTATTCCGTATTGCGTATTGCGTGGTGCGAAAAAATTACTTTACCCCGTGAGATTTAGGGGGTGAGTAGATAAAGTGTAAGAATACAACGTCTATTTCTTATCTCACCCCCTGAAGTAATAGACTTTGTATACTTGCAGACTCTACTTATTATCTCACGGGGTGAACACGTAACACGAAACAAGTTTCACGCAAAACGAAATTGCAAGCTAAAATCAGTATAATTTCATACTTCTTGAGTCCACTTTATTACTTCTTCAAATGAGGTTATTCCCCTTGCAACTTTTTCGAACCCATCCTCTCGTATTGTTCTCATGCCATTTTTCATCGCGGCTTCTTTGATTTCATAAGCAGTAGCCTCTTTTACTACTAAATCCCTAACTTCACCATCAATAACTAAAAATTCATGGATACCTGTCCGTCCTCTTAAACCCTTGTTGCAGAGATTACATCCTTGCCCTTTGCATAATTGTAAGTTTGAAGTATTTACTCGGTGAGATTCTAAAAGTTTTATCTCTTCTTCTTTCGGCTCTACAGAAACCTTACAGTTTTTGCATATAGTATGTATAAGTCGTTGAGCAATGATAAGTTGAACCGAATCAGCGACTAAAAAGGGGTCGATGCCAAAATCTGTGAGTCGAGTAATTGAACTTGGGGCATCGTTTGTATGTATGGTGCTGAAAACTAAGTGCCCTGTCAGCGCCGCCCGAACCGCAATGGAAGCGGTTTCCTGGTCGCGCATCTCACCTACCATGATAACATCCGGGTCCTGTCGGAGAAAAGCTCTGAGCGCGCCTGCAAATGTTAAACCAACCTCTTCTTTAGTTTGAACCTGAACGACACCTTCTATATTATATTCTACCGGATTTTCAACGGTCAGAATTTTTCTCTCCGGCGATTTGATGGCATTGAGCGCGGAAACCAGTGTCGTGCTCTTGCCACTGCCAGTAGGCCCGCTCACTAAAATCAAACCGTGCGGTTTCTTAATTGCCGCCTCAAATAAGGTTAAATTTTCGTCCCGAAAGCCTAAATATGATAACGGCATCATGGTGCTACTTTTGTCGAGAAGACGCATAACAACACTCTCGCCCAGAATAGTGGGAATAATGGAGACACGCATTTCGATTTTCCGGTTGCCGATTTTGATGCCAAGCCGTCCGTCTTGAGGAACTCTTCTTTCCGCGATATTGGCTTTCGCCAAGATCTTGATTCGGGACACCACCGCATTATGCAAAACTTTAGGAATAGGTTGCCGGTACTGTAAGTCCCCATCTATGCGGTACCGCATGGCAGTTTCTCTTAAGAAAGGTTCAATATGAATATCGCTGGCGTTTTCCTGAATTGCTTCAACAATGATTTTCCAGACGAGAGAGATTATATAAGATTGCTGCGCTTCTTCCTTGGCTGCGCCGGCTAAATCGATCTCGAGCTCGTCTTCGGTATCGACCGCATATTGCTCAATTTCTTTTATCCTTTTATCTTCGACATCCTGTAATATCGAAAAAATTTCATCTTCGCTCTCTTTTACATAAACCTCATCAAGTTTTTTTTTAATATTACTTGGAAGAGCCAAAAATGGCTGTATTTTGAAACGAGGACGAGTCCTAATTTCAATTTCTCTTAAGGCGAATAGGTCGAATGGGTCAGCCATGGCAATTGCCAGGGTATTTTCGGTTCTGTTTATAGGAATAGTAACGACGCGTCGCGCCATTGCCTCGGGGATAATCTTCACCGTTTCCGCATCTATTTTCTCATCTAATAGTTCGACATAGCCAATGCCCCATTCGCGCGCTGCCGCTTCAAGCACACTCGTACTATCCAGAAAGTGCATATCTACTATCACCTGATGCAAGTATTCATCAGACGCTTCGGCTTTAACAATAGCTTTTTGTAATTGTTCCATTGTAAGCAGGCGGGTTTTCTGCAAAATTTCTTCATACCTTTTATTTAAAGATGCTTTAGCCAAATCCTTTCTCTCCTTAATTATATCAGCTCGATGGACGCCTCAACTTGTTGAGGGAAATCCCCTAAATCCCCATGCACATCAAGTTAAGAGTTTTTCCTAAATTCCCCTCCCTTGACGGGAGGGGTTAGGGGAGGGTGAAAGGAAAGCAAATACACCACCTTCACCCCCACCTAACCTCCCCCGTCAAGGGGGAGGAAAGAGGGGGGCTGTGAAATTGGTCTTAACTTGATGCGAATGAGGGAAATCCCCTAAATCCCCCATGTGTATCAACTTAAGAAATGGATGAATAATGACGAAGCACTGGGATAAAATCCCTGTGCTAAAAGAACGAAGCCCATTCGGGCTAGGTTTGAGTCCGTAGGACCTTGCTCTCTTAGTCCGACGGCTTCAGCCTCGGACATTTTTAAATCTTTTTTCCTCATATTCATCCTTTAAGCTGATGCGTATTACACTGTAAAATAAATTATGAGTAATTGTAGTAACGACTTCAGTCGTTTTTCAGTAGAAAGCGACTGAAGTCGCCACTACAAAAATTAATCAAAACTTATTTTACAGCGCAGTATGGGGGGAGGGTGAAAATACCTCAAAGTTAATAATCTTTTTGGGAATTTAAGTAAATTCCAAAAAAGTTTTTTTACTTTTTAAACCGCAGAGAACACAGAGAAGACGCAGAGGATACAGAGATAATCTGTTCTCTGCGTTCTCAGCGCCTCCTCTGCGACCTCTGCGGTTAGAAAAAACGACGTAGGAAAAGGTTACAATATTTTTTGGAACTTGCTTACTAGAAGTTACTTAAATGTCGATTCCCTATTTTGCGAAAGTATAGGTAGGTAAACATCAGGAAAAGCTTTTCTCGTCAATAACCTTATACGAATTTTGCAGTTATATTAGCTACTTACTCATAGCCTTCCTATGCGTGGGGAAGATACTGATATAGATAGGCGAGATTCTTTGAACAGTCGCAATAGTTCTTCTGGATTAGTGGCAACTCCTAAAGCGGTTTCGCGAGTGATTAAGCCATCGAAATATAATGTTTTCAATGCCTGGTCAAGGCTTTGCATTCCATCTTCCACTCCTGTCTGAATCTGCAGTGGAATTTGATGTGTTCTACCTTCTCGAATCAGATTTCTAACCGCTGTGGTAGCCACCATTATCTCCATAGCAAGCACGCGTCCATTGCCATCACGCCGGGGCAATAAATTCTGCGCCAGGACACCTTGTAAAGTCATCGCAAGCTGCAGACGGATTTGATTCTGCTGTTCAGCGGGATATATATCGATAATGCGCTCCACGGTTTGCGCTGCGCTTATCGTATGCAAAGTACCGAGCACCAAATGCCCCGTTTCAGCCGCCGTAACCGCCGCGGTAATGGTTTCTAAGTCTCGTAGCTCGCCTACCAAAATAACATCAGGGTCCTGTCGGAGAACATATTTTAAAGCCGAGTGAAAAGATTCAGTATCTTTACCAACTTCCCGCTGGTTGATGTAGCTCATCTTGTCTTCGTGCCAAAATTCGATTGGGTCTTCAATCGTTACAATATGACTTTCTTGGGTAGAGTTAATATGTTCGATCATTGCCGCCAGAGTAGTAGATTTACCGTGTCCCGTAGGCCCAACTACCAGGACTAACCCTCTGGGCTCCATAGCTAATTCGACGACAACCTGCGGCAGGTTCAACTCTTTTATCGTCCTGATGGTAATTGGAATCGCCCGTAACACCGCCCCTACTGCGCCTCGTTGCTTAAATATATTGACCCTAAATCGGGATAAATTCGGCACAATGTAAGCGAAATCTAATTCGTTCTTGGCCTCAAAAACGGCTTTTTGCCCGTCAGTCGTTATTTCATCAACAAAGCTTTGGGTATCTTCAGGTGTAAGAGGAGGGGCGTCTTCAAGAGGACGGAGGAACCCATGAATGCGCAGTCCGGGCGGTCTTCCAGCCTTAATATGCAGGTCAGAAGCGCCGCGTTCAATCATTAAGTGCAATAACTCATTTACTTGCATGATGTTTCCATTGGTAAAAAACACTCTCCGCCGCGTCCCATTTCAGTTGGGGTAGAAGACAGTTCCATACTGTTTCCAGCGGCATAGTTTTTTTAGACCCTGAACGCCAAAGAGTAAAGATCGACCATCAACAACTCCATCAGAAATACACCCGATGAGTTCTTTGATTGATAGTCGATCTTAATCCTAAATTATTAGTTTATCCCAATCCTGAAGCTTAATCTGTTGTGTCGGTTATTAAAACAGAACCAGCACCAAAGGCGACGGCATTATTAAGAGCAGCAACGGCATTTACAGCGTCGGTATCTGCAGCGTTTATTATGCGAGGACCATGCGCCTGACTAGCTACGTACAGAATTTGAGTAAGGTCGGAATTTGTGTTGCCTACTGCACCGGCGAAATATTCTGTTGGATCACTCGCTTGCGGTGCGCCATTCCAACAAGCGATTGCATAAACAAAGCGTAAACCCGCATTTGGTGCAAAACCTATATCATCAAAACCAGGTTTTACTACTGCCGGGTCCCAGGCCTCTTGTAGGTGGCCATCGGTATCAAGATCAGCAACTGCCCTAGGGGCTGAGACGGCGCTGATGTATTGGTTGTTCACCATCTTATAAGCTTCCAGAGAAGTTCTGATACCATCTAAGTTTGCGTTAGCCTCAGTGGCTTTCGCACCACCCTGGAGTTTCATATAAATTGGAATTCCTACTCCAGCCAAAACTGCTACAATTGCTACGGCAATTAGCAGTTCCATTAATGTAAATCCTTTTTCCTTCGTTGCCAAATACTTTAACATTGTTTTCATTCTCCTTTTAAATTTAAGCCATGCTTAGTTTGTCTTACTTTGTCAAACATATTCAATTTCCACTTAAGCGCCTTGTATAACTTAATGCGATATCTTAGAATTAGGATGATACAATATATTTGCAAAAAGTGTGCCAAATTACCCTGGCGTAATTTTTAAAAAGCCTTGAACTGAAGTTCAGGCTTAAAGCTGAAGTCCACTGAAGTGGACTAGTGGTTCATTTTTTAATTCCGTATAGGGTTTCTTATGCAATCATCACAACCACAACCCTCCTGTCCCCCTTTGGTAAGGGGGAAGGCGTGGTTCAGTCCCGCCAGTTGTCACCACTGAGGGATGACGCTACGGAAATTTCCGCAAACCCTATGCGAATTTAAACAATCCACTAGCCATAGTCGTTTTGAGACGACTTAATCTCTCAGCCTGCGAATTGATTCGCTGTATGATTTTTTATAATCAGAGTAAAAAATATATACAATGGCAAATGGCACCAACGGCTTGTGCCCTCAGAGCAATATACCAGCAGAATTTCTCACTTGGCATATTGTTCAATTCTATGGTATTATTTAATCGTCATAACGTAAGTAACTATGAAATCAATTCTTTAACTTTCTGTCATCCTGAACGAAGTGAAGAATCTCCGCCGTTCGACAAAAAGAGATTCTTCGCTTCGCTCAGAATGACAAAACCCAAATTCATAATTACTTAACAAGAGCTCTATGAGGAGGAGAATAAAATGAACGATGGCTTTAAAAAAGAATTGTTGGATATGATGCAAGAAATTCAGACAGTCGATTGTCACTCGCATACTTGTTTGAAGAGGGAATATTACCAATCTGGTCAGCGTAACCTCTTCAATCTGATGAGTTACTTTGAACGCGACATTCAGGGCGCTACGGGAAAAAGTTCCGGACAACTTTACGCAGAGGCAAAATCAGATGAAGAGCGATGGCAGATTTTTAAGGGTGTGCTTGGCCGGACGCGTAATGTCTCCTACTGGCGACACAATATTGTCGTTTATCGAGGCCTATTTGGCTTGAAAGATGACGAATTGAATGATGAAAATTGGAGTGCGGTAAATGAACGGATTATAAAGGCTACTGCTGACCCAAACTGGTATAACTATGTGACCAAGTATGTGTGCAATTTAGCAACCCAGATACGCAATATTCCCTGGTTCGAAGATTGGGAGCCGGAGTATTTCACAGCAGTGCTCAGGATGGAGTCCGCGCTGGTTTTATACGACAAAAACACGCGTGAATCCCTGGAGAAACACCTCAATAGGTCGTTCGATAATCTCACCTCCCTCAAACAGGGACTTTCCGACCTTGTCGAGGAATATCGTCAACGTGGTGCTGTGGGCATCAAGTTAGCGCATGCGTACCGTCGGACATTATTTTCAGAGCCGGTCGATGAACAAACTGCGACGCAGATATTTGCACGCGCGCTTGCGGGTGAGAAGTTGAGCGCCAATGAGATGAAGCAATTAGAGGACCATATTATTTTCTTCTTAGCGGGATTAGCTGGAGAATTAGGCTTGGTTTTTCAGATTCACACCGGCGTCCAGGGGAACTGGGGCTATATCCCAGATTCTGACCCGCTTCACCTCATACCGCTGCTTAGCGCCAATCGCCACACGCGATTCGACCTATTCCATGCGGGCTATCCCTATAGCCGCCATATTGGCATGCTTGGCAAGCATTGGCCAAATGTGTGGTTGAATATGTGTTGGATGTATGTCATCACAATGGAGGGCAGCCGACAAAGTCTGAGTGAATGGATTGACCTGGTACCTGTTGAACGGATTTTAGGTTTCGGGTCGGATGTGGGGTGGCCGGAGATGATTTATGGGCACTTAGTCATGGCGCGGTCGTGCATCGCTGATGTGCTGGCTGAAAAAGTACGCCGAGATTTTCTGAGTGAAACGGTGGCTATGGACCTTGCTCGTAAGATACTGCATGATAATGGGGTGGCGTTCTATGGCTTGTCAAATTAGGGCAAGCATCCCTGCTTGCCACCTTCGCAAGCAAATTGCATAGGTAATTTTCAATATTAAACTTTATGAAATCGTAGAGCCCTGTGTCTTGTGTCTGAGAGTGAAACGTGATATGTGATTAAATCATCATCACTTATCACGTTTCACGTTTCACGTTTCATTCTTCACATAAGCAAATTGCGATGAGAATTTTGTAAACTTTAATAATCAACACCATCTAACCTATATTTTAACAAGCTGCTCTGCATGCTGGGCGACTTTGCAGATGGCCGACAGAATACTGTCCGCAGCTTCTGGCACTGGGTCACTTAGCACCGGCAGAAAGACCAGGCATTCCCGCATCTGCTCTGTAACAGGGAAATCGCCTAACTTGTAACCGGGGTAATCTCCACATAAGGGGCCGCGGTTTTTAGTGAATATATCAAAACCCTTGGCGAACAGTGGTAACGTATGTAGCAGTGGATACCCTCCGTCGTTAGCCGGAAGTCCCTCTTTTTGCAGAGCCTCAATGAACGACCTGGTAGGCAGCCCGCCATGTTCTTCGGGGACGTGAAGTGTTGGGAAGCCATAAAAGCCGCCTCGTTCGACGCCTGGGTAAGTTTTCACCGGTTGCAAACCTGGGATATCGGCAAGCCCTGCCTCGACCGCCTCAATGTATGCGGCGCGGCGCGAGTTCAGTTCCTTCAATTTGCGAAGTTGGACTTGAGCAATACCTATCCCCAAAGGATGAGCGCGAAATTTCATGCCGAGTCCAAGGGGCTGAAATTCGGCGTATTTCTCCGTTACCAGGTCAAGCCCGCGGATGCGGTTGACTTGTCCGACGAGGCAGGCGCGCTCGAAAATCTCAGTATCGTTGGTTGCAATCACTCCTCCCTCACCAGCGCTTGTCGGCTTGCTCCCCTGGAGGCTCCAGCAAGCGGCTTGTCCGAAACTCCCCACCGGTCGTCCTTTATACGAAGCACTGTGCGCATGCGAACAATCTTCAATAATTGGGATGCCAGTTTCGTCGCTGATTTTCATAATTTCGTCCATGTCGCATACGTTGCCCCAAAGGTGAACGACAACGATTGCCGCAGTGCGTTTAGTGATGCGACGTCGGATGTCCACCGGGTCCGCCATCAGCGTTTCCGGGTCGCTTTCACAAAAAACTGGCCGTGCTCCTAACAGCGGCACAGGCGCAATTGTACAAATCCAGGTGTACGTGGGGCAAATCACCTCATCACCCGGCCCAACTCCTACTCCAAAGTAAGCGCTATAGAGGGCGGATGTGCCATTCATGGTCGTGATAGCGTATTTAGAGCCTATCCGTTCTCGCCACTCCTGCTCAAACTGGCGTACAACAGGGGTTCCGCCAGAAAGCTCATTGCGCAAGGTCATTTCATAAGCCACTCGGGCTTCTTCTTCTGTAATCTGTTGCCAGCGGTCAAGCGCGGGAAACTGGGATTTGCCAGTTTGCACAAACACCGGCGGGCCACCCAGCGCTGCCGGCAGGTCATCTGATAAAGGTTTTTGTTCGTGCTTCATCAAAAACTCCTTTTGGATTCCTATTATTTCGGCATGTTTCAGAAAATAGTTTACATTTCGGCGGATGGTAATTGGGCAAGACGGCAAGACGGCAAGATGGCTAATAGTTCTTTGCCTCCCTGCCCCCTTGCCCTCTTGCCCCTTTGCCACTTTGTCAACTAATTTTTGAGAAAATTTGAAATATGCCCTATTTTTAGTCCATTAGTATACCATAACCATTACTCAAATTCAAAAGAGATTTTTGTTGAAATGAATATAAGAAATTGGTAAAATTATTAATAATCGTGCAAACCTTGAAAGGGTTCTGAACCTTTTCAAGATTATTACCATTTTGCACAAGGAGGAAGGAAGATGGCCTTCAGTGATTTCAAAAATATTGAGCAAGTCATTCAACTATATCCTCTTCAAATAAAGCGCGAGAGGTTCCTTCCAGGGGTACAACTTGAACTGCCGGCATTGTTTATGGAAAACCTCAATTTCTCACTGGAAAGACAGGCAGTACAAGAAAGTGAGGTATTTTTCCGCGAAAGTTTCATCTTTCCTTTCCTACAACAAGCCTGGAAGCGCCATCCCAAATTAAAACTTTGGGTCAATCAAACTCTAAAATATGACGATAACCTGTTTGGCGAACCAGATTACTTCGTCTCCGCTTGGACCGAGAAAGAAGTCATTTACAAACTCGTGAACAAACCGCTCTTGGCCGTCGCTGAAGCCAAGAAACAAGATTTTGAAGGTGGGTGGGCACAATGTTTGGCTGAACTCATTGCATGCCAGAAGGTGAACGCTAATGAACAAATCACGGTATATGGCATCGTTTCGACGGGTATTATCTGGGAGTTTGGTAACCAAACTTTTCTTTAAGAAAGAAAAGTTTGATCAAAAGAAATAAGAGGAATAAGTAAATTAGAGAAGAATGTTTTTACCCGCGACCCGCTTTCCTACACCATTGCTGACCCACAAAGAGTATTGGGAATCTTAGATTTCGTTTTCATGGAATGCGAAAAGCAGCTTTGATTTTATTGTCCGTGAAAAGAGATTATGGAGGGAAAAATGTTTGAAGACGATTTAGATAATTTCTGGAAGCAAACGCTCTGTGAATTGGCTGAAATTCCTCTGGATGCTCATCTTGAGCCTGCGCCGGAGCAGAGCGGACGGGAATATACCACTTCCCAGGTAACGCTGACCAGTTGGGGTGGAATCAGAATCCGAGCCTGGTACTCTGTACCTAATGACGCCCCACGAAAGCGTTTCAGCGCTGTTATGACTGCGCCGGGTTACAGCGGTGCCAAACTTATCCCCGTCCACCTGGTGCAGCAGGGATATGCAGTGTTGACACTTTATCCAAGAGGGCAGGGCGAGAGCCAAGCAGAGTGGGAATTGGAAGCAGGAACCAAGCTGATTTATCATATTACCGACAGAAATCAGTACTATTACCGCGGAGCCTATGCCGATTGCGTGCGGGGCCTTGACTTTCTCGCAAACCGGGAGGAGATTGATGCGGAGAGAATTGGGATGTGGGGACGGAGCCAGGGGGGAGGATTGACGTTGACAACTGCTTCCCTGGATAGCCGTCTAAAAGCCGCTGTCGCAGAAGAGCCGTTTTTATGTAACTATCCCGTAGCGATTGAAACGGTGAAAACCCACCCTTACGCGGAACTGAGCGAATATCTGAACGCTCATCCGTCCCATCAAGCAGCGGCGCTGGCGACTCTGGCCTGGTTTGACCCGATGTCGTTAGTAGAACGCATTACCTGTCCCGTTCTGGTGAATGTCGGGGTGAAGGATGAGGTTTGCCCATTCCGGACGATTATGCCGGTGTTCGAGAAGATTAAATGCCAGAAGGCATTGATGATTTACCCGGATTTGGGACATTCTCCCTGTACGGATTTTAACAATCACGCCCAAAACTGGCTGGACCGATATTTGGGTTAGGAGTATCTCTCTTGATTGACGGGTAGCCGAATTCGCCAGAATTCGGGTGGATGGCAATCCCGAACTTTGGCAAGTTCGGCTACAATAGGAGGAAAACATGAATTGCGCTGAGAGAATCGAAGCAATTTTTGAAGGGAAGCTTGTTGATAGAATCCCTTTTGCTCTCAAGGGATGGAGGATACCGAAAGGTGAAATGGAAAGAACCCTTATGAAAGATGGTCTCTGTATCATTGATTCCAGGTCGGTCTATAAATCGGTGAGTCCAAATATTAAAACGGAAACCCAAACCTTCAACAAGGATGGCGCAGTTTATCAGAGAACGACCATCAAGACGCCCAAAGGTGAGCTTTCTTCCCTGACGAAACAAGTACCATCGCCAAAAACCGAAAGCACTACCTGGCGGATGGAAATGATGTTCAAAGGCCCAAAGGATTATGATGCTGTTGAATTTATGATAAGGGATAGACGGTATTCTCCCGATTATGAACCCTTTCTCAAAGCCCAAGAGCAAAGCGGTGGTGAATCTTTCTTTAAAACCTCCGCTCCAGGTTCTCCCTTGCATGACATTATGTACAGCATTATGGGTCTGGAAACCTTTAGCATTGAATGGGCAGAGAGAAGAGAACGAGTTATCGCGCTTCATGACGCTATGGCTGAAAACGAGCGAGAAATTTATTCCATTATCGCAAAATCTCCGGCAAAGGTTGTACAATGTGGTGGAAATTATTCACCGGAGGTGCTCGGCAAGGAGAGGTTCGTAGATTATGTTTTGCCACATTGGGAGGAGGTTGCCGCCATCTTTCACAAAGG
>Ga0194125_10004534_pt1 | contig 21585 bp, 19 predicted proteins | sample TA2KigC250mmetaG_FD_148626 | JGI IMG/M metagenome (GOLD analysis project Ga0194125, IMG submission 148626) | Freshwater microbial communities from Lake Tanganyika, Tanzania - TA2015034 Kigoma Deep Cast 250m | ecosystem: Environmental > Aquatic > Freshwater > Lake | place: Tanzania: Lake...
CCACCGGGGTCTGCACGGCGCACCTGGGGCAGATGGGGGCGCCACACCTGTTGCAGCGCAGGCGGGTCTCCACAGTGGGATGAAAGCTGCAGTAGATCACCTCGTCGTCAACCATTCTTTTCTTTCCCCCTGATAAGAGCTTTCCCAACTTGATTCATCCGTTTATTTGCTCCCTATCCGTTGCCTCCTTGCCAATTTCGCCGAATCGTGGTAGTATCCTGGAAGTTAGAGGTTGGAGGTTAGAGGTTGGAACACCGTCCAATTTCCATCTTCCATCTTCCATCTCCCAATATCCAAACCACAAGGAGGCACAACGATGCTACGCTTCGGAATCGAAATGCTACAAGCCCCGCTGCTGATCGAGATGGCCATGCCACTTCTGGCTCAGCAGAAAGGCAGCAACCAGCTCGTCCCCCCCTCCGTGGACCCGGCCCTTCTGGTCGAGCGCATCGCCGATCTCGGCTTCACCCTCGTCGAGCTCAACACCGACCTGAACGTGCTTTTCCCGGATAGCTTCGGGTTGCCGACCCTGCGGCGCCTGCAAGCTCTCCGGGAATCGCGGGGGGTGAGCTACACCGTCCACCTGCCCCTCTGGTCGGTGGAGCCTTCGACTCCCGTGCAGTGGGTGCGCCAGGGCTCAGTAGAAGCGCTGGTGGACGCCGTGCTGCGCCTGGCCCCCCTGGAGCCCGAGGCCTACGTGCTCCACGCTACCGGCGCGCTGGCCGCCGAGTTCTACACCATGGCCACCATACCCGACCAGGCACGCCCGCTGGTTATGGCCATGTTCCAGCGCCACGCGGCCCACAGCGTCGAGGAATTACTCCGCCGCACCAAACTCCCCTCGCGGGCTATCGCCGTGGAGACCGGCGAGTTCCCCTTCGACCTCACCCTGGCCCTGGCCGAGGAGCTCGACCTCTCGCTCTGCTTCGACACCGGCCACGTGGTGGCCAGGTACCCCGGCCCTGTGGGCTTTGAAGAAGCCTTGCAGAGGTCACTGCCGCGCCTGGCCGAGGTGCACCTCCACGACGCTTATTATCGCCCCCAGGCGGATGGCACCGTCCGCCGCAAAGATCACCTGCCCCTGGGCGAAGGCGACCTGCCGCTCGGTTTCCTGCTCGACACCCTCAAAGAGGCCGCATTCCAGGGCCCCATCATCTTCGAGCTGACCCTGCAAGAGGCCAAGGACTCCCTGGACTACCTAGGCCCTTTCCTGGCCGAGCGTTGGCCGCACCTTGACCAGGGTGACAGCGGAGAGCAGGAATAGCACGCCGTAGATGGCGAAGAGGAGCACGTACCCCAGCCCCGGCTGGCCCGGCACCTGGACGGTGAAATAGTCGGCGATGGGGCCGCCAATGTAAGCACCGACTGCTCCGGCGCCCGCTCCGGCCAGATTGGAGATGCCCAGGTAGCGCCCTGCTTCCTCCTTGGGCACCAGGCCGGTGCCCAGGGCCCAATTGGCGGTGAAGAACAGGCCGGCAGCGACGCCGATGAGGCAGCCGCCAACGTAGATGGGGGTGAGGCTGGGGGAAAGCAGGATAATCAGCGTGCCCAGGGCCGCCAGAACGCCGCTGATGACGACCAGCCGCTTGGAGCCGAACCGGTCGGCCAGCCAGCCGCTGGGCAATGCCGAAACCAGGATAAACAGCCCCACCACCATCATCAACTGGCTGGCCGGGCCGGCCGCCTTCTCCTCCGCATATCCCAGTCGCCCCTGGAGGAAGTACACGGCAAAGCCGGACAGATTGGTGGTCCCCACCAGGAAGGCCAGCCGGTTGACCACCCACCAGGTAAAAGAGGGGTTAGCACGCGCCGCCTTGTTGCCGATGCTGATGCGCACGCTGGCCCATACCCCCAGCGTTACCGCGATGGCCATCCCCACCAGGCCGACTGCTCCCATGATAAAGACCAGCACAGTAGCAGAGCTGACCCCTTCCGTCAGGCGTCCCACACTTTTGACGACCTCCCTCATGCCCAGGATGATGGCCGTGAAGAGGGCCGTCATCAACACCAGGCGCAGGAAAGGCGCCCAGTCCAACGGGAGAGATTCCCTCAACGGCTCCTCGCGCACCAGCATGGTGACGAGCATGGCCAGCGTGAGGATGCCCATCGCTACCAGGATGCCGCCCCACATGTTCCCTTTAGCGATGAGCGGCCCTACCGTAAAGGCCACCAGGATCACGGGGATGGGGATCTCAAACACCGCTTTGACGCCGGAGAAGCGGCCGCGCTGGTGTTCGGGCACCAGGTCGGGGATGAGGCCCTGCACGGCCCCATGAGCGGTGTTGGAGGCGGCCGAGAGCAGGATAGCCATGGCGAACAGGAACCAGTAACCGGTCATCCCCTCCAGGCTGGCGGAGAGGCCGACGGCGGCGATGAACACCAGGTCTGCCAACGTGCCCACGAAGATGAAAGGACGCCGCCGCCCCCAGCGGAGGGTGCTGCGGTCGGAGAACATCCCCATCAGGGCTTGCACCAGCAGGGCGACCATCAGCGTCCACAGGCGAAGGGTACCGAAAAACGTCCCTTTCCCCGCCTCGCCCACAAACCGCTGCACCAGCAGCGGAAACACCAGTGGACTCACCGTCTGCGAGAGGGTGGTGAGCCCGAGCCAATAAATGTTGATGGTGATGTAATCGAACCAGCGCATCCGTTTCATGATATCTCCTCTCTTTCTTTTGAACGAGTTCTTCGCTCTATGGTTCCACAAACTGGAACACCGTCCGTCGGGTCGCTTTTTCGAAGGCCACATTGAAGAAGTCGAAAAAACCTTTGAACTCGCGCCACTCACGGGTGAAGTAGGTATATGATGTAGGCATCGGGTGGCTCCATGTAGAAGATCAGCACTTTCTTAAGCCCCAGCTTGTCCAACTTCCGCCGCAGCCTGGCTGCCGACTGGTCTGCCGCCACTACGTGCCTGTCCTTGCTGACAGCAACATACTGGCCGCCGTATTTGGCCTGCTCTTCAACTGACCATGAGTTCAGCCAGCGGTCCATCTCCGGGCTGACCAACTCCAGCAACTCTGGATCGTCCAACTCGAATCGTGTAGCTCTCGGTTTCATGTCTACTCTCTCTACTCTCCTTACTTTGGGTCTACTCTTTCAGCCTGAGAGGAAGGAAGGCGCAGCCTCTTCATTAAGTTGCGGTAGAAGTAACCCCTGTCCTGAAGCCTGAGGAAGCGACAGTTGTGAGGGCTGGCTCCAACAACCACGCGGTCGGCATCCTTCAGCTCGGTATGAATCTGACCATCAACGGTGAGGATCGCCCGGTGGTCAGTGGAGACCTCTACCTCGACCTTTGCCCCCTCCGAGAGCACGATGGCCCGATCCAGGCTCAAGTAGGAGGCGATGGGAACGACGAGGATGTTCCTCAGTTCGGGGGGCAAGATCGGCCCGCCTACCGCCAGGGCATAGGCCGTGGAACCGGTGGCGGTGGACACGATGAGCCCATCGGCCACGTAGGTGGTGAGATAGCTCCCGTCAATGTAGGTGGCCAGGCGCACCACGCGGGCGAGGGAGGTCCTGCCGATCACCACGTCGTTGAGGGCCTCGAAGCCCTCCAGGGCGTTTCCGTCCCGCCGAAGCTCAGCCTGAAGCATGACCCGCTCCTCGAGCCAGGTTCCCCCCGCCAGCACTTGCTGCAGCTTCTCCCGCCAGTCCCCGACCTCCATCTCGGCCAGGAAGCCCACCCGACCCAGGTTGAGGCCCAGAATGGGGACGGAATGTTGGGCGGCTATCCGCGCGGCTCGCAGGATCGTGCCATCACCACCGAGAGTGATCAAGAGATCGAGGCCGCTCACGCAGCGGGCAATCTCTTCCTGGTCCCAGGCCGAGCACAACCAGCAGGCAACGCTCCTTTCCTCAAGATAATGGGCCATCTCCTGGGCCAAAGCCAGCGATTCAGGCAGCTTGGGATGGTGTAGTAAACCGATTTGTTTCACTGATGATGCTCCGTCACTATCGCAGATACAATTCGGTAGGGGCAATCCCTTGCGGTTGCCCCCAGTGGGTAAGGGCAAGCCTTACCCCTACATAAGCCGTTGGCTCAGCCAGCTTATCACGTCCTCGAGAGCTACCAGGTGCTGCTCGCCTCGGGCCATGTCGCGCACCGTCACCTGGCCGGCCTCGGCCTCCCTCTCGCCGATGATCAGGGTGAAGGCCACGCCTTCCCGGTCGGCCTGCCGCAACTGGGCCTTGAGGCTGCGATCGCCGAAGGAGATGAGCGCACCGATGCCCGCCACCCGCAAATTACTGGCCAGTTTCACCCCCATCAGCTTGGTCTGTTCGTCCAGACTGGCAATCAGCACCTGAGGCGCGGGCAGAGCCGGCACCTGCACCCCTTGATGTTTCATGGTCAGGACGATGCGCTCCAGGCCGGAGGCGAAACCGACGCCGGGCGTAGGCGGGCCGCCCAGCACCTCGGCCAGGCCATCGTAGCGCCCACCACCGCACACCGCGTTCTGCGCCCCGATGCCCTCGGCCCACACCTCGAACACGGTCTTGGTGTAGTAATCCAGGCCGCGCACCAGGCGATGGCTGAGGGTGTAGGGTCGGCCGAGGGAATCGAGATACCCCAGCAGGGTCTGGAAGTGCTCAGCGCACTCGTCGCACAGGTACTCTCTCATAGAGGGAGCAGCATCAATGATGGGCTGACAGCTCTCGGTCTTGCAGTCCAGCAGGCGAAGCGGGTTGCGCTCCAGACGCCGCCGACAATCGTCACAGATGTCGTCTGCGTGCCCCTGGTAGTACTCAACCAGCACTGTCAGAAAGTTGGGGCGGCACCTGGGGCAGCCGATGCTGTTGAGCTGAAAAGAGAGCCCCTTGAAGCCCAGGTCCTCGTAGAGGTACCAGGCCACGGACATGACCTCCAGGTCCACCGCCGGGTCCTGCTCGCCGATGGCCTCGACGTTGAACTGGTGGTGCTGGCGGTAGCGCCCGGCCTGGGGTCGCTCGTAGCGGAAACAGGGGCCGAGGGAGTAGACCTTGACCGGCTGGGGGCGAACGTGCATGCCATGCTCGAGGTAGGCCCGCACCACCCCGGCGGTGAACTCCGGGCGCAAGGTGATGGAATCGCCTCCCTTGTCCAGGAACGAGTACATCTCCTTCTCCACGATGTCCGTGGTCTCGCCTATGCCGTGCTCGAAGATGGCCGTATCCTCAAAGATAGGCGTATCCAACTGCTGATAGCCGTAGAGCTGAGCGATGTAATGGGCTCGCTCCAGAATGTGCCGCCAGTAGGGTTGATCCTCTGGTAGAATATCTTGTGTGCCGCGTGGTGCGCTGTACAAAGCCAACGGAAACCTCCTCTTTCGATTTTCGATTTTCGATTTGCGATTTTCGATTTGCGATTGTCAACGAGTCGCCCGTTACCTCATCGCCTCATCGCCTCATCGCCTCGTTGCCTCACTGCCTTTTGAAGTTTGAGCTTTGAAGTTTGGATTTTATTATATCCGATTTCTGTCTTTTACGCTAACCTCTCTTCGCACTCCTCCCGATAGCCGCAGCTCCGGCAGCGGTTGGGGTTGGCGTGGCTGAGGCCCACGTCGGCGGCGGTAAGGTGCTGGCGCATCTCAGCCAGGAGGGTTAACAACTCAGCCCGCAACGGCGCGGTGTACTCGATGGCGCAGGCTTGGTCTTGGTATTTGATGATCCCATAGGGTGGGGGCTGCCCATACTCTTCTTCCACCAGAAGGCAATAGGCAGCTAACTGGAGCACGTGGGAACGATAGGGGCTTGGAGGACAAGAGGTGGATTTGACCTCAACCGGGATTTTGGCCCCTCCGTCGTCAACGAGGTAATCGGGCCTGCCTGTCAGGAGATAGCGGCGGGAGAAGAGAGGCTTCTCGCAGCGATTCCAGGCCCCGGTGTCAGCGTAGATCACTCGCCCCTGCGGCAGTCCCGTCTGTTGGTGCAGGCGGCGAGACCGCCTCAGCACAAGCAAGCCCCCCACAAACAGAATCAGCGCCCATGCCAGTAGAATCAGGCGAGGACCGGTCACGGTGTCTCTTCCCCTGTACTCCCTAAGATAGGCTGAGCGTACTGGAGTCCCGAACTTGTTTGGGCTCATCGTGCCCTCCTGACAAGTCAGGGACTCCTACACCCCGAAGTCGCGATAAACAGTCCTAGCCCCGCAGGGTCAACACCAGGAACAGCACACCAGCCAGCAAGGCCAGCGCCAGCAACGTGCACGCCCATCGCCGCAGGTGGTGATAGCTCACCACCTTCTGTCCATGGCGGACGTGGACTTCCTCGCCAGCCGCCATACTCTCCAGGTTGGCTGGGCGGAAGCCCAGCACTCTCCCCAGCCACCACGCTCTGGCGCAATAGGCATACTCGCCTAGTTCGCTGGCGCGAATAACCTTGTCGATCTTTCTAGCCACTGGCGTTGACCCTCTCCTCGAAGTCCCGCAGAGCTTCCTGGAGCTTATCCTGGCTTATGGCTATCGTCAAATCACCCCGCGTGCGCTCCAGCACTCCCCGCACCACGTCGGTGGTGCGGCGAAGCTTACCGGTGATGGCATCGGGGAAGTCCATGGTAACAAGGACAGCGTAGACGTCATCCATGGCTGAGAGCATTTCCTCGCCCCGCTCGATCTGGCCACGGCGGATTATATCCAGCACGTGGCGGCGCAGTTCTCCCACCGCCTCGCCCAGGCCGTTGAGATAGGCGGGGTACTCGATGCTCAGGTCATCGGGGTCAGGCAGGGGGGCATCGGTAATCAGGGCATAGGTGATGCTGGCCTCGGCCAGCTCCTTCAGGGCATCCTGGGTGTAGCCAGCGTAGTACAGGTCTGGGTAGTCGGCCACACATTCCACCAACTCAGAGGCCGCCTGGCAGGCCGTAGCCAGGAGTTGGCTGGCCTCCTCGAACTCGGCCCGATGGGTAGCGCGGATGGTGTTGGCACAATAGCGGATCAGCTCTCGTGAGCGCCGCAGCGCCTCGTCCCGCGCCGCGTTCCTGGCCTCGAAGTCTTGACGAATTTTCTCTGCAATAGCGTCCAGTTGTTCCAAGGGGGCCCCTCCCTCTATCCTACGATTCCGGAGTGCAGGCGCAAGCCTGCGGGGGCGGACTGGCGTCCGCACTCCAGCAAGGTTTCCCTCTGCCTACTTCTTGAAGCCGATGGGCTTTTCCTCTTCGAATTTGTGCTCAGGCGTCTTGATCTCGCCGAACTTCTCCTCGAACTTCTCCAGGTTCTGCCCCAAAGCCTGATGAAGGAGCTTGGCGTTCATGGGAGTCATCAGGACGCGAGCGTAGACTTTGGCCCTGGGTACGTTGGGGAGCAACTTGGCGAAGTCAATGACGATCTCCGAGGGAGAATGGGTGATGAGAGCGAAGTTAGAGTAGACGGCTTCCAGATCCTGAGGCAATTCGATGTTAACTTGCATCTGGGGCTGGGCTTTTTTGTTGCTCATGGTATAGCTCCTTTCGTTGATATTGGATCCAGGCACGCATCACGCACCACGCATCACGCACCACGTCTTCACGTTTCACGAAGTCTTTCTCATCGGCACCTCCGGCTCCATAGTTCTAAAACATCTCAATTCGATAATCCACCACCTCCACATCGGGGCGGTTAGTCTCGATCCACTCGACCACCTTGGTCAGGAGGCCATGCACATAATCGGTTCCGTTGGATACACAGGCCACCCCCAATACAGCCGATTGCCAGAAATCCTGGTCGTCCACCTCGCCGATGGAGACATTGAACTCGTTGTGCACGCGGGCGATAATAGACTTGACGACCCGCCGCTTGCCCTTCAGCGACCCATTGCCGGGGATGCGCAATTCGATGACGCATGTGCCGATGACCATGATCCACCCCTAGCCCTTATTTTACCACATTTCGCCCGGTTTTGGTAACATCAGTCCCTGGAAATTTGGCATCTGGAGTGCAGACGCAAGTCTGCTTCAGGCCCTGCAAAGGCAGACTGGCGTCCGCACTCCAGCGAGTGCTTACCTCCGAAAATTCCACTTCCGAGTCGCATACTTCTCCCGCCGGAGCTTCTCGGCCAGGGCCAACTCGTGCTGGCTGAGCTGGCCGGGGATCAGCCGCAGGTTCAGGGCCTGGGCGAAGCCGACCGCCAGATGTTGGGCTACTTCCCCAAAAGGGGCGCTATATCCCAGCGCTAACTCCAGCGAAGTTGCACAGGCGCGCAGTTCCTGCTTCAACTCCTCCCGCCTCTCCTCCGATGGCACTTTCAAGAAGTCGAAGATGCGGGCCATGTCGCCCGCCAGGGGCAGGGAGCCGTGCTGGAGCACCACCCCCCTCTTGCGCACCTGAGCGCTGCCCACCAGCTTCTTGCCGTCCACGGTGATCTCGTAGCTGGATGGGGCGTCGAAACAGGCTGCTGACTCGCCCTCTCCCAAGGGAGCAGGGGTGCAAGGGTGCGGAGGTGAAGGGGAGCAGTCGCGATGTTCACCTACTCCCTTGCTCCTCTGCTCCCCCGCTCCTCTGCTCCTCGGCTCAGGTGGGGTGGGGGTGAGGGCCTGAGACACATCTACCCCTAAAACCCGCAGGCCCGCCACTAACCCCGCGCTCAGGCGGCGGTAGGACTCGATGACGCCCCCGGTAACGCGGGGCTCCGCCTGGGGAGCGACGACGCTGTAGGTCAGCTCGTCGGCGTGGAGGATAGCTCGCCCACCCGTGGGCCGCCGCACTATGTCTATGCCAGCTTCTCGACACCTGTCCACATTCACCTCGTCCTCCATGGACTGGCTGTAGCCGATGGAAAGGCAAGGCGGCTGCCAGCCGTAGAAGCGCAGGGTTGGCGGGGACTTCCCCTCCGCCACAGCCCACAGGATGGCTTCGTCAATGGCCATGTTGGTAGCGCCATCGGCCAAGCCAGTTCCTAGCAGCCGCCAATCAGCCAAAGGGTAGATGATCGGATCGGCTGTATCGGAAAGTGAAACGTGATGAGTGAAACGTGAAACGTAACGGTCGCGTTTCACGTTTGACGTTTCACGTTTCACGTTTGACGTTTCACGTTTCACGTTTTACGTCCTCAATAGCAGCCTCCACCTGCTGCGACGTCAACGGCTTAGGATAATTGTACATCGGCCCACCCGGCCGCTCGTTGTAAAAAGGGCGGTTACAGTCGGGGCAGCCAGAGGTCTGGAAGGCCACGCCGTCGGCCAGGATTTCTGGCAAGCGGGGGAAGTTAAAACTAAGAAGTTGGCTTGCAGGGGAGAAGGTGAAATCCCCTACGCAGGCCAGGCTATTGGTTATTAGATATTGGGCAACCTGCATCCGTCTGTAAGTGGAGATGGATGGTGGGGGAACGTTCTCCATGCGGGTGCCTCGGACGGGGGTGAAGGCGAAGAGGCCCACGATGAGGCCCAGGTCGTGCATTCGCTGGATCATCTCGGCCATCTCTCGCTCGGTTTCGCCCAGGCCGACGATGAGATGCACGGCTCCGCGGTCGGGGAACCGCTGTGCGGCTTCTTCGATGAGGGCAAGACTCCGCGCCCAGCTCCCGCCTTTGATTCGCTGGAAGACCCGCTCACAGGCGGCATCCAGTCCGAAGCCGATGTGATCCACTCCTGCGGCCAATAGTTCCTCAACCTGCGCCATGTCTTTGGGCAGGATGGCGGCATCAACAGGAAATCGGGGCGGGGACGCCCCTGCGTAGCGAGGGCAGGTTTCTCGCACGGCTCGGATCACCTGCAGCGTGCGCTGGAAGTACCCGTCGGCCACCGTCACCTGGAGGCAACAGCGCCTGATGTCCCCTCGCTCGACGGCCTGGGCCAGCAGCGCCAGGGTCTGGGCCTGGTCGAACTCCGGCCAGGTGACACGGGAGAGCTTCAGGGCACTGGCCCGACTGGAGCGCGCCTGGGCGCAGAAGGCACAATCCATGACACAACGCCCGCCCAGCATCAGGTAGGCGGTGGTGGGCGCGGCGTCCATGACGACGTCGGCCAGGCCCAACACGGCAGCCGTGCCGATGGAGGCGTTGACTCTACTCAGTGCCATGTGATATCCTTCGTCCCGAACTCACGCTCCAGGATGGCCCAGATGTCATCCCACAGACGGCGGTCGGCAAAACTGGCGTGAATATCGTCCAGTGTCCGGTCGAAGGTGCGCTGGTCGGTCTCGCCCACGATGGTCAGTATGGCGTTGGCGATCCCATAGCGAATCTCCCAGTTGGTCAGATGTTGGCGGTGGATTTCGCGCAGGCGGGGGATGTCTTCCATCATGCCAACAGTGACCATCGCGGCCACGGCATTGGAGACGAGATGTTCGTCATCCGCTTCGAGTGTTTGACGCAGAAAGGGCAACACGCGATCATCTCCCAGTGAGGCCAAGCTGAGGGCGGCAGTGGAGGCGCGCTCCAGGTCGTCCTGGTGAGCCTGGAAGAACTGCCACAGTGGCTCTCGGGCCCGCTCGTCGCCCGTCACGCCCAGCAGCGAGACCACTTCGTCGGCGGCGATATCGTCCAGCGCCGCATCGGCCAGGGCGTCCAGTAACTCGGAGGCAACCATCTCACCCATTTGACTCAACAGGTCAAAGGCCCGGTCGTGCTCAGCCTGGGTAGGCCCGCCTAACTGGCGGATCAACCGGGGGACCTGATCCCGGTATTGGCGGTAAAGGCACTCGACTTTCGGACGCATCTCACGGCGGCGCTCCGCTGCGACTTTCATGATTTTGAGGTTAGGCATTTTGCCTCCCTTCGTTGACTCCTGATCATCTCTTACGATAATGAATGGCCTGGCCAAAGGCGGCGGCCTTGGCCGCTTCCATGATGGCTTCAGGCAGGGTGGGGTGGGCGTGGATGGTCTGGGCGATGTCCCTGGCCGTGGCCCCAATCTGGATGGCCAGGGTTCCTTCGGCGATGAGGTCGCTGGCCTGAGGCCCCATGATGTGCATACCCAAAACTCTACCCGATTCGCTCTCGCAGATCAGCTTCACCAGGCCCGTCGTCTCCCCGATGGTGAGGGCCCGCCCGCTGGCCGAGAAGGGAAAGCGAGCTACCTGGTAGTCAAGTCCCTCTGCCTTGGCTTCCTCCTCGGTCAGCCCCACGCCAGCGATCTCCGGCAGGGTGAAGACACAATTGGGCACGGCGCGGTAATCCATGGCTACCGGGCGGCCCAGGATGTTTTCCACCGCGACCTCCCCCTGGCGGCTGGCCAGGTGAGCCAACATGATCCCACCGGTCACGTCGCCGATGGCGTAGATGCCCGGCACGTTGGTGGCCATGTGCTCGTCCACCACGATGGCCCCCCGCTCCCGTTGGACTCCCAGCTCCTCCAGCCCCAACCCTTCGGTGTAGGGCACTCGCCCCGTGGCTATCAGCACCTTTTCCGCCTCGACCGCCTCGCCAGAGTCGGCAACTCTCACCACCAGCCCATCTCCCTTCGGACGGATGCCCTCTACCTGCGCTTGCAGGTGCACCTCCACCCCTGCCTGCTGGAGATGGCTCTTGTAGCGGCGGGCCAGCTCGCCGTCCACCGTGGGCAGCAGAGTGGGTAGCATCTCCAGCACAGTGACCCTCGTGCCCAGAGCATGGAAGATGCTGGCGAACTCCAGGCCGATCACCCCTCCGCCTATGACCGCCAGGCTATCCGGCATCTCCGCCAATTCCAAGACCTCGGTACTGGTGAGGACGCCCGGCGCGTCCAGGCCGGCGATGGGTGGGCGGGCAGGGACGGAGCCCGTAGCGATGATGATGTTTTTGGAGGTTAGAGGTTGGAGGTTGGAGGTTGGAGACAGGGCGCCGCTGGCCGGCTTTACCAGAACCAGGCCGGGCTTGGGAATCGTGGCCATCCCCGACACGACTTCCACCTTGTAGGCTTTCAATAGTCCTTCTACGCCTCCCACCAGGCGGGCCACGACCTCGTCCTTGTGGGCCATGATGCGGGCGAAATCGAAGGCCGGTTCCTCGACGATCACCCCGAAGCTTGGGGCCTTATCCACTAACTGGAGCGCTTCGACACTCCGCACCAGGGCCTTGGTGGGGATGCAGCCGCGGTTGAGGCAGGTGCCGCCGACGCGATCCTTCTCCACCAGGGCCACTTTGGCCCCCAGTTGGGCGGCGCGGATGGCGGCCACATACCCGCCTGGCCCCCCGCCGATGATGACCATATCGTATTGGTGTGGCTGGGTCATTTATTCCTCCTACAACTGAACGATTCCAGGATTATTATAGCCCAGCTTGAGTAGGGTGTCAAAGAGATGCTCAGGTCTCAAAAACAAAGCCCTCCGACCGGAACCGGCTCAGGGTCCTGTCGGAGGGCTTCGCGGCCCACAGGGGTAAATACTGAGTTGGTAACCTACACCTCTGTTGCCGGGACAAAGGGAAAGGTCACCAAAGGTGCCGCCAGCTTGTCCTCAGGCAATCTAATCAAGAGGGTCGATGGAGGTAACATTACCAGTCTGGTCCGTGGTATACTGCACCACCTGGCCTGGTCTTAACCTAAGCTTGTCCTCAGCTTCGAGGTAGAATGTGACAGCTCCTTCCTCTTCCTTCCCAATTGGGACAAACGCGCCAAATTTCTTCTTCTCGTCGTACCACTGGATTTTAGCAATTTCAACCTTGGGCCTCGTGTTCATAGCTGTTTCTCCTTTCTCAGAGTGACGTGGCTAACATCTACTTATGCTTCGCCGGTAGCCTTGACCGTCAGATAACCGGCATGGGAAAGACCGAGCAGAGCATTCAGGCTCGCTGAGAATGTAGGGAAATCAACCCCCAGCGGATTTGCAAGGGCGGCCTCTTTCGTGAGCAATCCGAATATTGCCGCAGCGTAGGCGAATACGACCACGATGGTGAAGAAGAACATCTGCACCTTGGCAAGGTCAATAGCTTTCTCCTTGCCAGCCTCTTCGTGCCGGAACATATCACCCCACGTCGCCTGCTCCGGACTGTCATTTGTGGCCAGCGAGCTCCCTTTACTCTGGGCTGTCACGACAGCGTCAAGGTTCTTCTCAGCCGTAGCCCGGGCTTCGTCAGCAGCTTTCCATGCAGTCAAAGCCTTCTCACGTTCGTTCTCGGCGGTGCGAAATTCGCCTTCCGCCTTTCTTAACTTCTCCTCAGCTGCTTCCCGTGCATCTGGGGCTGAGCTTTCCAATTCAGCTTCGGCCTTGTTCTTTGCGTCCCTCGCATCTACCCACCTGGCTGCCGCGGCATTCAGCTTGTCCACAGCCGCTTGGAGCTCCTTGTCGGCCTTTTGCTTGGCCTTCTCAGCCTCTGTCACCCGTTGACTTTTGACCGGACTGCCACCTTTCACGTTTTTTATCAGGCTGGAGCCAGCCAGAGACGCCGTGCTGATACCCAGGGCCGCCACCAACTCGGGGGGGAAGGCGATGTTTAGCGGCTGCCCGGGGGTACACTCGTCCTGAGCCTTCTTCCTGGTCTCGTCAGAGTATTGGTCCTTTAAGGCCTTGATCTCCGCAGTCTTTTTCTTAGCCTCCTCAGAACCCTTGTCCTTTAAGGCATTGAGTTCCGCCGTCTTCTGCTTAAGCTCCTCTAGATCCTGCTCCTTTAAGGCCTTGATCTCCGCAGCCTTACCCTTGGCCTCCTCAGAGTCCTGATCCTTCAAATACTCGATGCACGCATCAACCTGCTTAGCAGTCCGGACATCCGACAGACCACCGGGCAGACAGCGAGGGAGGGCGATAGTGAAGTAGGCGGAAAAAACCACAACGGTCCACAGGACCATTTGAAAGCGAGAGAGGCTCATCTTATAGCGTGAATCAATGAGGATGCCTGCCGGACGGCCATTCATCCGCTGGCCCAGGCCAATCAGGAACGCGCCCATGACAGCGGCTATGCCCAGCCATGGCCAAACTCGCGGCACACTAACCAAGGCCACTCCAAACACCAGAATCAAAGCGATGAACACGATCACGATCGGGCCCGCCCACAAGAAGTCCCCGATTTTTTTCAACGTTTCCATTATTCACCTCCGAGTGATTCGATGAATTTGCTGCTAGTATGCCAGGAATTGTCTCAACTGTCCAAGGACACTTATATTGTAAAGAGGAATGAGAAAAAGTCAAGTTGTACTTCTGGAAGATGGCCATTTGACGCTTTGACAACTTCTCATAAGTACGCTATAATGTAAGTGTCGAGTGGAGCCGCTAACTCAAGTGGTAGAGTAACGGCCTTTTAAGCCGTGAGTTGTGGGTTCGAGTCCCGCGCGGCTCATTGGGGATAAGCAAAACGCAGCGAGGTAGCTCAACAGGTAGAGTGCCCGGCTGTTAACCGGGGGGTTGTGGGTTCGAAGCCCACCCTCGCTGCCTTCCCCCATAGTGTAAATCCTTGGGGGAAACGGTCGGGGATCGTCTAACGGCAGGACGCGGGACTTTGGATCCTAAAATCCAGGTTCGAATCCTGGTCCCCGAGCCATAGTCATTGAGGGAAGGGGGCAGAACAACGCCCCCTTTCGCACAGCTAGACAAACCCCAAAGGAGGAAAGAATTATGACCTCGCGCAAATGGTTGGGCCTTATTCTTGTAGTTGTACTACTCCTGTTACTGATCCCCTCCCCCATCGCCGCGGACCCCTCGCCAGACCCGCCTTCCCTCCAGAAGATCCCCCTGGCCCTGCGGATCAAGATCGAGCCGCAGGTTCTCAAAGAACTGGCCTCCAGTGAGAAGACCACCTACCTCGTCCACCTGACCCAGCAGGCCGACCTGGCCCCGGCGCGGCGAATCCAGGAGAAGTTGACCCGCCGCCAGACCGTCGTCTCATCCCTGCAAACCGTGACCGAGAGAAGTCAGCGCCATATCCGAGCTTATCTCGACCAGCAGCGAGCTTTGGGCCACGTCGAGGACTACATCTCCTTCTGGGTGTTCAACGGCCTGGCCGTGACCGGCGACCTGGAGACCCTCCTCACCCTGGCCGCCCGCCCAGAAGTGGAGATCATCCGCGCCAACCACACCCATCAACTGCCTGACCCTCCCTTTCATCCCCCCCTGGTAGGGGGGGAAAAGAGGGGGGGTGTAGAATGGAACATCGCCCAGGTGCGGGCCGACCAGGTATGGCACGATTTCGACATCACCGGGCGCGGGGTGGTGGTGGCCAACATGGACAGCGGCGTAGACTGGACTCACCCTGCCCTGCAGAGCAAATACCGCGGTGCCGATGGAAATCACGACTACAACTGGTTCGATTTCACGGGCACTTACCCAAATGCCCCTGACGATGGCCACGACCACGGCACCCACACCATGGGCACTATCGTGGGGGACGACGGGCGGGAAAATCGAATCGGCATGGCCCCCGGCGCTCAATGGATCGCGGTCAAGATGTTCGATGATTCCGGCTTCACCGACGACGTGAAGCTCCACCAGGGCTTCCAGTGGATCCTGGCCCCAACTGACCTCAACGGCGAGAACCCGGATCCCAGCAAAGCCCCCGACGTGGTTAACAACTCCTGGGGCGACATGAACGGGGCCAATCCCGCTTTCTGGCCCGATGTGGCGGCCTGGCAGGCCGCAGGCATCTTCCCCGCCTTCGCCGCCGGCAACGACGGGGGGATGGGCGATGGGTCTGTGAACTCACCGGGCAGCTTCCCCCACGCCGTGGCCGTGGGCGCCACCGACTCCAAGGACGCCATTGCCTCCTTCAGTGGCCGAGGCCCCTCCTTCTGGAAGGAGACCAAGCCCGAGGTCAGCGCCCCCGGTGTAGCCATCCGCTCCAGCATCCCCGGCGGTGGCTACCAGGGAGGCTGGAGTGGCACCTCCATGTCTACCCCTCACGTGGTGGGCCTGGCGGCCCTGCTGCTGGAGGCCGACCCCACCTTGACTGCCGACGATCTGAAAAACTTCATGAAATACACCGCCCTCGATCTGGGCGAGCCCGGCCCCGACAACACCTACGGCTGGGGGCGAATTGACGCCTACGATGCCGTCCGCTGGGCCCTGGGGGCAGGGAAGCTCTATGGCCAGGTAACTGCGTCAAACGTGAAAGCGGACTTGCGTCCACACTCCTCCACTGAGGAATGCTCTCCCCTGCTCCCTTGCTCCCCTGCTCCCTTGCTCATTCCTGGGGCCACGGTCAGCGGGGTCAGCCAGGCCGGCGACCGATTCGTCACCACCACCGATGCCACGGGGACCTATACGGTGAGCGTGCCGGGGGGGCTCTACGACCTCACCGCCGGCGCCTTCGGTTACCTGCCGGCTAAGGTGGAGGGAGTGCAAGTGATCACGGGCTACATGTCCATGCGGGATCTAACCTTGAAGCCAGCCCCCCAGGGGACCCTCAGCGGCCGGGTGACAGAGGCAGGGACGGCGACACCGTTGGCGGCTACCATCAGGGCACTGAACACCCCCGCGTCGGCGGCGACTGATGCCGACGGGTTCTACAGCCTGACCCTGCCCGTGGGCTGTTACACTGTGGAGGCGAGCATTAGCGGCCATCACATCCAGCAGGCGGTGGTTAGCATCGCCGAGGGAGCGGTGACCAGCCAGGACTTCGCCTTACCCCTGGCTCCCTCCCTCCTGCTGGTGGATGCCGATACCTGGCTGGGGGAGAATGTCACTCTTTACTACCAGCATGCTCTGGATCAGGCCGGCTACCTCTACGACACGCGGCTTATTACCGACACCGCCTATGTTCCTACCGCCGAAGAGCTGGGGGTCTACGACGTAGTCTTATGGGCCAACCCCTGGGCGTCGCCGGGTTACATCGGCGCCGACCAGGCCCTGATGGACTACCTGGACAACGGGGGGCGGCTCCTCATAGCCGGACAGGACATCGGCTATTGGGACGGGGGGGGAAATCCCCTCCATCCCAATCCCACCCCCTTCTACACTGACTACCTGCACGCCAGCTTCGTCGGTGAACCGAGGATTTTGGACGAACTGGTCGGGGCCGACATCCTGGAGGGATTGACCTTAACCCTCAACGACACGTACGCCTACAAGAACACAGGCTTCTGCGGGTACCAGGCCTGCTTCTATCCTGATGAGCTGGCGCCAGCCGATGCTGCTGCCTCGCCTGTCATCGCCTACGCAAAAGGAGGGGTCAGGGGCCTCAAAGCCGACTCGCCCTCTTACCGCGTGATCTACTTTGGGTTCGGCCTGGAGAGCGTCGGCCCCCGCGATGCGCTGGCCCAGACCATGGCCCGAGCCATCACCTGGCTCACCCTGCCCTCTCTGACTAAGACGGTGGACAGGGAGGAGGCCGTTCCAGGCGAGGTCCTTACCTACACCCTGACTCTGAACAACATCGGCGCAACCGACCTGGCCGGGGTCAGCCTGACCGACCCGATCCCGGAGCACACGATTTACGTCCCCGACAGCGCCACCGGCGGCGCGACCTACGATCCCATCCTCGACCTCATCCAGTGGAGCGGCACCCTGACGGCCACGACCCGCATTACCTTCACCTTCCAGGTGGTCATCGTCCATCCTCTGGCCGGAGGGACGGTCATCACCAACACGGCCACCCTGGACGACGGGCAGGGTCACACCCTCCAGGCCAGCGCGACCACGACGGTGCTGGCCCCCAACCTGGCGGGGACGATTAAGACGGTGGATAAAGAAGTGGCTTTGGCCGGCGATGTGTTGACTTACACCATCGCTCTGAGCAACTCTGGCCCCATCGAGGTGCCTGATGCCGCCCTGGTGGACCCCATCCCTGAGAACACGGCCTACGTGCCAGACAGTGTCACCGGCGGGGCGACCTACAATCCAGCCCTGGACCGGATCGAGTGGACAGGGGCTGTGCCGGCGGAAAGGGACTATACCTGGATAGATAGCGATCAGCCCGAAGGTCCGACCTATGCCTGGGTGGACATCACAGGGACTGGCGTCCCCATCACGGGCCTGGGAGATGACACCAACCACGGCCCTTTTCCCATTGGGTTCTCCTTCCCCTTTTACGGAAACGAGTTCACCGAGTTCTACTTCAGCACCAACGGCTTCCTGAGCCTGTCGCCCATTTCCGGCCGCAACTTTAGCAACCTGGCTCTGCCCAACCCCTCGGCGCCGGGCAACCTGCTGGCCCCCTTCTGGGACGATCTCAACTTCAGCCTGGGCGGGGCTGCCTACTACTCCCCCCCTCTTTCCCCGCCGCTGGGGGGGATGAAGGGGAGGCAGGACACCCTGGTGGTCTCTTACGTGGGGGTGCCCCACTATGGCAGCGGTGGCCCTTACACCTTCCAGGTTCTCCTGCGGGACGATGGCTCCATTACCTACCAGTACCAGTCCATGGTGGCGCGTCTGGCAGAGGCCACCATCGGCATCCAGAACGCCGACGGCACCCAGGGCCTGACCATTGCTCACAACGAATCCTACGTGCACGACGGGCTAGCTGTTCTCATCGTGCCCCCTCCCACGCCGCCGGTCATCGCCTTCCAGGTGAAGATCGCCGACCCGTTGCCGCCGGAGACCATCGTCACCAACACAGCGATCATTGATGATGGACGGGGCATAACCTGCGAGCTTCGGGCGACGACCCGAGTCAACACCATCGAGCTGGAGGGCTCGACCAAGGAGGTGGATAAGAGCGTGGCCGTCCCCGGCGAGGTCTTGACTTACACCCTCACCCTGCGGAACGCGGGGACCGCCGACGCGACGGACGTGGCCGTCGTAGACCCCATCCCCGCCCACACGGTCTACCAATCGGGCAGCGCCACGGGCGGCGCGATCTACGACGGGGCCGTCAACCGGATCCTGTGGAGCGGTGCTGTGCCGAGTGGTGGCCAGGCCTCTTTCTCCTTCGCCGTGAGAACCGTGCCCCCCCTGCCCGACGGCACGGTCATTGAAAACACAGCCACCATAGACGACGGCGTGCGATCGCCCTTCACGCGGACGGCCACCACGACGATCACCGCCCCGGACCTGAGGCCCTCGGAGAAGCTGGTTAGCAGCGAAGCAGCGAATCAGCGAATCAGCGGCTTGCTCCCCTGCTCCCCTGCTCCCCTGCTCCCTTGCTCCCTTGCTCTGACCTACACCATCCTGGTGAAGAACGGGGGCAGCGGCCCGGCCACGGTCACCCTGACCGACACCCTTCCCGCTGAGGTGGTCTACGTCCCCGGCTCGGCCTGGGCAGGCAGCGGCGGGCCAGCGGTGTACGATGCCTCCACTCACCGCCTCACCTGGAGTGGGCCCGTGCCCGTCAGGGGCATGGCCACCGTTCGCTTCGCCGTGCAGGCCACGGGCCAGGGCCTCATCACCAACCGCGTGCTCCTCGACGACGGGGCGGGCAACGTGATCGAGAAACGGGTGACGACGGGAGGCAGGGAGCACGTGCTCTTCTTACCCCTGATCGTGAAGAGATGAAGACCAGCGGAGCGGCAGAGTTTACGGATCCGGATGAATACGAAAAAGCCACCAGAGTAATGCTGGTGGCTTCTTTGTTGACGGCCGATGGGACGCGATGAGCTACTGGTTCACAAGTCGTGGCTCCAAGCCACAAGCGATTGAGATCTGCGGCTTGCGATCCTTCGCCAACCCTTCGACAGGCTCAGGGCAAGGCTCAGGACAGGCCTGTGACCTGCTACCGCACGGGAATGCCCTCATATACCTCGGTGACGTCCCCAGGCCCAGCGCCCCTGTTCACCACGACCACAGAAGGCATAATTGGTGTCGGATCCTTATACCCATCGCGGTCCAGGTCGCACAATTGGCGCACGTCTGTGACCTCTGCTATCCCTGCGCCAGCGAAGCCAGGGTTCACGCTGCCTACGTTGGCCAGGTCTATGAGCTTGATTTGCCCGGCGGGCAGCCAGAAGTCGGTCACATAGCTGACCACGATTCCGGTCCCTTCTCTGACCTCCAGCTTGAGCTTGATGTCGTTGCAGTTGGAATTGTTGCGGATGGCGATCAGCGAGGTCACGCCCTGATAATCCCTGGCCTTGGCCAAAAAGGGAAGCATGATCGAGCTGGCCTCTTTCTTGTCGCTCTCCGCATGGGCATTGTAGGCCCCACCCTGGATCTCGCCAGGCATAGTGTGTCTCCAGCCAGGCCGGGACTCATCGTACACCTTGGTCTTCTTCAGGTCAACCACCACGAAGATGGGCTCACCGTCGTGATATCCACCCGGATAGTCAACCTGCGAGTGGGACTGGATCACCGCTGCCCCAACGTATTGGATACCCAGGTCAGTGATGGCCGGCAGGTAGAAGGTGGTACCTCCAGCACGACAGACCCAGTCGCCCAGGAAGAGGATGGAATCGCCCTTGCTGTCGAAGAACTCCACCGTCACGAAGGTGGGCAGAGAACGCTGGGTCAGGTTCTGCACCTGGATGCTGGCCTCCCAGCCGCTTAGCTCGCGGTAGACCAGGTCGGCAAAAAAGAGCGTGTCCATTCTGAGCTTGTAGGAGCGGGCTTCATAGGTCAACAGCACCCCCCGATCCTCCGACGGCAGGAAGCTGGTCTGATCCATGACGATCCCCAGGGGCTCGTTAGCCCTGACGTAGACCGTACCTAGCCACTCGGCACCCAACACCGCCGGCACCCTTTTGCGGATGGATTCCCCCGGCGCCAACCTGCTGATGCGCTCCGAGTAGCTGAAGATGCACTCTCCTTGTTTCTGATAGTCGAGCCATACTTCAGTGCACGCCTGACCGGAGTTCTGGATGATCATTTCTGTATCCAGGTTGTGATAGTGCCTCATGGCGTAGGGCGCAAAATACTGATAGGGAGGCCCACTCCCCTCCACGTTCTCCGAGATGCCAGGGTAGGCACTCGAAACCAGGGTGTCGTGGTCGTTGAGCCCTTTGCGCTGGACTATGACGGCTATCAGCTCGCCGGTGCCCACGTAATCATCCTCCCAATCCTCCCAAGCGACGGTGTCGCCCACAGCAGCAGCAGCATCCCTGCAGGCCTCGCGAAAGAGGTCCCCATCCACCGAGTAGACTATCGCTGACCTTGCCGTGCTGGGGATGTCCTGAGCCTCCAGGCGCCAGACACCGTTCTCAGGGACCCGCCTGCAATCAGACCCAATTGGGCCCGGATTGTTATACGGACACTTGCCTGAGTACTCCCCCCAGAAGAATATGATCACTGCGGTGTCCTCGTCACCCCCATTCTGCACGTGGATCTGGGTTTCCCAGCCGCCCTGGTTATCAATAGCGGGCAACTGGATGCGACGCGGATCGCGCTCCACCTTGAACCAGGTCGGGTCGTCGTCGTCACGTGGAGCAGCGCCAGGTCGCGCGTAGTCGTCGAAGCGCGGACCTGGGTAGTTGGTGGGCTCAACACCCTGCGGGACCTGCGGCCAGCCGGGGAACTCGATGCTCTCCCAGGCCCGACCCGGCGTGCCGGCGTGGTTGGTGGCTAGCTTGTTGGCCGCTGTATGGGCAGCCGGGTTGGCCGGGTCGAAGTTCGGGAATCGCTGGTCGAAGAGGCCCATCTCGTTGTAGGTCACCCAGCCGTGATTGAGGACGATGGTGCCCAGCGGCACGTACTTGGAAACCTTGATTTGCACCCGGTACTTGATGCGCAGGCTGAAAGTGACCGGGATGGGCGGGTCGTAGGTGACGCCGTCGAAGCGCAGCAGGTAGCCCTTCGGCGGGATGGGCAGCCGCGTAGCCACGCGGACCTCGTCGTCGCCGGGGTTGTTGCCCTTGCTGATCTCTTCGCCGCCCAACACGACGGCCGAGAGGTAGGTGAGGTCAATCCCTGGCGCCTGAGTGCGGAG